>ENA-OWND01000264-OWND01000264.1-metagenome-genome-assembly--contig:-NODE-264-length-38026-cov-9.432830_pt1 | contig 38026 bp, 32 predicted proteins | sample MGYA00245342_ERZ651119 | MGnify/ENA primary metagenome ERZ651119 (study PRJEB26857, sample SAMEA4031756) | metagenome | biome: human; feature: oral; material: saliva | place: Philippines | collected 2014... | reverse complement strand
GGCGATTAGCTCAGTTGGGAGAGCACCTCCCTTACAAGGAGGGGGTCACTGGTTCAAGACCGGTATCGCCCACCACTTATTTATAGTTTATTTCTATTCAATTACTAAATAGATATTTTATATACGTATCGTATTTTTAGGATATCTATAAAGCCTTATAACAAAAAGCTTTAAGCCCTCTTTTCAAAGGGGAACAAAAATCATATCAAAGATATATTGATAAATTTCCTCAAACTTATCTAAAATTTTCTTAAATAAATCATTCATTGCGAATCTAACATCACTTTCGGGAATAATTAACGGTAATCACTCATAAAATAGAATGCTTAAATCGCTTCATTTCCTCTAAAATCTGCAAAGCCTGCTTGCTTAATGGCACATCATGGGCACGTTTTGCTTTCATTCTTTCCGCTGGGATAACAATTTTTAAATTCTCCCAATCAATATCCGACCATTTAAGACTGGACGCCTCTTTCGGGCGTAACATCGTTAACAGTTGCCATTCAATCAATAACTGCGTGATCTTCGTCATCTTATCTGCATAAAACATCGTTCTAAACAATTTGGGCAGCTCTTGCGGTGTAATGGTTGGTTGCTGTTTTGAATCTTCATAATCAAAAAAACTATGTAAACGCTTTAACGGGTTTTTTACTACGATTTCCTCTACTTCTGCAAAATCGAACATCTGAACCAATGAATTATTGACCTTGTAAAGCGTGTTCGATTGGGGACAATCTAAAAATACTTGTGCCACTTTCTTACAAGTCATTTCTGAGATGTGCCAATCTCCAAAATACGGGAATAAATGCAACTCAAGCCGTCTAAATTCCTTGCGGGCGGTCTCTTCTTTAATCGCTTTTCTAACGGTTCTTTTTGTGTGCCATAAAATCGCCAGTTCTTTTACAGTAATGTTGCGTTCTCGTTCTCTGCGTTGCTCTTTGGCGTGTTCTTGTGGGTCTATTCCTTGTGCTAGTAATGCCCTTTTATGGCTCGCTAATTCACGGGCTAAAGCTAAAGAAATATCGGGGTAATTGCCAAGCGTGATAGTTTTCTTTTTCCATCAAATGTATAAACAAAACGCCACGTTTTTTTGCCGTAAATTGTCGCAACAATTTGCAAACCTTGCCCATCATAGAGAGTTACATTTTTACCAGTCGCCTTTAATGCCTTCAAAGCCTTGTCGCTCAATGGTTTAGCTAACTTTGCCATAGTCTTTTTTTTCCTGTTTTTTGATTAAAAAATAAACTTTTAAGCAACAAGTAAAAATAAGCCTTTTAAAAAGTTGGTTATATTGTTGCTTAAAAATCGTGAATACAGAAGAACAGAAAAAAACAGTTATAAACAGATATAAACAGTAAAACGTTGATATTAAAGGGATTTTGCGGAATTTTTTGAGAATTTTAAACGCTGGCGAACGGTTAAAAATAGTTTTGTGGTGCCAGTGGTCGGACTCGAACCGACACGCTTATTCAGCGGCGGATTTTGAATCCGCTACGTCTACCAATTTCGTCACACTGGCTAATGAAACCATTACAATATATGTAATGATTTTCATTATATAGATTCTTCACAGTGGAGGCAAGCGGTTTCTTTTACTTTATGATTTATTCGTTCTAAATTTCATCATCTTTCTCACGAAGTTATTCACACGATCTGTGGATAACCTCGTGAGTAACTCTATGAATATTTCTCTATCTATATGATTTTAAAATAATATTTTATTCAAACTAAGTGAAGAACAAAAAAGAAACAATCCTATTTGACTGCGATCACTTCACTGAGAATTTGCCCATCTACAAGCTGTGTAGTAATTCGATCGCCCTTAGCGATCTGTTTGGTATTTATGATCACGTGTTGTTGATCATTTTGTGTAATCGAATAACCTCGCCCTAAAATTTTAAGCGGGCTTAATCCATCTAACTTCGTGCATAATGCGTGGAAACCTTGCTGTTGTTTAGTGAATTGCTTTTCGATTGAATAAGTTAGTCTATGCGACAATTGCTGCAAGTTCTGATTTTGGCGACTAATGTTATGCGGTAAAGCGCTATTATCTAACCGCTGTTTGGCAAAATAGAATTGCTGTCTTTTTGCATTAAAAAGTTGCTCTATTTGTTTATAAAGCTGCGTTTCTTGCTGTTTTAAATTCAGTTTTTGCATTTCCAATTGGCGGCTTGGATGCTTTGCTTGCACCCGTAAAAAGAACTGAGCCATTCTCTGCTCTTTTAACTTTACAGATTGTACTAATCTTCTTTGTAAGCGGTCAAAAATTTGGGTTAATTTGAAATGAAGCAATTCAAGCTGTTTTGCTGGGCTTTGGGCATTTAAGCGAAGGTTAAGATGGTGAAAACGAGAGAGCTTTTCTGTCCAAAGACGATCAAATGCCAAGTTCACCGTATTTAAATGATGTTGCAGTTGTCGCACCATTTCTTGCTGATCTCGGCTAACTAATTCCGCAGCCGCAGATGGCGTTGGCGCGCGTAAATCTGCTACAAAATCGGCAATTGTTACATCAGTTTCGTGTCCAACGGCACTAATAATTGGTAATTCAGATTGATAAATCGCATAAGCGACTGCCTCTTCATTGAAGCACCAAAGATCTTCTAGCGAACCACCGCCACGCCCTACAATCAACACATCACACTCTTTACGCTGATTAGCTAGTTTGATTGTATCGATAATATCTTGCGTTGCCTCTTTACCTTGCACTAACGTTGGATAAATCACAATTTGAAGAGATGGATCGCGGCGGTTCAGAATATGCAAAATATCCTGTAATGCGGCTCCACTTGGTGATGTAATTATCCCCACTCGTTTCACAAATTTGGGAATGGGCTTTTTATGCTCTTGCGCAAAAAGCCCTTGAGCGGCTAACTTCATTTTAAGCGCTTCAAACTGCTGCTGAAGCAAGCCATCGCCTGCCATTTGCATACTTTCAATAATGAGCTGGTAATCACCGCGAGGCTCGTAAAGACTAACACTCGCTCGCACCAACACTTGCATTCCATTTTGTGGGCGAAAATTCACACGCAAATTTTTCATCTTAAACATCGCACAACGCACTTGGGCATTCTCATCTTTCAACGTGAGATACCAATGCCCCGAAACAGGCTGGCTAAAATTCGAAATTTCGCCCGTTAGCCAAACTTGCCCAAGTTCCATTTCAAGCAAATGACGCACAGAATAGTTAAGCTGAGTCACGGTAAAAATATTGGAAGTTGAATTTTGCATAAGTGTTGCTGTAAATGATTAAGTGAGTTAAGAACAGTTTAAAGCAGAGAGAAACAGGCTTGCAAGCGGTTATTTTTGAATACAGTTTTGCAAATAAGAAAAAACCCTTCGATATAAATCGAAGGGTTAAGAATTTGGTTGCGGGGGCCGGATTTGAACCAACGACCTTCGGGTTATGAGCCCGACGAGCTACCAAGCTGCTCCACCCCGCGTCTGATGGGGCGTATAATACGCTGAATAGTGGAAATGGCAAGCCTTATTTTCAAAAAAAACGTTTGTTTGACTATTTTAAAAGCAAATTCAATATAAAACCACCAAAATGCCGCATTTTGCCTGATAAAATTTTTTCGTGTTACTACCGCTTTCATCTAATTTTTGATAGGCTATACACCTTATTTTTACAAATGATGGATTTATGATGAATTGGAAAGCATATGCTAAATGGGCAGGCGCAACGCTATTTTCTGCCTTAATTATCGGTTGCTCATCAAAACCGACTTCTCAAAAAAGCTCAATTGCAGGCATTTATGCCGAAAATGCCAAACTTGGTGCAATTTACCAAAACCGCCAAGTTATGCCTTCTTATATGAATTTTGCTCGTGTGCAAGCGGTCGGAAATAAACAGCCAATTGTTAATGGGCGAGATTTCATTTCGCAGCTCAACTATGTGCGTAGCTACTCAAGCCGTATTACAGGCAATTACGCGGGTGTGTATAGTAAAGTTCAACGCTGGGTAGATGCAGGCGCGAACGTGAATGACCTTGCCAAATACGGCATCAATATCAACTTAATGCGTGGTAAAGATGGCTATCAAAACGTCGCATTTACAGGCTATTACGCCCCCGTATTGCAGGCTCGACGCACACCGCAAGGCGAGTTTCAGCATCCGTTATATAGCTTACCAAGCTCAAATAAACGCTTTACCCGTGCCCAAATTTACAATGGCGCATTAGCCGGCAGAGGCTTAGAGATTGCTTATTCTAATTCCATGGTGGATAACTTCTTCTTGGGCGTGCAAGGCAGTGGCTTTGTCGATTTTGGCGAAGGACGTTTAAGCCATGTAGCTTACGCAGGGCAAAATGGCTTTAAGTATGCCTCTGTTGGACGTTTATTGGTTGAAGATGGCGAAATTCCAAAAGAAAAAATGTCAGCTCAGGCTATCAAAGACTGGGCAAAACGCAACCCAAGCCGTACTCAAAGCTTACTTGAACGTAATCCATCTTACGTATTCTTCCGATTTGATGATACCCATGATGTAAAAGGCTCAGCAGGTGTGCCATTAGTTGCACTTGCATCTGTTGCCTCAGACAAAAGCATTGTGCCATCAGGCAGTGTGTTATTAGTAGAGATGCCATTAATTGACGACCAAGGCAATTGGACAGGCAAGCATGAAATGCGTTTGATGGTAGCTTTAGATGTAGGCGGTGCAGTAAAAGGGCATCACTTTGATATCTATCAAGGGATTGAAAACGCTAATAATAAAGCTGCTCAAACTGCAGGTTTATTAAAACACTTTGGGCGTGTTTGGGTTTTGAATTAGTGTTAGTCATATTTAGCTATACAAATGCTACTCTATACAAAATTCTGACTCCTCCCTGTTTACCCTTAAAAGAGCGAAATCCTCTAGTTTGGTAATCGAACATAGGGGATTTTTATTAAGGGCACACTAGATAGACATATAGGGTTTATAGTTGATAAAGATTTTTTTACTTGCCATATTTTTAGCTTGTTAAGCCTTAGGTTCTTATTTTTCTTTCTCGTATTCGTAGTGAATTCGCCATAACATTCTAGCATCCAAATTACTAGATGCAATCATAGTGAGAAAAACAGCTGAACCAAAGAAAAACGCTGCATCGCCAACCGAGAAACTAAGAATATTTCCTCGTTCTAATAGCGACATCATCAACGCCAATACAAACAGGTCGAGCATTGACCAACGCCCGACAAAGTGAACGTAATGGAGCAGTTTCATTTGAAGATGGATAGAATGCTTCCATTTGTAATGAATAGCTAGCAGCAAATAAAACAAAATCGCCACTTTGCTAAATGGCACAGCGATACTTGCAATAAAGACAATCGCTGCAACCGCATAACTGCCCATTTTCATAAAGGTAATCACGCCCGACATTAACGTATCCGCAGAGACGGAACCTGCAAGCCCTGTGGCTGAAATTGGTAACAGGTTAGCGGGAATCATCATAATCGCCCCCGCAATCAAAGCAGCCCAAACTCGTTGTAGTTTAATTTTATCGGGCACATCCAAATTGCTTTCACAGCGTGGACAGCGATGGCGACCTTTTAAATCGATAATGTCCTCATCAAATGTAAAATCACACACTGGGCATAGCGAAGGCGGATGCGGATAGTCTGATGCAAGCGGTCGATATTCAGGATAAAAATACGCCCACGCTTGTTTGAGATCGATTTTACTAAATAGCAAAGTAATGAGTAGTGTTGCAAGCACAAAAGCAGAAAGATGGATGCTAAACTCAATACTGGCATAATCTTTGATTTTAAATGCGGCTACGGCAAGTGCTACAAAATAGACATCAAACATTACCCACTCTTGGATTTTGCCAAGAAAAATCAGCGTATAGCGAGGGCGCTGACCAATTAAATGTTGAGCTGTTATCGTTAAAATCAGCAATACAAAGACAATGGGGGCAACAACCGAACAGAGCAAAATCATAAATGCGGTATAAGCGTAGCCTTCTACTGCCATTTTCCACACGCCGCCCCAAATGGTTGCGTGCACAGGCACACCGAGCAAGTCGATACTCATTAGCGGAAAGGTGAGTGCAAAAGGGAGCAAAATAAGCACCGCAAGCGCAATAACGGCACAGCGATGCAAAGTCCACGCATTGCCTTTTTCGAGCGTGTGATGGCAATTCGGACAGTTTGCAATATGGTTATAGAGCCGATGCGGAACTTTCACCAAGGTTTCACATTCGGTACATTGTTCAAGGGTTAATTTCTGTATTTTCATTCCGTTATTATAAAACAAAACGCCCCAAACATTTACTTGGGGCGTGAAATTATTGCTTAAAGATTAAGCTTTTTTCGCTTGTGCACGTTTACCCAAAATTACTGATAAAACGAATGCCACCGCAAATGAAATTACCATACCTATTGAGTACATTGCAAGGCTGTCTGGTTTGATAGAAGCCACACCTAAGAAGCCCGCTGCACCTAACGCAATCGCTTTTACATTGAATGCTGCGATGAAAGCACTCGCTAAACCTGAACCGATCATGGCTGAGGTGAATGCGTGGCGGTAGCGTAAGTTCACACCGAACATTGCAGGCTCTGTGATACCTAATAAGGCTGATACGCCTGATGGAATTGCTAAACCACGTACTTTCGCATCTTTCATGGTGAATGCCACCCCTAAACACGCCGCACCCTGTGCAATGTTAGACATTGCCGCGATTGGGAAGATGAACGTACCACCAGTGTGTGCGATGTCCGCTAATAATTGGGTTTCTACCGCAATAAAGGTTTGATGCATACCCGTGATAACGATTGGTGCGTAGAAAGTACCGAAGATTGCACCGCCTACAAAGCCCAAGCTGTTATATAACCAAGTTAAGCCTGAAGAAATTAAGCTACCCGCTTCACGTCCGAATGGACCGATAACGGTGAATGCCAAGAAACCAGCGATAAATAAAGAGAACATCGGGGTCACTAGGTTATCTAAATAAGACGGAACGAATTTACGGAAGCCTTTTTCAAGGGTTGCTAATACCCAAGCTGAAATAATAGTTGGAATTACCGTGCCTTGATAGCCCACTTTCTCAATTTCTAAACCAAGTACGTTCCAGTATTTGATGTTACCTTCCATTAAGGTTTTTGCGTAGTTCCAACCATCCGCTAATGCAGGGTGAACTAAAAGCATACCAAGTGCTGCCCCTAAGAATGGGTTACCACCAAATTTGCGAGTCGCTGAGAAACCAAGCAATACTGGCAAGAAAACGAATGGTGCGTTTGCAATGGTATTGATGAAATCAACTAAATCAGATACTTCTGGATATTTGGTTACCACTGAATGCCCCTCCCAGAAGAAGCCAACAGAGGTTAGCATCGAGTGGATCCCCATCAGCAAACCGCCTGCCACGATTGCAGGAATGATTGGCACAAAAATATCCGCTAAACCTTTCACCAAACGTTGTAATAATGGTTGGTTTGCTGCACCCGCTGCAGCCACTTCAGAGGTTGACATATCACCAATACCCATCTGTTTTTGCATTTCAGCGTGCACTTTATTTACCGTGCCCGAACCAAAAATAATTTGATACTGACCACTGGTAGAAAATTGACCTTTCACGCCCTCGATATTTTCGATAGCTTCTTTATCAACTTTAGACTCATCGGCAAGCGTTAAACGCAGGCGAGTCGCACAGTGTGCAAGAGTGGTAATGTTCTCTTTACCACCCAATTTTGCGATGGTTTGTTCCGCAATTTTAGGGAAGTTCATAACGACCTCTTTTGATGAAAAATAAAACGAGGCTATTCTAACTAAAACGGTTTAGCTAAAAAAGGAAAAAGTGTTGTAAATGTGATTTAGTTCACAATTTAAAATCTAATTTGTATTTGATCCATCACTTGACTTAAAAATTTAGTATCTGTTCATTCAGAACGCCCTTTAAAACCAGTTTTATCGTGATTTTAAAAAAATAATAGATAAAATCTCTAACCAAAACAAAAGCCTTGAAATTTGTAATACTAAATTTCAAGGCTTTAAGTCCCACGCTTTACACTAATGTAACTTCATGGAAGGACGCAAGAAGCGGTTGATTTGTCCTACTAATAAAATCAAGCCCGTTTTCAACCAACCGTGCAATGCGACTTGGTGCATACGGTAAAGTGAAAGGTAAGCAAGACGAGCGATTTTACCTTCGATAAACATATCGCCTTTCACTAAGTTACCCATTAAGTTACCCACAGTACCGAAATGTGAGAAAGAGAGTAATGAGCCTTTATCGTTGAATTTAAACGGCTTCATTTCTTTACCTTCTAACAATGCCACAATGTTTTTACCACATTGGGTTGCCATTTGGTGTGCAGCTTGTGCTCGTGGCGGGATTGGTTTACCGTTTTGAATCAATGCGGCACAGTCGCCAATCACGAACACATCTTTATCTACCGTAGTTTGCATTAAATCGGTGATTTCGATTTGATTTAAGCGGTTGGTTTCAAAACCAAACTCTTTGATGAAATCTGGTGCTTTCACTCCAGCTGCCCATACCATTAAATCGGCTTCAATTTTTTCACCATCTTGAGTAATTAAACCATCTTCCACCGCCTCTGTGATCATTGTGTTCAAATGCACATCGACACCTGCTTTACGTAACTCTGAAAGAGCTGAAGCAGACACTTTTTCAGTTAATGCAGGAATTAAGCGAGAGCCTGCTTCCACAAGTGCTACTTTTAAGCTTGCACGGTTTAATTTACCGAAACCGTATTCATTTAAGTGTGAAGCTGCGTTGTAAAGTTCGGCAGAAAGTTCGATCCCTGTTGCCCCACCGCCCACAATTGCGATTTTTACATCTTTATCTTGGCTATGTGAGAAGCGTAAAAATAGCTCAAGCATACGTTTTTGGAAGTGTTTTGCTTGCTCAGAGCTGTCTAAGAAAATACAGTGCTCTGCGACCCCTTTAGTGCCGAAATCGTTTGATTTACTGCCAATGGCAAGAATTAATTTGTCGTATGCAATGTGACGCTCAGCAACTAACACTTCACCGTTTTCGTCTAAAAGCGGCTCTAACACAATCTCTTTTTGCTCACGATTTACACCTGTAAGCGTGCCTTGTTGGAAGTGGAAATAGTGGTTAGTCGCATGAGCACGGTAGCTCACTGCGTCTGTACCATCATCTAAAGAACCTGTTGCAACTTCGTGTAATAACGGTTTCCAAAGGTGGGTAGCGTTGCGGTCAATCAAAAGCACCTCTGCTTTCTTTTTTTTGCCTAATTTATTACCTAAATAGGTTGCAAGCTCTAAACCTCCAGCACCACCGCCAACAATCACGATTTTTTCCATAATATACTCCAAATTTTTTTAGAAATTAAAAAAATAAAACTGGCGTGAATTGTAAGGACTTTAAGCGGAATGTCTAGCCATTTTAACAATTTTTTAACGAAATTCTGCCCGCTTATAAGGAATGTTATGTGAGCAATAATCGCAATGGTTGGTTACAATTTCGGCAGATATAACTGCGTTGGTTACGTTGAATAGCATTGTGTCGGCGGACTGAAAGCAGATGCGTTTGACAGCCGCATTGGTAAGAGAATTGCTTAGCAACACTCGCGGTGCTAAATTTGTGATAGATATGTGCAGGTACACCGAGCACTTGCTCCATCATCATTTTCCACTCTTTACCGTGCGGTTGCACACGCCCGAATTGTTGATAAACAAGTAAATGAGCCAACTCGTGAGGCACAACTTGTTGAATAAACGCAGCACCATTTTCTACCAATAATACAGGATTAAGGCGAATTTCATTTTGTTGTAAATATGCCACACCTGCTTTTTGTCCGCGGAGTTCAAAGTTCATCACAGGTATTGTAAATTCTTTGTTAAAGAATTGGTTAGCAAGTGCAAGGCTTTGTTTTAATTGGCGTTGAGCTTGAAGTTTGAGGATTCTTAGGTCTGGCATAAAATTATTTATCTGGTTGGATTTTATTCTGCCAAATCTCCCCTACCCCTCTTTGCTAAAGAGGGGTAGGGGAGATTTATTCGCTACGCTAACACTTCGTGCCATTGCTAAAGTAACGTTCAAATGCAAGCATTTGTGGCAGTCTTAATTAACGAAGAAATTACTTTATATTACCTCGGACAATCCATCACATTCCATTGTTTATCATAGCAAATATAAAGCTCATTCTTGCTTGCCCCTAAATACACGCGGTCTAATTTGGGATTATTTTTACGCATCCATCGGAAAAGCTCATTATTTCGCATCCACGTATCAGGCAAGACTAAATCGTCAAACAAGGCTTTCTGTTTGGCAAAATAGCTTTCAGGATCGGTGAATCCACAAGCACCGTGCTTTTCCCATTCGCCTTGTAAGAGTAAAGCCCCTGGGGATTCGGGCAAATATTTTTCGATAATTTGTGGCGAAACAGGCGGCAAGTCGCCTTGGCAAAAACGTGGGTGTTCTTCGACAGATTTTGCATTTTTATTCTGTGCCCAAAGCCCGTGAATGACCCAACCGAATTGACGATCGCTTGCACATTGATAGGCTGCCTTCTCAGGGATCTTACCGTGATTTTTTTCACGCAGTGCTTCACAAAATGCAGGAGACCAAGAGAGTGCAAGCATATAGTAATCAACAGGTGCAGTGGCGTTTTGTCCGGATTTGTCATCCACCATTGCAATATCGTAATTATTTTTAACCGCTTGTTGAGCTTGAGAGACAGAGCTAGAAGCGGTTATTGTTTGAGTAGGTGTTGATTTTTCTTGCTGATTTAAAAAGTAAGAAACAATAATCGCAAAAAGAAAAATCAACAGATTAATCGTTTTTTTGGTTAATTTCATAAAATAAATAGGTTAAAAGCAAATCATAGAGGTGTGTACTATAAAACAAGCGGTCGAAAAAAACAAAAACCTTACAAAACTGGCTAAAATTTCATCAAAAGAAAATCAAATGTTAAATTTTGTGAAGCAGATCACGGATTATTCCTCCATAAATCTATATTATGTGGAGCAAGTTGTTAGGGCATAACAATTTAATGACTCTCTAAAATCTCTCTATGTCATTCCACTTAAGGGGAAATTCTATGAAAAAAATGATTTTAAGTGCTGTAGCATTCGCGGTTGCATTAGGTTCAGCAGTAGGTACTGCTCAAGCGAAAGATCGTATCGGTGTGACCATTTATAAATATGACGATAACTTTATGGCGTTAATGCGTAAAGAGATCGAAAAAGAAGCATCTCATCATAAAGACGTTGAGTTGTTAATGAATGACTCTCAAAACACTCAATCTATCCAAAATGACCAAGTGGATGGCTTACTTTCTAAAGGTGTAAAAGCATTAGCAATCAACTTAGTAGACCCATCAGCAGCACCAACCATTATTGGTAAAGCAAAAGGGGATGATGTGCCAGTGATCTTCTTTAACAAAGACCCAGGTGCAAAAGCGATTGGTAGCTATGAGCACGCTTACTATGTGGGTACAGACCCGAAAGAATCGGGTGTGATTCAAGGTGACTTAATTGCGAAACAATGGAAAGCAAACCCTGCGTTAGACTTAAATAAAGACGGTAAAATCCAATACGTATTATTAAAAGGTGAACCAGGTCACCCAGATGCGGAAGCACGTACAAAATACGTTGTAGATGAATTAAACAAACAAGGTATTCAAACTGAGCAATTATTCATCGACACTGGTATGTGGGATGCGGCAATGGCGAAAGATAAAACTGACGCTTGGTTAACCAGCCCGAAAGCAGACCAAATTGAAGTGATTATTTCAAACAACGATGGTATGGCAATGGGTGCATTAGAAGCAACTAAAGCACATGGTAAAAAATTACCAATCTTCGGTGTGGATGCGTTACCTGAAGTATTACAACTTATCAAAAAAGGTGAAATTGCAGGTACTGTGTTAAATGATGGTGTGGGTCAAGCGCAAGCGGTTATCGCATTATCAACTAACCTTGCAGCAGGCAAAGATGCAACCGCTGGCACAGAAATTAAATTACAAGATAAAGTTGCTCGTATTCCTTATTTAGGTGTTGATGCAAGCAACTTAGATAAATTCTTAAAATAAATTATTAAAACACGAGGCACAGGCGTGTTCGCCGTGCCTCAATTTTTTTACACGGAGTGAGATATGACAAGCGAAGTACTACTCACAATGACAAACGTTAGTAAGTCGTTTCCTGGGGTAAAAGCTTTAGATCACGCTAATCTAACGGTAAAATCGCACAGCGTACACGCCTTAATGGGCGAAAACGGTGCGGGGAAATCGACCCTTTTAAAATGCTTGTTTGGTATTTATGCAAAAGATGAAGGTGAAATTCTGTTTTTAGGTAAGCCCGTTAATTTCAAAACATCTAAAGAGGCACTTGAAAACGGTATTTCAATGGTTCACCAAGAGTTGAACCTGGTTAAACAAGTAAGCGTAATGGATAACTTATGGCTTGGACGTTATCCATTAAAAGGTCCATTTGTGGACCACGATAAAATGTATCGCGATACAAAAGCGATTTTTGATGAATTAGACATTGATGTTGATCCAAGAGAAAAAGTGGCAAAACTCTCTGTTTCTGAAATGCAGATGATCGAAATTGCGAAAGCGTTCTCTTACAATGCGAAAATCGTGATTATGGATGAGCCAACCTCTTCGCTCTCTGAAAAAGAGGTAGAACATTTATTTAAAATTATCCAAAAATTAAAAGATAGAGGCTGTGGCATTATCTACATCTCACACAAAATGGACGAAATCTTCAAAATTTGTGATGAAATTACGATTTTACGTGATGGTAAATGGGTTAACACGGTTGCTATTAAAGACACTTCAATGGATCAAGTGGTTTCTATGATGGTAGGGCGTGAATTAACCCAACGTTTCCCAGAAAAAACCAACATACCACAAGAAGTGATTTTAGAAGTGGAACGTTTAACTGCGAAAAACCAACCGTCTATTCAAGATGTCAGCTTTGAGCTACGCAAAGGCGAAGTACTTGGTGTAGCCGGCTTAGTGGGCGCGAAACGCACCGATATTGTAGAAACTATCTTTGGTGTGCGTGAAAAAGCAAGCGGTGTGATTAAACTTCACGGCAAAGAAATTCGTAACCACAACGCTTTTGAAGCGATTAACAACGGCTTTGCTTTGGTGACCGAAGAGCGTCGCTCCACAGGGATTTACGCTAATTTAAGTATCGAATTTAACTCCCTCATTTCAAATATGAAATCGTACTTAGGCAAATTCGGCTTATTGAGTAACAAAAAAATGAAAAGCGATACCCAATGGGTTATCGACTCAATGAATGTAAAAACCCCATCGCACGGCACATCCATCGGCTCACTTTCTGGCGGTAACCAACAAAAAGTCATTATCGGACGTTGGTTATTAACCCAACCAGAAGTGTTAATGCTTGATGAGCCAACCCGTGGTATCGATATCGGGGCAAAATTCGAAATTTACCAACTGATCCTTGAACTTGCCAATAAAGGAAAAGGCATCATTATGATTTCATCGGAAATGCCAGAATTACTTGGCGTAACCGACCGAATTATCGTCATGAGTAACGGTAAAGTGGCGGGCATTGTCGAAACGGCAAAAACCTCCCAGGAAGAAATCTTACAACTTGCGGCAAAATACTTATAAATCAGGAGTGAATTATGTCTGCTGTACAACCTAACAAAGCACTTAATTTTCTGAAACAAAATGCCATCTATTTTGTGTTATTGATCTTACTTATTATCATCATCGCACAAGATCCTAGCTTTTTGAGTTTACGAAATTTTAGTAACATCTTAACCCAATCTTCAGTACGTTTAATTATCGCTCTTGGTGTCGCAGGGCTGATTGTTACCCAAGGTACCGACTTATCCGCTGGTCGTCAGGTCGGTCTTGCTGCGGTAATCTCCGCTACGCTCTTACAAGCAATGGATAATATGAACAAAGTGTTTCCGAACCTTGCTGAAATGCCAATCCCACTGGTAGTGCTTATCATCTGCGGTATCGGTGCAATTATCGGTTTGTTTAACGGCTTTGTGATTGCTTACTTAAACGTAACACCATTCATTGCCACAATGGGGACAATGATCATCATCTATGGTATCAACTCACTTTACTATGATGCAGTAGGTTCATCACCAATCGCAGGCTTTAGCGGAAGTTTCTCTGACTTCGCACAAGGTTTCTTCCGAATTGGTGGCTTTAAGCTCTCATACATCACTATTTATGCAGCGATTGCAACCGTGATTATGTGGATTTTATGGAATAAAACTCGCTTTGGTAAAAATGTATTCGCGATTGGTGGTAACCCAGAAGCTGCGAAAGTTTCAGGCGTAAACGTGGCAATGAACTTAATGGGCATCTATATGGTATCTGGTATCTTCTACGCCTTCGGTGGTATGTTAGAAGCAGGTCGTATCGGTAGTGCAACCAACAACTTAGGCTTTATGTATGAAATGGACGCAATTGCAGCTTGCGTAGTAGGTGGTGTGTCATTCGCAGGTGGTGTGGGTACAATTATCGGCGTAGTAACAGGGGTGTTGATCTTCACCGTTATCAACTACGGCTTAACCTATATCGGCGTAAACCCTTACTGGCAATACATCATCAAAGGTGGCATCATCGTGTTAGCTGTTGCGATTGACTCATTAAAATATGCGAAGAAAAAATAGTTAATCAGAAAAGTAAGGGCAATTTACCCTTACACATCAATAACAAGCGGTCGAATTTGCAATATTTTTTGTAAACTCGGCCGCTTGCATATCCCTTACAACACACAAGAAAAAGGAGCTTGCTATGCTAAATATTGTATTCCTCGACCGCACAGGCATTCCTGCCACACACAACATTCCTCGTCCAAGCTTTCCGCACAATTGGGTAGAGTATGACCGCACAAGTAGCGATGAAACCTTTGAGCGTGCCAAAGATGCCGATATTATCGTGACTAGTAAAGTATTGCTTGGACGTGAATTATTAGCGAAATTACCTAAATTAAAACTGATTGCCATTACGGCAACAGGCACAAATAACGTGGATTTAGTGGCAGCAAAAGAGCTTGGTATTTGTGTGAAAAATGTAACGGGTTACTCTTCTGTTACTGTACCAGAGCATGTATTAGGGATGATTTTCTCGCTTAAACATAGCTTAATGAGTTACCATCACGACCAAGTGACCAGCAACCGTTGGGCGACTTGTGAGCAGTTCTGCTACACCGATTATCCAATTACCGATATTCGTGGTGCAACGCTCGGGGTATTCGGCAAAGGAAATACTGGTGCAGAGGTTGCTCGCCTTGCACAAGCGGTCGGAATGAACGTAATTTTTGCAGAACATCAAGGTGCAACGACCATTCGCGAAGGCTATAGGCCGTTTGAGGACGTATTCAAACAAGCGGATGTGATTACTTTGCACTGCCCACTTACCGAGCAAACGCAAAATTTAATTAATGCAGAAACTTTAGCATTGATGAAGCCAACATCTTATTTGATTAACTGTAGCCGCGGACCTGTAGTAGATGAAAAGGCATTGTTACAAGCATTAGAATCTCGTCAAATTGCAGGTGCTGCGTTAGATGTTCTGGTAAAAGAACCGCCTGCGATCGACGATCCGTTAGTTCAAGCGGCAAAACGCTTACCGAATTTATTACTGACCCCACATATCGCGTGGGCAAGCGATTCAGCGGTCACAACATTAGTCAATAAAGTTGCTCAAAATATTGAAGAGTTTGTAAAAACGGGCAAGTAATTAATGTTTTAGCAAAAAGAGGGAAGATGGTAAGATAGTCTTCCCTTTATTTTTTACTTTCCCCCTCCGTAAATGGAGGGAGTGAAGTACTTTATATGATTTATATAATATGAATTTTATCCCTCTATTTATCGCTTGGCGATATTGGCGAACGAAAAGTGCCGATCGTTTTGGGCGACTGGTGACCAACCTCGCAAGCTTTGGCATTGTGCTAGGCGTAATGGCATTGGTGATTGTGCTTTCCATTATGAACGGCTTAGAAAATATGCAAAAGCGTAATTTGCTTTCCACACTGCCACATGTGGTTGTGATGCCAATTGATGGACATTTTACAAAAAATGAGCAACTGCTCCAACCAAATTTAGTGACTCAAGCCAACCCAATTAACCGCACGAATATCATTATTCAAAGCCAGCAAGGGATTGAAGCAGGCTCGTTGATTGGCGTGCAAAATGCCCAAGATGATCCGCTTTTAAATGGCGAAAATGTGGCACAACTTCTGCCCGAAGGCGAATTTAACGTACTGATTAACTGGCAATTAGCTCAAAAATTGAATCTAAATGTGGGCGAAAAAATCCGCATTATGATTACTGAAAATAGCCAATATACGCCAATGGGACGCGTACCAATGCAACGCCTATTCCATATTTCAGGCTTTTATTATGCGAATAGCAATGGCAACGAACATACACTATTTGCGAATTTAGCGGATGTGGGGCGACTGCTCAGAATTGATAACGAGCATATTCAAGGTATACGCTTATATTTAAATGACCCGTTCCAAGTCACCGAATTAAGCCGTTATTTCCCTGAAGATCAATACCAAATCCACGATTGGCGTGAGCAGAAAGGAGAGTTTTTCCAAGCAGTAAAAATGGAAAAAAATATGATGGGTTTGTTGGTAAGTCTCATTATCGTGGTCGCAATTTCTAACATTATTACTTCGTTAAGCTTAATGGTGGTGGATAAGCAGGGCGAAATTGCGATTTTGCAAACTCAAGGCTTAACCAAACCGCAAGTGATGGAAATTTTTATTTTCCAAGGCTCGATTGTGGGGATTATTGGCTCGATTTTAGGTGTCGTTTTAGGTGTAGTTGCCGCAATGAATTTAGATACGTTGATTTCAATGATTAACCCTGCGATTGTGTTGCCAACTTTGATTTCTCCAACGCAAATTACGGTGATTGCAGTGGTATCGGTTTTATTATCGCTCGCGTGCACGCTTTACCCTGCATTTAGGGCATCGAAAATTGAGCCTGCTCAGGCGTTGAGATATGAGTAAATAATAATTTACTGTAGGGAAAAATATAATTTGCCCTACAGAAAAATAAATCTAGGTAGATAAATAAATGACAACATTACTCCGCTGTGAAAACATCAGCAAATTTTATAACGAAGGCGATCAGGAAGTGCAAGTGTTGAAAGAGGTTTCTTTTTCAATGAATGCAGGCGAATTGGTGGCAATTGTGGGCAGCTCTGGCTCGGGCAAAAGTACGCTTTTACATACGCTTGGTGGGTTAGATCAACCGAGTTCGGGCGAGGTATGGATTCAAGATCAATCCTTGCAGAAACTGAGTGCGAATAATCTAGCGAGCTTACGCAATCAGCATTTGGGCTTTGTGTATCAGTTCCATCATCTAATGGCGGATTTTACGGCATTGGAAAACGTGATGATGCCGATGTTAATTGGCAAACAGAATAAATCAGAAGCGAAAGATCGTGCTGAAAAGATGTTGCAAGCGGTCGGATTATCGCACCGAATTACACATCGCCCATCAGCACTTTCGGGCGGTGAACGTCAGCGCGTCGCAATTGCCCGTGCTTTAGTGAATAACCCTGATTTAGTGCTTGCGGATGAACCAACAGGGAACTTGGATCAGAAAACTACCGAGAGTATTTTTGATCTGATCAAACAACTCAACGCAGAACAAAATATCGCCTTTTTATTGGTGACTCACGATCTGAGCCTAGCTCAGAAACTATCACGTCGTTTTGTAATGTGCGATGGCGTATTGCGTGAGGAAGACTAATGAACACTCCATTTTTTATTAGCTGGCGTTATCAAAAAGGTAAGCAAAAAAACCGCCTCGTATCGCTGATTGCTTGGTTTTCCACCATTGGGATTGCTTTAGGCGTGGCGGTGTTGATTATTGGCTTAAGTGCAATGAATGGCTTTGAGCGTGAACTTAATCAGCGCGTACTTTCCGTTGTCCCACAGGCAGAAGTCTATGCTTACGATGGCACTAAAGAGGGAGTGATTAGAGATCCTGTTCAGCTCGAAAAATTGATTAAACAGAGCGGAAATGTGGTTGCTACCGCACCATTTATTACCTTTACAGCCTTGATTGAAAACGGCACGCAACTCAAAATTGCTCAAGTAAGAGGTATTGATCCACAAAAGCAAGAAGGCGTCAGCCAGCTTGGTCATTTTGTACAAGGAAATCAATGGAGTGCATTTAAAAAAGAGGGTGGTTTGATTTTAGGTGCTGGCATTGCAAAAGTGTTAGAGGTTAATGTAGGCGATGAAGTGACTTTATTGCTGCCGCAAGCCAGTGAAAATGAACGTTTGGCTCAACCGTTGCGTTTTAACTTACCGATTACGGGCATTTTGAAACTAGAAGGTCAGCTGGATTATAGCTATGCATTACTATCCATTGAAAAAGCACGAGAATTGTTAGATTACGAACAAGGCGAAGTAACGGGCGTAGAGCTAGCTTTGCGTTCACCATTTGAAGTGCAACAACTAGATCTTTCTCAATTAAATCACTTTAATCAACCGCTTTATTTGAACACTTGGGTTAATAAATTTGGATATATGTATAACGACATTCAGCTGGTTCGCACCGTGATGTATATTGCGATGGTACTTGTCATTGGCGTGGCGTGTTTCAATATTATTTCAACGTTGGTAATGGCAGTAAAAGATAAGCAAGGCGATATCTCGATTATGCGAACACTTGGAGCGAATAACGGTTTTATTAAACGGATTTTCCTCTGGTATGGCTTACTTTCAGGAATGAAAGGAGCACTATTAGGCATTCTGCTTGGTGTGGTGTTAGCCTTAAATTTAACTAGTATTATCAAGGGGTTAGAAAACTTACTTGGCATTCAAGTGCTTTCTGAAGGCATTTATTTTGTTAACTTCCTACCAAGCGAATTGCATTGGCAAGATATTGTTTATGTATTGCTTGCCACGACTGTATTGAGCCTATGTGCAAGCCTTTATCCTGCTTCACGAGCGGCAAAATTAGAACCTGCAAAGGTATTAAGTGGGCATTAAATTGTATTTGTAGGAACAGGTTTATCCCTGTCCTACGATATAAAATTGGATGAAATATACCTTCTAACTGTAAAAATGATAAAATTCCAATCACCAAAAGAGCAAAATTTAAGCATGTTATCCACTATTTTGCCTGTTATCTAATCAAACACTCTCTATTTTCTTATTTTTTAGGTAAAAAAAGTTGCAACTGTATAGTAAACCACTATACTGGCATCCAGTTAGGTTGTTTAAAATTGGATAGAAAACAACCATTTTTAAAGCAATTTAAATACAAGGATTCTTCTATGGCTTCAGAGAAAAAAAGCAATAAAAATACAAAAAATGCTGTTGTAAAACAAACAGATCCTGAACAGCGTCAAAAAGCCCTTGCTGCGGCATTAGCTCAAATCGAAAAACAATTTGGTAAAGGCTCAATTATGAAGTTGGGTCAAACAGAGAACTTAGATATTGAAGCAGTTTCCACAGGTTCTATCGGTTTAGATATGGCGTTAGGTATTGGTGGTTTACCAATGGGGCGTATTGTTGAGATTTTCGGGCCTGAATCTTCAGGTAAAACAACCTTAACATTATCTACTGTTGCTCAAGCACAAAAAACAGGTAAAACTTGTGCCTTTATTGATGCTGAGCACGCGTTAGACCCTGTTTATGCACAAAAATTAGGCGTAAACACCGATGATTTATTGATTTCTCAGCCAGATAACGGTGAGCAAGCATTAGAAATTTGTGATGCATTAGTACGTTCTGGCGCAGTGGATGTGATTATCGTGGACTCAGTTGCAGCATTAACACCAAAAGCAGAAATTGAAGGCGATATGGGCGATTCACATATGGGTTTACAAGCTCGTTTGATGTCCCAAGCATTGCGTAAATTAACTGCTAACATCAAAACGACTAACTGCTTGGTGATTTTCATCAACCAAATTCGTATGAAAATCGGTGTGATGTTTGGTAACCCAGAAACCACAACAGGTGGTAATGCATTGAAATTCTACTCTTCTGTGCGTTTAGACATTCGTCGTTCAGGCGTGGTAAAAGATGGTGATAACATCATTGGTAGCGAAACTAAAGTGAAAGTGGTAAAAAATAAAGTTGCTCCGCCATTCCGTGAAGTAAACTTCGATATTATGTATGGCGAAGGCATTGCTCGTATTAATGAACTACTTATCTTGGCGGAAAAACAAGGATTCATCAAGAAATCAGGGGCTTGGTTCTCCTATGAAGGTGAGAAAATTGGTCAAGGTAAAAACAATGCGATTAAATGGTTGGCAGAACACCCTGAAATAACGACAAAAATTGAAGCTGAGTTACGCGAGCTCTTTATGAAAAACCCAAATAGCATCTTAGCACCAAGCCCGAAAAAAGGAAAAAAAGGTAAAGGAAAAGATGTTGAAGAAGCAGAAGAAATAGAAGAAATTGAAGAGTTCGAAGATGATGCAGAAGAATTAGACGCAGATACCGATGATTTCAACGAAGATGAAGAAGAACTTTAATCTATAATTATGATCAAATGCGACAGAAATGTCGCATTTTTTCTATACTCTAAGCATTATGACAGAACAAAAAACAAACGATAGAAAAACTCATAAGTACAGTGCGTTAAATTACACACTTTACCTACTTTCCAAACGAGATTACACCGAAAAGCAGTTACGTTCCAAGCTCAAATTAAAAGAGTATGAAGTAGTCGAAATTGATGAGGCTATTGCAAAAGCCCAAGAGCATAATTGGCAAAGCGATGAGCGTTTTTGCACTTCTTTTATTCGCTATCGCTCTCAACAAGGGATTGGACCACGTCGCTTAAAGCAAGAGTTGAAAATGAAAGGCGTGCCAGAATATTTGATTGCCGATGCAATAGACAATGCTGAAGCAGAAGAAGAGATTGATTTCTACAATATTGCAGAGCGAGTCTTTGCGCGAAAACGCCCACGTGTTTGGAATATGAAAGCGAAGCAGAAAATGTGGCGGTTTATGGTGAGCCGTGGGTTTTATCAGGATCATTTTAGTCATTTGATGGAAATAGATTATAATGATGACGATGATGAATTTAACGAATAAATAATGATGCAAGAACAAAAAATACACAGACAAGTGGTGCTCGATACCGAAACCACAGGGATGAACTTCAACGGTGCTCCGCACATTGGGCACAATATTATTGAGATTGGTGCGGTTGAGGTCATCAATCGCCGTTTAACAGGACGAACCTATCACGTTTACATCAAGCCCCCACGCGAAGTGGAAGAAGAGGCAATTAAAGTTCACGGTATTACCAACGAATTCTTGCAAGATAAACCCTCTTTCGCCGAAATTGCTGACGAGTTCGTGAATTTTATTAAAGGTGCGGAACTTGTGATTCATAACGCCCCCTTTGATGTGGGCTTTATGGATCATGAATTTTCATTCTTAAAAAATCCGCCACCGAAAACGGCTGAAATGTGTACAGTGACCGACAGCCTAGCAATGGCACGTAAAATGTACCCTGGCAAACGGAACAACTTAGATGCACTTTGTGACCGTTTAGGTATTGATAATAGCAAGCGTGTACTTCACGGGGCATTACTGGATGCGGAAATTCTAGCTGATGTTTTCCTGATGATGACAGGCGGTCAAATCGCCTTATTAGCGGATGAAACGGAAGAAAACACACAAGCGGTTGAATCTCACGAAGAAATTGCAAGGGAGGATATTGATTCCAGTGGAACTATTGTGTTCCAAGCCAACACTTCAGAACTTGAAGCCCACGAAGTATTTCTGACATTAATCAATAAAAAATCGAAAGAAAATTGTATTTGGTTGAATCGAATGGAAGAAGAAACTATCAATTAGGTTTTACTCCTTCTCAATATAGTAAAAACCTCTTGCATAATTATGATAGCAAGAGGTTTTCTTTTAGAGTCTTATAAACTAGAAACGATACCCAACATTTGCACTAAAATCATTGCCTTTGAGCTTGGTGCCACTACGTTTCAGGTTATTGCGAGTATATTCTGCACCAACTTCAATATTGCTTGAAACGGCATATTTAGCTCCAGCACCGTAACCGAAACCACGATAAGTTTCATCACCGACTTTGCTTGAGCTTACATCTACTTTCACGTATGGCATTAAGTCTGAACCCACTCGGTAACCTTGTTGATAACCTACGGTGTATTTATTTTTTTGTTTTACATCGCCTGTTACTTTGGTACTACCAATTTTCGCTTTACCTTGCACTACTCCAACTAAATTGTTGCCGTAATCCATACCATAATCAACCACAAGCACTGGACCTGTTGATTGTTTACCTGTTACACCATTCACTTTATATTTTGCAGTTGTAAGATCAGCACTTACGCCCACACCAGTGAAAGTTTCGCCTACTGGTGCAGCAAAAGCAGATGCCGACATTGCCCCAAGTGTTGCTAATACGAGAAGTTTTTTCATTTTTAATCCTTTGTTTGAGTGGAATTTTTTAAATTGCATTAACGCTCTCCCACAAGGGGAGAGCGTATTTTTTAGACTGAGCTTATTTATTCAAGTTCACCACAAAAACGATAACCTTCGCCGTGGATTGTCACAATAATTTCAGGTGTGTTTGGATGATCTTCAAAATGTTTGCGAATGCGACGAATGGTTACGTCCACCGTTCTGTCGTGCGGTTTTAATTTACGCCCTGTCATTTTGAGCAATAAATCTTCACGTGTTTGAATTTTACCTGGATTTTCACAGAAATGAAGCAACGCTCTAAATTCGCTACGTGGAAGTTTATTCTCTTCTCCCTCCGGCGTAATTAAGCTACGGCTGTTGATATCGAGTGTCCAGCCATTAAAGTGATATTGCTCAATATTTTGTGATGTTGAGATTGTCTCTTTCTCTTCCACCATCGTGCGGTTAAGTAAATTTCTTGCTCGAATAGTCAGTTCGCGGGGGTTAAATGGTTTGGTAATGTAATCATCCGCTCCAATTTCTAAGCCTAAAATTTTATCGATTTCATTATCACGCCCTGTTAAGAACATCAACGCCACCTCTGTCGTTTCACGTAATTCTCTGGCAAGCATTAGCCCATTTTTACCAGGTAAATTGATGTCCATAATAACGAGGTTAATTGTTTGCTGTTCAAGCACTTCGTGCATTTGCGAGCCGTCCGTTGCTTCAAATACTTGATAGCCTTCTGCTTCGAAGATGTTTTTTAACATATTGCGGGTAATCGCTTCATCTTCAACAATTAAAATTTGTGGATTATTTTGATGCATACTAGGTTTTCCTAATTTTTAAAATTATGTAACCGCTTGTTTATAATTTGTTGCGATTGTAACTGATCGCTTGTTACCTCAAAAGGATTATTCTCACTTTCCTTATGCTGAATCAAATTTTTTAGGGTTATTTTTTATCGCGATCATCAACGCCTTTTAACAAATAATTTCCCTCAATATCGGCAAGACTTCGAAAGCCAATATTGAAAATATCACAATGTTTATTTCGATTGATTGGCATGTAATCAAAATTATCGTGGTGATGCCCGTGGAAAATTTTGCTTACGTCCATTTTTCTTGCTAATTGGTTAATCACGGCAAAGCCTTGAGGATGCGGGCGAGGTGCTTCGTGTGTAATTAAAATATCCGCTTTTTGGCTTTCCAACACTTCCACATCAGACGGAAAAATAGAAGTACGGTGTCTTAATGGCAATCCACCACGCCAGATTTTCTCTTGAGGCATATATTGGCAATAGTGAATTGGGTCGAAAAACATCGGACGATTAGGCGGCATCCAAATATGTCCACGGAACACGCCACCTAAGCCCGCAATTCTTACCCCTTGAATGTCCACCACTTTGCCGTGGATATTACGTTCTTTCCACTCACTGCCCCAAATTGCATCAAAGGCAGCTACCGTTTTACTATCATGGTTGCCATGAATAAACCAGATATCGCAATATTCAGAGAGCTTATCTAACTCGTGCGGGCTAGTCAGTTGCAAATCACCTAAAATCACCAAAGCCACATTTTTCTGTTCTTTCACAAAAGGGTAAAGGTGTTCATAATGCCCATGTGGATCGCCTGCAAAAAGAATCATACCTCGCCTTCCGTTTCGTAATCGGCGTTGTATTGCTTAAATTGAAGCGGAATTGGCTCATCATTTAAAATTGCTTCAACGACTTCTTTCGTTTGATTATAGCGATCTAAATAACTTGGTGATTCAATCTCAATGTACGGAATATGGTGTTTTTCAAGCAATTTCTTGAGTAGTGCTTGGAAACGCTGGCGTTGTTTGAGCGACCCTAAACTACGCAGACCATCATCGACCCATTTTGTATTATTATTGAGCAAAATTGTCACATCAAATGGATATTCTTTAATCATTGAATCCAAGAACGGATGAGCTCTACCTTCATACTGAATACAAAAGGCTTGCGTGGTAATGTAATCGGTGTCGATAAATGCCACTTTATGAGCGTGTTTCATCGCATAATCAACGTAGCGTTTATGCCCCAAAGCCATTTGTGGATAATCCGAATATTGCATCGCTTGCTCATCGCCACCAAGCTGTTCAAACACAAATTCACGCCCATATTCCCAGGCAGAAGTGGTATTAAATACATTTGCCAATTTGCTCACAAGCACTGATTTACCACTACTTTCTCCACCTAAAACCGCAATTGTTTTTACGAAAAATGGACGTACTTCTTTTGGAATAAAACGCCAATATTGGAATGGATTATTACGGATTTTGGTTGCTGAAACATTAAAACGCTCACGCTCTGGATCGACTAAGCTGACTTCTAAATTCAAGTATTTTTCGTATGGTGCTTTGTCCTGAATTTCGCTGCTGAATACAATGCTTGGATGAATATTTTTTTCCGCAAAAAGTTCTTTCACACGCTCAGCCCAGCTCTCCCAACCATTTGGATAACTTGGAATACCATCTTCATTTAAGTGGTGAATAAAAATCTGTTTTTGTTGGTATTTGAAGATCTGTTGTACCCAACGCAAACGATCTTCATTAGTTGGCATCTGCTTCATTTTACTCTCTTTAAAGAGTTGCAAATCGCGCTCGGTATCGGTGCAGACAATCACGTGCAACACATCAACCTTACTAAAAGCCTCATATACCATATTGATGTGTCCCGTGTGAATCGGGTAGAACTTGCCAAAAATTACGCCCACACGCTGATCTTGGGTCTCAACAATATTCAATACTTTATGCAATGCCTTCAGCTTAGCTGCACTTGGATTTTTAATTTTACCGCTGACTAACTGGTTAAAATAAGCACGAGTAACATTCGCTTGCGTACAAACATCATTCACTTTAAGTTTAAGCTGTTTGCGTTTTGATTGAAGATAACTAAAATCCGTCATTGTTGGAAATTGAATGAGAAATCATTGCTGCTATGATAAATCAAAATGTAGCATTTGAATAATATTTCTTTCGAAAAATTTAATCGGATGCACTATTTACTAGGCAAAAATACTAAATTTTATCCGTTTAATTTTTTCGATGTAAAAAATTTGGATAATCTGACCGCTTTTATTTCTTCTTTGCGCAGAAAAGGCTATAATCACAGCAATTTTCTATTTTAAATTTAATAAAAAGTCCCAAAATAATGCAATTAATTCGAGGTTTCTACAATTTACCCAATCATTCTGTTTTAACGAACGGTTGTGTTCTTTCCATCGGCAATTTCGATGGCGTACATTTAGGACATCAACAAATTCTCGCTCGCTTGATTAACAAATCAATTGAATTGGGTTTACCTTCGGTCGTTATGCTGTTTGAACCGCAACCTCGTGAATTTTTTGCAAAAAAAGTGGACGATTTAACCGCTTGCAACGTGCCTGCTCGCTTAATGCGATTGCGTGATAAACTCAAATATTTAGAAAAATCAGGTATAGATTTCGTACTTTGTGTCCGTTTTTCTGAAAGGTTCGCCAAACTTACCGCAGAAGAATTTATCCAAGATTTATTGGTAAAACAGCTCAAGGTTCGCTATTTAAGCGTGGGAGATGATTTCCGTTTCGGTGCAAAACGTGCGGGCGATTATCACACGTTACAAGCGGCTGGAAAAACTTATCATTTTACCGTTGAAGAGAGCCACACGCACAGCTTCGAGCAAGATCGCATTAGCAGCTCTCTCATTCGCGAATTACTGCAAAAAGATAAATTAGCACTAGTGGAAAAACTACTCGGAAAACCTTATTCAATTGCAGGTCGCGTTGCCCATGGCAATAAGCTGGGCAGAACAATAGGCTTTCCCACGGCAAACATTATGCTGAATCGCCTGGTCGTGCCAATTCACGGTGTATATGCAGTGCAAGTAGAAACCAAAACTGGAGTATTTCAAGGCATCGCCAACGTCGGCAACCGCCCAACTATCAACGGAACAAAACCACTGTTAGAAGTGCATATTTTCGACTTTAACCGCTCAATCTACGGTGAAGCCATTGAAGTCAGATTTATTAAAAAGCTCAGAAATGAAGTGAAATTCTCCAATTTTGAAGCCTTAAAGCAACAAATTGAAAAAGATAAACAACAAGCGGTAGAATTTTTAAAGGCTTTTGATAATGCCTAAGCTAAGTATAATTTAGCCCCTTTGGGGATAGAAGTTAGATTTATTAATATGAGTAAATTATCTAAAACAGAAAAAATTGTAAAATTCTTAGAAGAACATCAAGATAAAAAATTTACTACACGTGAAATAGTTGAGAATTTACTTGTTCTTTACCCTGAAGATTTTTCAGAGAAACGTAAAAAATATAAAGATGAAAAAACATTTATAAATCAGCTTTGTGCAGAAAGTAGTTATGCTCATTTGCAAGCCTTTCATAATGTTATTAAATACGAAAAAGATCCTGAATTGAAAAAAACTGTTTACTGGTATCAAAAAGAAGAACATGAAAATCCATCAGTAAAACCGAAACTAAAAGATAATTATTCAGAATATGAGCTTTATCCAAAACTTATTCAGTATTTACATCAAGAATTAGATTTATATTGTTTAAGAATTGATGAAAAAACGTCTACCAATATCAATGGCAAAGGCGCAAACAAATGGCTTCACCCTGATATTGTAGCAATGAAAGCACTTGATCAAGACTGGGATAGTTCTGTTAAAGATTGTATGAAACAGAGTTCAAGTCAAAATGTGAAGCTCTTTTCTTTTGAAGTAAAGAAAGAATTGAATACCAGTAATTTGCGTGAAAGTTTTTTCCAAACAGTAAGTAATTCAAGTTGGGCAAATGAAGGTTATTTAGTGGCTTCCACTATTGCAAAAAATTGTTATGAAGAATTAAGAGTTTTATCTTCACTACACGGTATTGGTGTAATTTTATTAAATCCAAACCAAATTGAAGAAAGTAAAACAATTTTTCCTGCAAAACATAAATTTGATGTAGATTGGCAATCGGTAAATCGAATTGTGAATGTAAACGCCCATTTTAAAGAATATATTGATTATGTTTCTGTTTATTATCGAACAGGAAAAATTTTTGAAAAGAATTGGAATAAATAAATTTAAATATCATTTTATTAACTGGAAACAAAAAAATGACTGATTACAAAAACACCTTAAATCTGCCTGAAACAGGCTTTCCGATGCGTGGGGACTTAGCAAAACGTGAACCTGCGATGTTAGAAAACTGGTATAGCAAAAACTTATACCAAAAAGTGCGTGAAGCTTCTAAAGGAAAAAAATCTTTTATTTTGCACGATGGTCCTCCTTATGCGAACGGTAATATTCACTTAGGTCATGCGGTTAATAAAATTTTAAAAGATATTATTATGAAATCGAAAACCGCATTAGGTTTCGATACGCCTTATGTACCAGGTTGGGATTGCCATGGTTTGCCGATAGAGTTAAAAGTAGAGGGTTTAGTCGGTAAACCAAACGAGAAAATCTCCGCTGCGGAATTCCGTCAAGCATGCCGCGAATATGCAAAAGAACAAGTAGAAGGACAAAAAGCAGACTTTATCCGTATGGGGATTCTCGGTGACTGGGATAATCCATACTTAACCATGAACTTTGAAACTGAAGCCAATATTATCCGCACGTTGGGTAAAGTTATTGCTAACGGTCATTTATACAAAGGTTCAAAACCTGTTCATTGGTGTTTGGATTGCGGTTCTTCTTTGGCAGAAGCGGAAGTAGAATATGAAGATAAAGTTTCCCCTTCTATCTATGTACGTTTCCCAGCAGTCAATGCACAAGAAATCGAGCAAAAATTCGGTGCAGAAGGAAAAGGAAGCGGTCAAATTTCTGCGTTAATTTGGACAACCACACCTTGGACATTGCCATCTAACCGTGCGATTTCATTAAACGAAAATTTTGATTATCAATTAGTTCAAATGGGCGAAGAACGTTTGATTTTAGCCAAAGAATTAGTTGAGGCAGTTGCTAAAGCGGGAGAGATTGCACAGGTTGAAGTATTGGGCGAGACTAAAGGCAGTGAATTGAATTTACTTCGCTTCCAACACCCATTCTATGATTTCAGTGTGCCATTTATTTTAGGCGACCATGTTACCACTGACGGCGGTACAGGTTTAGTTCACACCGCACCAGACCACGGTCAAGATGACTATATCGTTTCACGTAAAAATGGTATCGAAATGGCGGGCTTAGTGGGTAACGATGGCAAATTCAAATCTGATGTGCCATTCTTCGCGGGCAAAGGCGTGTTTGAATCGAATGAATTAGTGTTAGACAAACTCAAAGAAGTAGGCGCATTGTTCAAATTAGAACGCATTAAACACAGCTACCCACACTGTTGGCGTCACAAAACCCCGATTATTTTCCGTGCAACCCCACAATGGTTTATAGGAATGGAAACGCAAGGTTTACGCAAACAAGCCCTAGGCGAAATTAAATCTGTTCGTTGGATTCCAAGCTGGGGTGAAGCACGTATTGAAAACATGGTAGCAAACCGCCCAGACTGGTGTATTTCACGCCAACGTACTTGGGGTGTGCCAATGACGATGTTCGTGCATAACGAAACCGAAGAGCTACACCCTCGCACACTTGAGATTTTAGAAGAAGTGGCAAAACGTGTGGAAGCGAAAGGCATTCAAGCGTGGTGGGATTTAAACCCTATTGAAGTGTTAGGCGAAGCTGATGCAAAACTTTATCGCAAAGTGCCTGATACTTTAGATGTATGGTTTGATTCAGGATCAACTTACGCATCTGTAGTAGAAGCTCGCCCAGAGTTTAATGGCAATAGCACAGATATGTATTTAGAAGGTTCTGACCAACATCGTGGCTGGTTTATGTCATCACTGATGCTTTCAACCGCAACGAATGGTAAAGCACCTTACAAACAAGTATTAACTCACGGCTTTACCGTTGATGAAAAAGGCAGAAAAATGTCCAAATCATTAGGTAATGTGATTGTGCCAAGCGAAGTTTGGAATAAAAACGGTGCAGATATTTTACGTTTATGGGTAGCCTCAACTGACTACACGGGTGAAATTACCGTTTCACATAATATTTTAAACAGTGCAGGTGAATCTTACCGTCGTATTCGAAACACTGCTCGCTTCTTATTAGCAAACTTAAACGGCTTTGATCCTAAACGCGACTTAGTAAAACCAGAAGAAATGGTAGCACTGGATCGCTGGGCAGTAAGCTGTGCATTAGAAGCACAAAACGACATTAAAGATGCCTACGATAACTATCAATTCCATACCGTAGTACAACGTTTAATGCGTTTCTGCTCAATTGAAATGGGATCGTTCTACTTAGATATTATTAAAGACCGTCAATACACCACCAAAGCAGATAGCCTTGCTCGCCGTAGCTGCCAAACTGCATTGTGGCACATTGCTGAAGCACTTGTACGTTGGATTGCACCGATTCTTTCATTCACAGCAGACGAAGTTTGGGGTTACTTACCACAAGTCGAAGGTCGGGCAGAATTTGTCTTCACTGAAGAATTCTATGAAGGTTTATTCTCACTTGGTGAAAATGAAAAATTAGACGACAACTACTGGCAAAAACTTATTGCTCTCCGTGCAGAAGTTAACCGTGTATTAGAGCAAGCACGTAAAGACAAAGTCATTGGTTCAGGCTTAGAAGCAAAAGTGACGGTATATGCGAACGACGAAATTCGTCCATTGTTAGAACAACTTGGCAACGAATTACGCTTCGTTCTCATCACTTCACAAGCGGTCATCAAACCATTAAGCGAAGCGGATGTTGCTGAAGGCGAACTTGCTGGCTTAGCGGTGAAAGTAGAACGCGCTGAAGGTGAAAAATGCCCACGTTGCTGGCACTATGCAACTGATATCGGTGCAAATGCAGAACACCCTTCAGTGTGTGGACGCTGCGTTGAAAACGTAGCAGGCAGTGGCGAAGTTCGCCATTTTGCGTAAAACAAATAAAATATGGGAATGCATTTCCCATATTTTATTAGACTAATTTCTTCGTTTTTTCTTTTGTCAAATCTCTCCTACTCCTCTTTGCTAAAGAGGGGATGTTTTAATGAAGAATAAAGAACCCCATTTTGTAAAAGTAAAATCCTCTTTAGCAAAGAGAAAGAGGGAAAAATGAGGTGCTATTGATTAACAAAGAAAATAGCTATCTTTCCAATATTTTCTCTCAGGAGGACATATGAAATTCCGATGGTTAAAATATGGTTTTATTTTTCTAATAAGCATTTTGTTGTCAGCTTGCTTAACAACACATTTATGGAAAGAAGATAAAACAGAAATAGTATATTCTCAAATTGATACAGATAGCCTCATTGCATTAGGACAAAATTCAAAAACAGGACAATTAGTCATTATAGGAGAAAAATATTGGTTTGTATTAACACAAAAAAGCAGTGAAAAAATCAAACCAATTATTTCAGCGAAACTTTCTGCACCAGTTAAAACTAATGAAACTATAAAAATAATATTATCAAATTACAAGGCAAATGAATTTGATGCTTTCGTTACCTTATATTATTCACCAGTCAATGAAGCTGAAAAAGAAAAGATAAAAAATATTGGTTTTCAATGTTTACCAAATTATTGCCAAAAAATATTTGGAAGCATTTATGGTGAAATCTATAAAAATAATGAAGTTAAATTAACTCAAAAAGATCGATTAAAACAAAAATTACCAATAGAAATAAAAGCTGAAAGTAAAACTAGAACTTCTGTAGTAAAAGGAGCTAATGTTATCAGAAAAATATTACAAACCCCTGCAACTTTAATAGGAGATGCTCTGCTTTTACCATTCCAGCTCTTATATGTTGCAGAAATATCATCAGATAAATAAATCTTAAATATGTAAACCGATTAAATTTGCAAGACGACCATTTATTTTCTGATAAACTAAATGCCCTTTAAATTCATCACTATCCTCATTTATAGGATTCGTAAAATGCTAATTTTAAATAAACCCAATCACGCCAGAAAACAACTGGAAAAACTGGCTTTTATCCCACAGAGTGCGGAAAAAGTGGAATTTCTTGCGGATAGCCGTGCGTTCAAAACTCGTATTTTACAGCTGATCCAATCTGCAAAATCCCGTATTTATTTGACCGCTTTATATTTAGAAAAAGATGAAGCTGGGCAAGAAATCTTAGCTGTACTCTATCAAGCTAAACAAACCAACCCTGATTTAGAAGTCAAAATTTTGGTCGATTGGCATCGTGCCCAACGTGGACGTATTGGCGAAGAAGCCACAAGCTCGAATGCGGATTGGTACACCCAACAAAAAGCCGAACATAACCTTGAAAAAGCAATTGAATTTTGGGGCGTACCGATTAACAAACGTGAAGTTTTCGGCGTGTTACATCTCAAAGGTTTTATCTTTGACAACACGCTAGTTTATAGCGGTGCAAGTATCAATAACGTCTATTTACAACAGTTTGAGCGTTATCGCTACGACCGTTACCATGTGATTGAAAATGCCATATTAACCGACAGCATGGTTGAGTTGCTAGAAAAGCATATTATTAGCCAACCTGCAGTTTGCCGCTTGGATGATGTCAATCGCCCGAAAACCTTTGAACTTCGCCCACAAATTAAAGCGTTTCGCAAATATTTAAGCCAACAGCAATATCAGTTTGTCGGTAAAGCACAAGATGAAAACTTAAGCCTTTCACCGATTATCGGTTTACGGAAACGTAATCAACTGAACAAAGTGATTGAAGCTCTCTTTTACCAGGTGCAAGACAAACTCACAATTTGCACGCCTTATTTTAACTTCCCACGCTCGCTCCAACAGCGTATTCAATGGTTGTTAGAAGGCGATAAATCGGTAGAAATTATTGTAGGCGACAAAACTGCAAACGACTTCTACACTAAACCAGAAGAAAAATTCACGATGGCATCAGTGCTGCCTTATCTCTATGAGAAAAATTTACGTGCGTTTGCTAGACGTTTTGACCATTTTATTCAAAACAAACAACTGACCATTCGCCTTTGGAAAGATGGCGAAAATAGCTACCATCTAAAAGGCGTTTGGATCGATAACAGCTATATCTTACTCACTGGTAACAATCTCAACCCACGAGCTTGGGCACTAGATGCGGAAAATGCGGTATTGATTCATGATCCTAAAGCGGAATTAAGTGAAAAAGCACAAACTGAGCTAACCCATATTCGTCAACATACTAAAGTGTTAACCCACTATAGTGATTTAGAACAGCTCAAAGATTATCCAGAAGCGGTGCGCAAATTGCTGAAAAAATTCGGCCGCGTGAAGCTCGATAAAGTCGTGAAAATGTTGTTGTAAGAACAAATAAATATACTAGAAAGCAGGGCGTGTATAACACGCCCTACGCCTTCTTAACATACCTGAAATCCATATCAAGGAATCACTATGAGTGAACAAATCTACGGCATTCACGCCGTAAAAGCTTTTTTAGATAATGCACCAGAACGCTTAATTGAAGTATTGGTGCTAAAAGGGCGCGAAGACAAACGCCTTAATCCATTATTAGGCGAATTAAAACGCTTAGGCGTGGCAGTTCAACAAGTCAACCGCCAAACTTTAGATAACAAAGCACAAGGAGAAGTGCATCAAGGCATTATTGCGCGTGTGGTGCCACAAAAAGAACTCAACGAACATGATTTAGATGCGATTTTAGCCAACAAATCTGCACCATTTTTACTCATTTTAGATGGTGTGACTGACCCGCATAACCTCGGAGCTTGTTTACGAACGGCAGATGCGGCAGGCGTTGATGCCGTAATTGTGCCAAAAGACAAATCTGCACAACTGACCTCAACAGCCAGAAAAGTGGCTTGTGGTGCAGCAGAAACTGTACCGTTCATTCGCGTAACGAATCTTGCTCGCACCATGCGTGAGCTACAAGAAAATCACAATATTTGGATTGTAGGCACCGCAGGCGAAGCTGATGCTGGCATTTATGAAGCTAAATTAACGGGAGCAATTGCATTAGTGATGGGCGCAGAAGGCGATGGAATGCGTCGCTTAACGCGTGAACATTGCGATCAACTGATTAGCATTCCAATGGCAGGATCAGTGTCCTCCCTCAACGTTTCCGTAGCAACAGGTGTGTGTTTATTTGAAATTGTTCGCCAGAAGTTACAAGCATAAATGTCCATAACAACGGCGTTGCTTTTGTGTAGGGGCGAGGTTTATCCTCGCCCAAATTATTTTTACAGGAAGAGGATAACCCATCCCTACCCTGTAAACTGGTATTTTTAATCGATAAAGAAAACAAATTTTGCGATCTCGCTCGAAAATTTGACCGCCTGTGCTTTTCAAATTTTGCAAAAATCGCTAGCCTTACGGGGGAGAGATCAGTAAAATTCGCTTCTTTATTTAATCCTGCAAAACTAATCCTTTTGCCATAATGGTTCTCCTCTCATAAAAGAACGGGAACACGTGTAATAACGAGGCTTTTTAATGTCAGATCAAATTCAAGCAACTAACATTGCAGTTGCTCATCCTAAATCCGAAAAAGTAAATTTAATGAATATGACGCGTCCGCAGATGCGTGAATTTTTAGCGAGTCTTGGTGAAAAGCCATTTCGTGCTGATCAACTCATGAAATGGATTTACCATTTCGGTGAAGATAATTTCGACAATATGAGCAATATCAACAAGGTATTGCGTGAAAAATTAAAACAAGTTGCAGAAATCAAAGCTCCTGAAGTGGCAGTAGAACAACGCTCAGCAGACGGCACAATCAAATGGGCGATGCAAGTGGGTGAGCAACAAATTGAAACTGTATATATTCCAGAAGCAGACCGTGCGACCCTCTGTGTATCTTCACAAGTGGGCTGTGCTTTGGCATGTACGTTTTGTTCAACAGCTCAACAAGGTTTTAACCGTAACTTAAACGTGGCGGAAATTATCGGGCAAGTGTGGCGTGCTTCAAAAATCATTGGTAACTTTGGTGTAACGGGCGTGCGTCCGATTACCAATGTAGTAATGATGGGAATGGGCGAGCCATTATTGAACGTGAATAACGTTGTGCCTGCAATGGAAATTATGCTAGATGATTTTGCGTACGGCTTATCAAAACGTCGTGTGACGCTTTCAACTTCAGGTGTGGTGCCTGCACTGGATAGCTTACGCGATAGAATCGACGTGGCATTGGCAATTTCACTCCATGCTCCGAACGATGAAATTCGTGATGAAATCGTACCGATCAATAAAAAATATAATATGGAAATGTTGATCGATTCGGTCAATCGCTATCTTGAAGTGTCAAATGCTAACCACGGTAAAGTGACCATTGAGTATGTGATGTTGGATCACGTCAATGATGAAGTGGATCACGCTCATCAGTTAGCGAAAGTGTTGAAAAACACGCCGTGTAAAATTAACTTAATTCCGTGGAATCCGTTCCCAGAAGCCCCTTATGCGAAAAGTTCAAACTCACGCATTGACCGTTTCCAAAAAGCATTGATGGAATATGGCTTTACAGTTACCATCCGTAAAACGCGTGGTGATGATATTGATGCTGCGTGTGGACAGCTTGCAGGTGATGTGATCGACCGTACAAAACGTACGTTAGAGAAGCGCCGATTTGGTGAAGGAATTGCGGTGAAAGCACAATAGAAAAACAACTCTCTCCTACAAAAGGAGAGAGTAAATCTTTAAAAAGGATCATTTATGAAATTCGCAATCTTTTCAAAAATTTTAACCGCTTGTGCTGTGCTATTTTTAGCAGGTTGCGTTTCCTCCCAAATTGATCCTGAATTTAACCGCTCAGAAGCCTTAAAAGCTCGAATCAATCTTGCTCTTGCCTATTTAGAACAACAGGATTATCCAAAAGCCAAGGAAAATATTGATAAAGCGATTGCTCACGACATCAAAGATTACCTGCCTTATTCAGTGCTGGCGTATTATTATCAACAAACAGGCGATCTAGCCAACAGTCAGAAAGCCTATCAAAAAGCATTGAAACTCAGCCAAAATCGCCCTGATGTGCTCAATAATTACGGCACTTTTTTGTGCAAGCAAGGTCAATTCCAACAAGCTTATTCACAGTTTGAACAAGCCCTCCAAAGCAAGCACGCTTACTATCATCAAGCCGATACGCTTGAAAATATCATTCTCTGTGCAAAATCAGAGCCCAATTCGCAAAAATTTAATGAAGCATTCGCCCAGTTGGAAAAATTAGATAGAATAAGGGCAGATAAGCTCCGTTAATTCTTAGGAAAGATTATGTCAGATTTAAACCAGACCATTAGCCAAGTGATTGCTGGCGAGTTAAATGTACAGCCACAACAAATTTTAGCGGCAATGAATTTATTGGATGAAGGGAACACGATTCCGTTTATCGCACGTTATCGTAAAGAGGTCACGGGCGGATTAGATGACACCCAACTCCGTCACTTTGAAATGCGTTTGATCTACCTACGTGACTTGGATGATCGCCGCCAAACCATTTTAAAATCGATTGAAGAACAGGGCAAATTAAGCGATGAATTACGTGAGAAAATCCTTGCCACGGAAAGCAAAACTGAGCTTGAAGATCTCTATTTGCCGTATAAACCCAAACGCAGAACGCGTGGGCAGATTGCGATTGAAGCAGGGCTTGAACCATTAGCCGAACAACTTTGGCAAAATCCGAAACTTACGCCAGAAGCAGTCGCTGAGCAATTTGTTTCAGCGGATAAAGGCATAGCCGATACCAAAGCCGCTCTTGATGGGGCTCGTTATATTTTGATGGAACGTTTTGCAGAAGATGCGGAACTACTTGCAAAACTTCGCCAATATTTGACCGCTAATGCGACTATTGAGTCGAAAGTGATTGAAGGTAAAGTGCAAGAGGGCGAGAAATTCCGCGATTATTTTGCTCATAGCGAGCCACTCCAAAATGTGCCTTCGCACCGAGCATTGGCAATGTTTCGTGGGCGTAATGAGGGCGTGTTATCGCTTTCCATTAATGCTGATCCACTTGCAGAAGAAGGGGCAAAATCGAGCCAATGCGAAGAAATTATTCGAGAGCATTTGGGGGTAATTTTCAACAATCAGCCAACAGATAAATGGCGTGAGCAAGTGATTGCGTGGACGTGGAAAATCAAAGCCTTGCTGCACCTTGAAACCGAATTGATAGCGAATTTACGCGAAAAAGCGGAAGAAGAAGCAATTGATGTGTTTGCTCGCAATTTATCTGCACTCTTGATGGCTGCTCCTGCGGGAGCAAGAAATACCATGGGTTTAGACCCTGGTTTACGTACAGGCGTGAAAGTTGCCGTTGTAGATAATACTGGGAAACTACTGGCAACTGATACGATTTACCCTCACACCACAGGCAAAGCAGCAGCGGAAATTTCGCTGTATAAATTGATTAAACAACACAATGTTGAGCTTATTGCAATTGGTAACGGCACGGCTTCACGTGAAACTGAACGTTTTGCCAAAGATGTTTTAAAACAAATTAAAAGTAGCAAGCCTGATATGCTGATTCCGCAAACGGTGGTGGTAAGTGAAGCGGGAGCTTCGGTTTATTCTGCTTCTGAATTGGCGGCAAATGAGTTCCCTGATTTGGATGTTTCATTGCGTGGTGCAGTGTCGATTGCACGCCGTTTGCAAGATCCGCTGGCAGAGCTAGTAAAAATTGAGCCAAAAGCAATTGGTGTGGGGCAGTATCAGCACGATGTAAACCAAACGCAACTTGCCCGTAAACTTGATGCGGTGGTGGAAGATTGCGTAAATGCGGTTGGTGTGGATTTGAATACCGCTTCAGCTCCATTACTTGCTCGTGTGGCAGGAATGAGCAAAACATTGGCACAAAATATTGTGGCTTATCGTGATGAAAACGGGCGTTTTAACAGCCGTTCGGATCTGAAAAAAGTACCACGTTTAGGACCAAAAGCCTTTGAGCAATGTGCAGGCTTTATGCGTATTTTAAACGGCAAAAATCCGCTTGATGCCTCAAGCGTTCACCCAGAAGCTTACCCTGTTGTGGAAAAAATCTTACAAGCGACTCAAGCAACGCTTGCAGAATTGATGGGTAATGAGAGCAAAATTCATCAGCTCAACGCAAAAGATTTTGTCGATGAACAATTTGGCTTGCCAACGGTAAACGATATTTTCAAAGAACTTGAAAAACCAGGACGCGACCCACGTGGTGAATTCAAAACGGCAACTTTCGTGGATGGCGTGGAAGAAATTAAAGATCTACAAGTGGGCATGATTTTAGAAGGCACCGTCACGAATGTGACAAACTTCGGGGCATTTGTTGATATCGGTGTGCATCAAGATGGTTTAGTACATATTTCAATGCTTTCAAATAGCTTTGTGGAAGATCCGCATAAAGTGGTGAAAGTAGGTAATGTAGTCAAAGTGAAAGTACTTGAAGTGGATGTGGCACGGAAACGTATTGCATTAAGTATGCGTTTAGATGAAAAACTGACCGAGCGTTCAGAAGAAAAATCGCCTGTTCGAAAAAATTCGGAAGAATCTGACCGTTCACAAAGAAATGGTGGACGTAATCAGTTCACAAATAACGCCTTTGCAGATGCATTAAAAGGTTGGAAAAAGTAGTATAAATCGCCATTTTGATTATTTTAAAGTCAAATAACGTTTTACACTTAAAAAAGATTTGCCGATAAGATAAGAAATGGGTATTATACGCAAACCAAATGCGGAGTGGTAGTTCAGCTGGTTAGAATACCTGCCTGTCACGCAGGGGGTCGCGG
>ENA-OWND01000262-OWND01000262.1-metagenome-genome-assembly--contig:-NODE-262-length-38117-cov-8.993011_pt1 | contig 38117 bp, 37 predicted proteins | sample MGYA00245342_ERZ651119 | MGnify/ENA primary metagenome ERZ651119 (study PRJEB26857, sample SAMEA4031756) | metagenome | biome: human; feature: oral; material: saliva | place: Philippines | collected 2014... | reverse complement strand
TCTACTCTAGCATATATGATATAGCCGCCATAGTTAGGACATCCCCTGAACAAGTGCTATCTTGGGTTAGAAGTGGTGATCTCTACTTTGGCATTGGTACAAAGAAAGACAATAAGATATTGGTGCATAAGCGCTATCTAATTGAGTTTTTAAGAGAGCAAGGCCTTCTTATTGAGAAGCCTACTTATAAAAACGTATTCGGTAACCAAGAAGTGCCAATAATAATATAAAAAGGAAAAAAACAATGAAAAAAACGTTAATGCTAACCTTGCTAGTTGCCATAACTCCCTTACTCTTTGCAGGATGTGCAGCGAAAAAGAACCCATACGCTGAGTGTGATAAGCTAAAGCCAACTCTTGAAGAGGTCAAGAAGTACGGAAATATCTTTATGGCTTACGATGCAGCAAAATCTGCTAAACAAGAAGAATGTAGAGAAAAAATTAGAGGTTGGAAATGATTAGTGCTGAAGCAAAAAGAAGACTAGCCATAAGAAATGGAGAGATTGACCCTATTAGCAATGATAATTTTATTATCAATTACGAGCCAACAATAGAGATCATTGAAAAAGATGGTAAAAATAGTATCGAAGCTGAAAATAGAGGTCAAGCGATATTAGATGACGCATCTATTCCTGAAATCGAACATTCTGTTGAAGATTGAGAAAATTTTTAACATATAAGAAGGGATATGTTAAAAAATCAAAGAAATTTTAACATATCGGTTGTGGCCTAGTTACCAAAAAAGCTAGGCTCATTGTATTCTGGACGAACTGCTTTAATCGCCTCTATTCTATGATCATCAATCAAATTTTGTGAGACTATTGCATCTTGAGTACTGGTAAACATCTTGGCGATCTCTTTACTTTCAAATATATCGCTAGTCTTTGGATGTTCGTCATAAAATTTCTTAAGAGCCTGATAGTACTGATCAATCTCTGGTATTCTATCTTTACCATAAAGTTCTCTACGAAGATTAACCTTGTAGCCTTCGCCTCTTAAAAATAGAGCAAGATCAGGACTCTTGTCGTGTAAAAGTGAATTCTTAAGGCTCTCCATTGCCTCCCTGCTCTTCTCTAGCTTCTCTCTTTGCTCTCTTCTATCATTAAGAAGCTGGCCTATGACAAAGGCTGTCATGCCAAGAGTACTTACAGAGAGGCCAAATCTCATCATATTTGTCTCAGCTAGAAGATTTACTATACCGCCTTCTGCAATCTTTACTATTGTTTGATCGGCTATGCTTTTAAAGCAGCAAGCTAGACCACCAACCATTAGGCTTGTACCAGAGTACTCTACTGCGTGTCTTTTTAATTTTTCAAAGAAGGCAGCGCCAAAGCTCTTCTCTATCTTTGTTGATGTACTATTTATTTGTCTTGCCATGTTTTATCTCTCTATTTCAGCGTTTTTTTCTTTAACCTCAGGTTTTACTTCAAGGGCTTTCTCTTTTTCTAGTGATTCAGCCATAGCCACAACCTTAGTAGCTAGTGGTTTGATCTCTTCAACTGAAGGTAACATATCTAGCATAGAGTTTACAAAGCCATTCCAACCTTGGAAGCCAAATCTAGTAGCTATCTCGCCACCTACTTGTCTGCCTACATTAACAGACATACCCTTTTTTAGTTGGGCTGGCAATGTATCTAGGAATATATCTATCTTTGGTTGAAGCCCTGCATTGATCTCATCAAGTTTTGTCTGTCTAATCTCAGCTAGCTCTTCCTCGCTAGGTTCTCTCTTACCATACTTTCTGATAGCATCGGCCTCTGTCTGAACAGCTGTATTTAGTTGCTCTTCTGTGTCTAATCCTGGTATATCAAGATGCTTTTTAATATATGAGAAGTTTTTAGCAAGACTATTATTATAAGCCTCAGCAATACCTTCAATATCTTTAATCTTCTCTTTGCCAGTTAGATCAAATTTAAGCTTACCCTCCATAAGGTCATCAAGATTGCCACTTACTGGGATATATTTAGGTGCCCCATTAGGAGTAACGCAAGAGAAATGAGCCTTAAAGTTGCCATCAAAATCTATATCTTTGATCTCTAAAGTAGCTCTTGTAACTTTTGTGCCATTAGCGGTTGTAAATGCTGCTGTCGAGATAAAGTTGCTATCTTGAAATGTTAGAGCATTATTAAAATTTAGGCCATTATTAGAGCCTTCAGTTATATTAATCTTTGCATACTCTGCTCTTAGGTTATCAAGTTCAGGATTAGCATATTTACTACCAGCATAGAGGAAGCCAGTTAGGGCATCTTTTTTAATCTGTTCATCTTTAATACCAGAGTTATTAATAATCTCTGCAAAGGTATCATTTAATCTCTTTAGATATGGCTCATATACATGCCTGTTTAAAACAAGATTGTCTTGCATACCTTGAAGTATTGTTGATTTTATGGTCTTATCAACAATCTCTGATAGATCAGATGTAGACTTAATATACTCTTCAACGGTAGATTGAAGCTTAAGTGTATCAATCTTGCCACTTATTCTAAAGTTGTTAAATACGTTATTCTTGCCATTGGCATCGGCAACTACTGATAGAAACATCTTGTAGCCATCAAGATTATCTAAATCTGATACCTTGCCTATTAGTCCTGAATCATATTGATAAAGGAAGCCTTTTTCTGTTTTTTTCATAATAAATCCTGTTATTGTATTTAATAGTAATTATACTAAAAATAAGGGGAAACCAGAGCCAGTTTTTGGCTCTGTCGTTAGAATCTTGGTATTTAAGAGAGAATAACAAATTCTTAACTATATGACTTTAACGCTCTATCTCATAACTATATGTTTTGCCTTCAGCCATTTTATTCTCTTTAACTCGTTCATTGCCAATATTTATTAATGTTTTTAATTGCGCTACGTTATTTCTATCAAGATCAATTAGCTCTGCAAAATTATTGAATGTTTTTTGATCGGTAGAGAGCTCTCTTAATATTTTACAAAGTTTAGAAGCAAGTTTATCATCTCCTACTTTTTCACTTACTCCTAGACTAAAGTCTAGCTTCTTCTCTTGCAATTTTTCTTTTATTACTTGACCAAGGGCTGTAAGAGATGAAGCAACAGTGGCTCCAGCGATAGTAGTTACTATTCCAGCTGGGTAAATACCACACATTGCAAATAGAAGCCCCTTCAATCCCTTTAAGGTCCCAAATATAGTCGACTCCCGTTACAAAAAGAGCTGGAGTAATAACGGCAGCTGACGTACAAAGCGTAGAAAGTGCCCCTAAAGCAAATGGGTTATCTTTAGTCATTCTTCTTTGATTAGCAACTTCTTTATTAAAAACGTCACCAAAGTCCGATATAAACTGCCTTACTTTGTTCTTAAAACGCAACATTGGATAGGATTTGATTTTCATTTTCTACCTTTCTAAGTCAACTTCTGTAGTTCTTGTTGGCATTTTTTGTTCATATTGATCTTGTAGCTTATTAAGAGCCTCTTGCATAGTCTCTTTTGAAGCTTTTTCGTCAAGACTCTTGCTGAAATCTGTTAGTGCTTCAACCATCTTAGCTTGGCTACCATCTGTAGCAGTTGCCTCTATAAAGCTAATAGCATTATCCAAGATTTGGCGATGCTCTTCAAGCTTTTTAAGGATAGTCGGAGTAATGTCCACTCTTTTAACTTCTAGTAGAGAGACTCTTATCCTATTTTCAAATTCTTGTGCTGCTTTACTATTTTCTGGATGAGCATCAAGATCAAACTCTTCTCTTATAATGGCTTTTATCAGTTGATCTCTACCATTAGCAATCTTGCCAAGGTATTCTTTTTGTGCCTCTTTGTCTTCTTTTGCGTTCTTTCTTAGTTCATCAAGATTGTCTAACATATCATGAACTTCTTTGCTAAAGTACCTATCATATTGAGTTTTGTGAGCGACTCTATTTCTAAAGGTGTTTACAGCTAAATATTGCTCAGAATCAAAAAAAACCTAGCTCATAGCTTAGACTATCAAGTGTTTTCTCTTCTCTTGTCATGTTTGTTCTATTAGTTAGGGCTATATTTGCTACATCGATACCACGATTACCTTCATTCCAAGTATCAGCTAGCATTCCAAATCCATCAGTAAGAGGTTTCACAAAAGGTTTAGCTTTCTCTATTAATTTATCTATACCTTTTTCTACTACCTCAACAGCCATAGAAACTATTTTTACTAAAGCCATAGTAGTAAGTACAGCTGAACCTGTGGCAAGTAATATTTGACCTCCTATGGCAGCACCTTCTATTACTGGATTATCTGATATTTGCATTGGAAGATACCTAAGCATAGCCATAGTAGCCCATATACCAAGTGTTCCTACTACCGTACCACCAATAGCAGCTGCCAATCCATTTTCTTTGGCTGTCCTTAAGGCATTACCAATCATATTCTTCATAGAAGCTGTTTTGTTTGAAATAATTTGCATTTTTGTCCTTATTAATTTTTATTAATCTCTATCTATTGCTGAGCTTGGTTTAAACTCTTTGCCGCTCTCAGTCTTAATCCTAGCAAGCTCTCTATCAAGATCAGCCATTAAATCATTATAATAGGCATCAGGTAGAGAACGATCTGTTACTGTATCTAAAATCTTCTCATATATCTCTTCGGTGACATTGTCTAACCAGACAACACGTCCATCTTCAGAGATTTCTAATTTTTGGCTATAGCCATTTTTCTCATCATAGATTGAATCATCTTGTCTCTCTATTGTAAAAGAGACTTCTTTTTCATTAATGAGTTCAAATACAGCTGGGTTACCAGACTCTTTAAATACTCTAGCAATATTCTTATGAATAAAGTCTTGAAAAGTAAGCTCTGCAAAATAGGTTTTATCCATAATTTCTTCAGCTTTAAGGGCTACTTTTTTGTAAAAGCCTTTATACTCGTTAAGAGTATTGTCTAATAGCTCCCTCTTCTCATTGGTTAGACCTTTCTTAGCCCATTTGGCATCTATTAGGGTATTTAAAAATGCCTTGGAATCAAAATCTTTGATTTTCTCTTCATCAGGCATAAAGTCTTTGTAAAGATCATCAGCCAAGGCCTCTGTACAATTTTGAATATATAGGGTTTTATTTGGAAGGATATCTACTCGCATAGTCTCTCCATTCCTAACTTGTTCTAATGATATCCAAACACTACTATCATTTCTGCTAAGCATAGGCCTATGACCATGATCTATAAGATAATCAGATAGCTTTTGAGTTAGATACAAATCTAGATCATCCATTGCACGAACAATATTATCTTTAAGTGTTGCTGTGCGTTTAAAGAAGTCAAATGAGAGGTCTTTATTAGCTTCTAGCTCTTTTTTTAAGAATTTGTCAAAAGCAATAATTTGTTCATGAGAGAGTTTTTGAACCTGCTCTTCCTCTCTATACTTAACAATACGGCCTAAGACCCTTGTTGCGCTATCGGCTTTACGCTTCTTATCCTCTTCACTTAAATACTGATCTAAAATCATTCTAACTCTTTGATGAAAAATCTTTATAGTAATTATATCAATTTAGCAATCTTTTATGCCTTTGCACTTTACTCTGCCATCTTCATCATCAATCTCATTCTTATATTTATTATACCACTCAGTTAGGGCAGCGTCTACTGCATCAGTTAAGAGATTGATCTTCTCGCAGGCCAAAGACTCTGAGATACTATTCTTTAGCTCGCTTTGAGCCTTAGGAAAGAAGTGAAGTGCATCATTCTTTGATTTAGGGTCTTTTAACTCTAGAAATTTGTAATACTCTTCGCAGATATATTTTCTAGCCTCTGTGCCAGTAATCTTTTTCTTATCAAGTGATAAGATTTTCTCTCTTACTTCACTGGCAATAGTGTCTGTATCATTAGATGAGAATAAGATGCCCTCCCCTGTGTTATTATTCATAACTATCTCTATCTGATTTTTTAATGGACTAGAACCAAAGTGCTCTAATACCTCTTGATAGATTATATCTGTATTGATCACCTTGGCCATCTTCTCACAAAGAGATAGAAATGGGGTTACAAAGAAGTTTCCATAATAAAAGGTTGTTGCCAGTATTGGGCAGTTAAGTCCCCAGACAACACCATTGGATAGTTCAGATATAGCGACATTATCTCTATGTGTACAGACTATAATCTTATCTATTAGTATTTGATCACAATAGCCTCTATCAGCTATGTATCTTAAGAAGAAGAAAGGTAGAGCTAGATAGTCATTTGTTATGGCTTTTTTTACAAAGATGCCATCACAAGCCATTGCATGTGCTGAGGTGGTAGCTTTTGAACCAAAGAGTCCACTCTTTTTAACTATGCAAAAGCCAGGGAAACCAGCAAAGCCATTGAGCATTTTCTTTAATCTATCTCTCTCTTCTCTACTATTAGCATAGTTGCTTCCAATTTTGTAGAGGTTTGCACTAACATCCACATCAAAGATACCAAACATAACAGGCATACTTCTTGATAGCGCCTTTCTAAAACCTTCTGGGTTTGCATCAACAGAGGTTGGAGATGAGTCTCTTCTATTAAGAGTGTACTCTATCGCCTCATCCTCTATAAATTGGTTATTCTCCATATTAAGGCTAATATATCTCTTATCGCTTGGAAATTTCAAATTATCAATGATGCTTCTTGATACAGTAGAGCCATTAACCATAATTGCAAATAGAGCCATCTCATAGTTTTTTACATTATTACTTGATGTATGTGTCATTGTAAATGTATTATAGGTATCAAGCATAGTCCTATGAAGGGTACTTACATAGGGATGGCTAGTTAGTGATGTTGTATAGTCACAAATATAAGAGATTGTCTTAACATTCTCTCTTCCCATATCATCTTCTATCTCTTTGCCAGTGCCATTTCTAATGGTTGCATAGAGATATTGATACTTTGTAGGAAGCTTTGAATTGGTCATATCATCATAGATTCTTAATAGGAAGTCTGAGTTAAGAACTATTTGGGCAATCTTGTTTTGATCAAAGAATACCTGCTTATGAGTTCTTGAAAACTCATCAATAGTCTTACCTACATCTTGGTTTTGATGCCTATATGCAAATCTCTTCTTATTAAGGAAATAGTATAGTGCCCTATAACCAGAGCTTTGAAGGAAGTGCCAAGGATACATATTTGGAGTAGTTCCTAATCTATATATCTCTTTAGACAGACTCTTGCCGCTAGCGGAGTAGACCTTCTCTTCTGATGTCTCTTGGTTAGGATTAAAAGGAATCTTTTCATCTTCACTTACAATGCCAAATGAGTTATCAACTATTCTAATGTCTTTAATCTCATTTTGCTTTTTAAAGAATATACTAAGTTTTGCCTCTGATTCTGAGCAAAAGTCATTAATAGAGGTTTTTTTAGGAAGTCCCATGTGAGGTCTTTGCTCACTACCAAGGTTGCCTGTCTTAATATCTAGATCACCAAGCCTTGCAAAGGCCTTGGGATTAGATGATACTGAGTTCTTCTCTTCAATTAAGATGCCTATTGCAGAAAATAGGTGTTCAAAAGAACTAATTAAAAAAACATTATTTGTGATTACCTTTTGTGCGGTCTTTTTGGTTTTGTTACCGCCTTTAATTGCCATGCTTTTTCCTAATTTTTTATTAGAAATTATACTAAAACAAGGCGACTAAAACAAGGATAGTATGGGTTCTTAGAATAGTGCTCTCGCTACTGGGACAAAAAATAGAAACATACCAAAAGCGATCGCTGTTGTTTCAATATAATCTAGCACTCTAATTGTTACTAATTCTCTATCGCTAATCTCTTTACCAGTTGCTGAGCGGAACATCTTGTATAGTGTCATTAAAAACATTTTAAAATCCTTTATTTTTTATTTCTGATGGAACTATGACATAAAAATACTTAAAAAATGCTTAAGGCTTATATTATTTTATTTTTTTGGAGTAATTTTTTGTTAGATAAGATAGATTGGTGGCAAAAGCCACCAAAATTATTAATATTTAGAAGGATCAATTAATAGGTTGGTGCCACCAGCGTTGACTTTAGGCATCTCACCATTCCATTTTTGTATCCTCTGTTGCTCTATCTCAAGCCTCTTCCATTCGATCATTGCTGGGGTCAAGCTCTTTGCAAGAATTTCTTGAGCTTTTGCGGTACCTATATTCTTCTCAATTTCAGCTTGCGCTTGAGCCTTGATCTTCTCTATCTCAAGATTAGCAATCTTAACATCCTCTTCTGTCTGTTGCTTTTTGAGAATAGAGTTTGTTAATTGCTCTGGAAGTCTTATATTCTTAATTGATACACTATTGATGTTAACGCAGTTTGGAACATTAAGCATCTTCTCAATATCAGCATTCATGGTCGTTTGAATCTCTTGTGCGTATAGCTCACGTTTTTGGTTTAACTTATAAACGTCAGCATCTTTACCAATTACGCCTCTAACTATGTCTCTAGCCTTTGGAACTATTACTTTATTATCCCATGTGATGTCGGGACCGTAGTTTATGCGCATCATCGGAGCACAACTCTTATTTAATTTATATAGGATTGTTACATCCACTGGAATTGATAGGTTATCTTTTGTGAGGATTGTAACACTATTGTCTACTATTAGTTCAGGGTTGCTTTCTCGTTGAGCCATACCGCCCATCTCTAATCTTTTAGATTTTGTATTGTAGATGTCAAGATCAGTCATTGGGTTAATAGATAAGTGCCATCCCTCTTCTAAAACATTAGGATTAACTTTACCGCTTGAAAGTTCAACTCCAACTTGGCCTGAGTCAACTATATCTGAATAGCAACCAGCTAGAAAGATAGAAGCACTAAGTGCTAAAATTATGCCTTTTTTCATTTATTCTCCTTTTAAAATTTTAATAGACTATTTGCTGCTTTTATGAAGCGATCCCTCATCCCTTTGCCAATACTAGTGAAAGCAGGAATGTTTAAGAAGCTACCAAAGAAGGTTAGCAAGAATGAAATAATAAACCAAGACGCTACCAGAACTACAATAATTACAATAGCTCTTAATAGCATAGTAAAGATAAATGCCATATTTTGATCCTTGTAGTTTTTTAAATATAAGAGATTATAACAAAGAAATAATTATGAATAGCTTAAGAGTTATAATTTTAGTTGCAATTCGCTATTAACCTTACAATTTCTAATTGGAATTATATTGCCATCAATCTTTTCTAGTTTTTGACTCATAATAGCCTTAACGAATGAGTAATCGTTGGTAATATCACCAACTAGGAATCTAATACGCTCAATAGCAAGATCAACTGATGATGCGTGCAGGGTTGCAAGCACTTGGTGACCAGTGTTTGCTGCTTGAAGTGCGGCTGAAGCTGTCTCTTTATCACGTATCTCACCAACGAGGATTATGTCTGGGTTTTGACGCATAGCAGCTCTTAATCCCATATAGAAGCTATCTGTATCAAAGCCTACCGCTCTTTGTAAGATAATAGAGTTGCACTCTAAATATCTAAGAGGATCATACCTATACTCTATTGGCTCTTCTAGGGTTATAGCCTTTAACCCTCCCTTTTGAAGCAAAGAGTCTACCACGCAGGTTAGTGTTGTAGATTTACCAGAACCAGTAGCACCGATGACTAGGTATAGCCCCTCTTGTTGTTTCATACACTCATTAAAGAACTTAAGGCCATCGCCTTCATTCATCTTGATCTTATCTTTATCTGGTATCTCGTTAATTAGCTTTCTTATTGTTATATGAGGTTCAAATTGAGATAAGGCAACGTTAAAACGAAAGTAGTATTGAAGCCCATCTCTACCAGTATAGGTATAAGAGCCATCAAGTTCTGCTGGATCATATAGCTCTTTTAATGCCTTAGAGTTGTGTTTTAGCTCAACTATGAGATCATTAACATTCTTTCTATACATAAAGAACTCTTCAGTCTTCATAATTACCACTTGACCTTTAATTCTAAAAGCAAGTGGTTGATCTACATAGATATTAGTATCACTAGCATTGGCTTCAATAGCTTCGTCTAATATCTCATGCAAAGTCACGAAAAGTCCTAAAGATTGTATAGAAAGGCTAAGAATAGACCAAAGAAAGTGCCACAAAAGAAGCCAGCAAATTTAATTGCATTAAAGTCTTCCTTTAGCCCTGTTGCTATAAAAGCATTTCTAATCTTTCTTTGATTATAGTAGGCTGTTAGTGTGCCTATGCACTTAAGATAGAATAGATCAATATCTTTTTCAAGATAAAATCTCTTTGTAGCAAGCTGTTTGAAGGAGTTTGATGATAACTCTTGCGTATCCATAGCTGCCAAGGTCTTCTCTAAATCTAAAATTTCATCTTTCTTCTTGGCGACACTGATGAGATCATCCCTGAATTCATCTTTGCCGCTAAATATGAAACTTTTATTACCGTCCATGGTTGCTCCCTACTCTACTGAGTGACTCTGATCGTATAGTACTGATTTGTTTGTCCATCTTTTACAATAGCCATTCTCTTAGCTGGATCAAGCCTAATGAAATCATATCTATTTTGAATTAGAGATGTTCTAATATCTAGGCTATAAATCTTATCATTGATCTTAACGCTAGCTGTTGCTTCATCAATAATATCAACCAATTTAAATGGTAGTATGTCTGTGCCATCTAATATTGCTACACCAGCTGCTGATTGTGCCATTGGAGCTGGCCCAGCTACTGGCATACCATTATTTGCAATAACATAGTTATTTGCTGTATTTTGTGGCTGAGCTGGCATAGGAGCACCACTATTAGCTAGAGCCATTCTTTGTTCAGCTGTAAGGCCGCTATTAGTATTATTAGCAGGCGTAGTAGCTATTGCACTAGCACCACTTTCTTGATTTTTGATGATGCGCTCCAGTAGTGCTTGATTTTTCTCAATTACTTTGATCTTCTCTTCAAGCTCTTTTTTAAGTGCTTTTAACTCAGCAAGGTCAAGATCAGCAGTCTTCTCTTCGAGAACGATAACCTTTTGTTCAACATTATCAAGTCTCTTTGTTATTGGAGATAGAACTCTGCTAACTACCTCTTCTAGTTTAGCTTCGTCTACTGATTTTGTAGCAACTTCACTAAGAACTCTATCGATCTTAGCATCTGTTTGACTTATTCTATAGTGTAAGATGCCATAGCCTGCACAAAGTATTGTTGCAGCGGCCACACTAATAACAATTAGTGGAGCTATCTTCTTTTTTATTCTTGTTACCTCAGTGCTTGCTGGCATATCTTCTAAGCTTATGCGATCATCAGCCATGTTTTTGTTTTCCTCCGTTTTATTTACCACGTTTTATATAAAGTCCAATAAGGACAACTCATATTTTTTTATCATCTCTTTTAACTCCCTCTTGTGGCCAAGAGATGGCCTCTTATACTCTTCAAGTATAGCCCTTACATAAGGGAGCGGAATTAAGCTTAAATCCATAAGCTTCTTATTTCTTACAAAATTATATCGTAAAAGGGGGTGTTTTACCAAGAACTCCTGCCTTGACAAGGAGAGAAAATAGTCATTTTTTAGATTTTTTCCGTATCCAACATCATAAGGTGATGGAAAATGAGCCACATCATACTCTTTTTCAAAGAATATCTCTTTAAAATCCATCTTCCTATCTTCATAAAACTCAATATTTCCATAATATCTTGAATATAGATCAAGTTTATAATCAAGATTTATCTGTGGAAACTCAACCATTAGCTTGGCATATAGCTCTTCGGTAAGCTTCATCTTATGCTTCTTCTCAAACCAAGCCGTAAATGACCTTGATGGTTTTAGATAGGCAAAGATTTGTGGCACATTATCACTATTATCACCACTTATAATAAACTCTTCACTAATGCCACTACCAAGAGTATTATCTTCACTCTTATATATGTCATGTATTGGATCATAGATAGTAACGCTCTCACTTACTAATTGATTAAAATCTTTATCTGGAGATAACACTAAGTGCTCCCCTTGAGCTTTAACCAAAGCAGAGATTATATCATCGCCTTCACAGCCTTTAACTTCAATGACCTTAAACTTTGACCCCTTAAGTGCTTCAAGAACTTTAAACCACTCATTGAGTAGTTGCTCTTTCATAGGAATATCACTACTTTTAGAGATAAAAGGGCTTATCCTATTGTATTTATATAGTGGGTATTTAGTCTTTCTCCAATAGCTCTTAGTTCTATCATCAATAGCAAGAACTACCTCGTCATCATTTTTATTGTGATAGCTAATAAGAGAGACAATTGTCGTTAAAGCCGTCTTAATAGCATCATAGATGTAGCCCTCATTTTCAATATAAGGGGTGACGGCAATGCTCCTATTAAAAAAGTAGTTCGTATCTATTATTAGCATTGGTTATTCTTATAGGTAGGCGTAAAGCATCACAGTTAGGATAATATAGAGGACACCCATAAATGAGTATGAATAGGTCTGTCTTTTTTTCTTTTCTAAATAGAAACAATATGCAAGAGAGAAAAACATTACAGTAGCTGTTAAGGACGCAAAGATAAGCCACATACGCTCATTTGTCCATAACCACATGAAAGCTCCTAGAGCTATTAATACCGATGCTATTGCTACCGCTTTGTTTCTCATGTTTTCTCCATTTTTTCTTTTTTCTTAGAGAAAATATAGCAAAATAATACTTATGAATAAATTAAGAGAGAGAAATCCCCACATATAGTGGTGAGAATATTAACCAATTCTTACCTCTTCGGTAAAATCAGCAAGAGCTTCAGCAAGTTTGTCAATCCTAGAAGTAGTTTTTAACATTACAGCTAGATATTTCCACATCCTGTCACCCTGGACAGCAGTCTCTTTATAAGTTTCTAGATACTCTTTTGACCTTTTATTTTTAATAGTAGCTAGTTTTTTCTCCAGCGCATCAAATTCTCTAGCATAAAATTTAGAGTCATCTTTTGCTTCATACCTCTCAATTACAAGCTCTTTTATATTGTCAACTATCTTACTAATTAGATTAGTCGTAGCTATGCTGTAATTTTCATTATGTACCCTACCCATAAAATCATCAATCATCTGTAGAGTTTCCTCTTTTGAATTGTCGTAGAGATGATTTTTTAGATTTTCTGTTAGCTTATTCTTTGAATTTTCATAAGCTTCTTTGTTGGTGGTAGCTTCATTAGCTGTATTAACTGTATTGTTAGTTACAGCAACTTTGCTCTTGTTGTCAGTGGTTTTCTTTTTCACTGCTTTCTCCTTTTTTATTTATTTGTAATTAGATTGTTTTTCAAGAATATCTGTAATAAGAGGATCAATTTGCCCAGATGGGGTTATAATATCTTTAGTAAAAGCCTCATCCCCTTCTTCTTTGATTCTATTGAGTAAAATAATTGATTTCTCTCTAGCGAAGTTGGCTTGTTTATCAAGGTATTTTTCTAGTAGAGCTTTCTTATTATCTAAGCTTATTGCACTTACAAAACCAGAAGCATTTAGTTTGCTTTTATCTTTTAACTCATAAACCTCTTCAGGTATGTCAGATGAGCGGTTCTCAATAAGATGAATAAGCATTCTATCGCAATTACGAGTTAGATATTCAACCTCTCTATCAACCATATTCTTAAATACTTGGTTGTAAATAACATCATCTGTCAATGAGAATGAATTGTGATACTCTTCTCTTAGCCTTTTAGAGATTTCATCCAGTTTTTTATCGGTCTTTCTCCCAAGCCAAACTGAACCAGCTATAAAAGCAAAAATCCACAATATAGCCATTATAGACGATGTTTGTGAGTAATATTCACTATTAAAGAAAGACGTAGTTATAATGATTGCAAATATTGTATAGACAACAACCATGGTTATACTATAATTGAGCTTAGTCTTTTCAGCTTTTTCTCTAACATAACGATTTTTGGCATAGATAAAAGAGTTGTAATCTATATAAGTGTGATCATCTTTGTTTTTGTCATTACTCTCTTTTTCTGCCTCTTTTGCTTCTTCAGCTTCTTGTTGATCTAATTCTTCCCCAAAAAGCTCAAGCTCTTCGTCGAGTCGTTGATTTATCTTTTTTTCTAATGGGTCGAATTTTTCTTTATTTAAATAATACCATTCTTCGACTGGGAAACCATAGTCATCAAGATCATTCAAATAGATAAGACCTGAGTGATTTGCCATTCTCATAAAAAAATCTTCAAAGAGCTCCTTACTATTATGCCCGTCAAATAAACCTAAATCCCATTCATTGTATGGTTTCTTTGGATTACAAAGAACCAAACGTTTTCCACTTTTTGCTGTGATTTTTAAGGTTAGGATATTATATGTAGGGTGAATTTTCTTGTATGCGTATGATCTTGTTTCAAAAGATCGACCCCACTCATCTATCTCTTCATAAGAAATCTTGTTATTCATTGTTATTTCCCTCCAAATTACCTTTATTAATAATCTCATTGACGAGAGAATTTAGATTTGTCTTAATTTGTATTCTCTCACCATTGATACCATTCTCATCATCTTTTATTTTGTTAAGAAGCTCAACAGCTTTTTTAGACGCCATTGCTCTTTGATCACTAAGATAGCCACTTACAAGCTTGCTCGCTGTCTCTTTTGTGAGTAGATTAACAAAATCTCTAGTGCTTAGGCCACTTTTGTTTCTTAACTCGTAAACCTCTGCTGGGATATATGTAGAGTGTCTACTAATCAGTTCTTCTAATGGGGCTTTGTAATCATAGATGATAAGATCATCGATAGCATCATCCACCATGATATTTAAAACCCCGTTGTAATCTTCTTCGTCTTTCAAAAAGAATGCACTATAAGCCTTTGAGAGTAGCTTCTCATGCTCTTCTTCGATGAAGTTATCTACAAATTTGTATGAGCCAATCATAGCAACAATTAAAATTAGAACAAAGCTGGCAGTCATCAAGAAAGCACTACCATCAGAAAAAAGTTGGCCAAAGAGATGCAAAAGAGAGCCAAACATAAAAGGTACTAAGAATACAGCAGCTGCTATATATAGAAGAAAAGCCACACCCTTTCTGATTGTGGTTGTTCTCTCGGCTTTTCTTTTTGTGTATTTCTCTTTTGCGTCTACAAAGTCTTCATATTCAATGACGGTATCATCTCTAAGAGCTCTTAGCTTAGCCTCTTTTTTAGCAATAGCGGCCTCTTCTTTTAATTTAGCTTCCTCTTTTGCTTTTTGTTCTTCTAATTCAATTTTTTGCTTTAACTCAGCTATTTTTTCCTCTAATTTTTCTTTCTCTTCTTCTGTCTTTGGCTTATCAACCTTAGGCATTGAGTAGATATCGATGATCCATTGGTAGCTCATCTTATATTGATCGTCGCTAGATTTCATCTGATCAAAAAAGGTAAAGATATGAGAGAATAGCTGCTCTGATTTATCCTTACCAAAAATACCTAAAAAGGCAAGCTTTCTCTTGGTCTTTGGATTTATGAACCAAAGTTCTTTTACCCTGCTAGCTGATTTTACATTAACTTGAACATAAGGAAAATCTGGGATGATCTTTGTATAGTAGCGTCTATCCATTGGTAGTTCGGCAATCCAACTATCAATTTGAGAGTAAGTCATCTTTTTACTAACATCTTCTTGTGGTGGAATAGCTTTTTTAACAGAGGCTATCTCTTTCTTTTCTAAAGCCTCATATTCCTCTTTTATAGGGTGGCCGTAGTTTAAGATAAATTCTTTTATCTCTGCCCTATTCATCCTATAGTCGTCACTAAGCTTAAAAGTCTCCCAAAGAGTTTCAAATCCACCATTCTCTGCTTCAAAGTAACCTATATCACAAACTTTTTGCCCTTGGCTCCTAGATAAGAATACTCTCTTCTTGCCGTTTGCATAAACAAAGACGCTCAAGTATGGAAAATCATCTGATTTTTTAGTGTAGCCTCTTGGATTAACTGGAATGCTCTTTATCCAGTTATCAAATTTTTTGCATTTCATGTTTTTATCCTTTTTAATATGAAAAGAAGGGTAGCATAAAAATACTTATGGATTACTTAATTGTTGTATATTGTATTGTTTTTTTAGAGAAAGAGGTTAGCCGAAGCTAACCATCAATTATTGCTCTTCTAGAATATGGCCTAGATCAGCGGCAATGTCTGCCAATCTCTCAGCTATCTTTTTATTTGTAAAAGCTTGACTAAGCAGGTAATTATAATTTACCTTGTCATCTTTGATCTTATCTGCTGCGCTTAGTGCCACATCATACTCATTGAAAAGGTTCTCTGCTTCGTGTTTTAGCTTTTTGACATAATCAACTAACATAGCCTCTTTTTGGCAAGATTGGTTTAATTGACTTGGAGCTTTTGACTCTCTATAGGCTTGATCTGCGTTATTAGGTAGCCATACAAAGTCTTTGGCCTCTTTTTTAGGCTTAGGTGCTTCTTCTACTACATCTTCGCAGTAGCATACACCATCACCTATGCAGTGGCAATGTGCTTCTCTCTCTTCTCTAAGCTTCTCTTTTCTCTCTTTTTCTTTCTCTTTTTCAATATCAGCATTCATATTTTGAACCCAGAAGTCGTCTTCGTTTGATCCCTCTGGGACGTAAGAGTACTCATCATCCTCGTCCTCGTCAGAATCTAATTTTCCAAGTGGAATACTAACCTCAACGCTATGATATTCGTCATTTTCTACTGACTCAAAATAGTCCTTAAAGAACTTGCTGTGTCTGACGATAACGTCAAGATATTTTTCTGGGCTACGTCCATGGATTAGGGCATCTTCATCCGCTTCATCTTCATAGCCCATGATTTTTGAGCTAAGTTTTTCAATTAGTTCAAAGTAACTAAAGGGACCCTCCTCGACTGCATAGTCGATTAGCTCAGCTATGAGTATGCTATCAGCTACGTAACCCTCTTGTTTTAAACTGCCTGATTTAATTGCCATTTTTTCTCCTTTATTTTTTTTAATTTTGTTTTTCACCATCAAGCTCTACTGCACCAAAAACCTGAGCACTTGTTATGCGTGCAAAGTTCTTTACCACGGCAGCAGAGTTTAAGAATAAAGAGTAGCCAGCAAAATCTACATCTTTGAAAGATATTTTGTTATTTCCATAGAAATAACAACTCTCGAAGTAGCCTGAGTACATAGCACTCTCTTTTCGTCCATCATAGCTAATCTCTATTTTATCATTTTCATTAGAAATTACAAAGGTAGGATTGATCATAGAGAGAGCTTTCTTTTCTTTAGCCTTTATGACTATTTGTTTCTCTTTATTAATAACCTCAACCCTAGAGAGATCATTGCCATCTCTTATCTCCCTTGTTTGATAGTCAAATATTGGATTCTTTAAGAACACATTTTCAAGAGATAGATATTTGATAAAGGTCATAAGATCAGTATATTCATAGCTTGTCTTAATGACAGGATATTTTATTGAGCCCTTAACTATTCTTGTGCCTATTAGATTAAGTCCCTTATCAAGGGTTGTAATCTCTGCTCCATCAAGGTAGAACTGGTTTAAAAATATGCCATCTACACAATCCATCATTGTATTTTTGATAGTTCCAAAATAAGCAAGGATGATTCTAGAACCATTTGTTTGCAGTACTGACATACCTTCAATAACAAGGAGTGGCACATAAAGATTTTTCTCTATGTCCTTCTTATAGGCTCTTATCTCAAGATTTGCCTCAGATTTAGCGGCTAGCCAACCAGCAATCTCTAGGTTCATATCTTTTACCAGAATCTCTTTATTATGCTCTATCTTGTTACCATATTTTGGTGATTTTATTGGAGTTCTAACTGTGACACGGCTTCTCTCTAAAATGATTATTGGAGCATCTAAAATAAGAAATCCGTTTGAGATAGCTAGGTTAGAATCAACCTCAAAATCTACATTCTTAAGAGAGATAAACCTACCCAAATATGTATCATTCTCATCGCCATTATACCTAAAGTGAGTTTGAGGGATGAGAGTAGAGTTCATATCGTTGTAACAAGAACCTGAAACACTCTCTATCTCTGCACGGCCAAAGTATTTATCCAAGTAAAATACATTGTTAGCCACATCTTTTATCTTAAGTAGATGACATGGCCTATTTTGTTTATTCCAGCAACCATTCTCGATTGAGATAGTAGCATTCTTATTATGATCTATCACTAGCTCACTAATATAGGCATAATCAACAGTCGTAGCTTGATTGTTTAAGATGATAGATACACCATCATTTGCCCCTATTCTAGCCTTTTTAAAGTGGATAGATAACCTCTTATCTATGCTAAGGTTTGCACTAAGGTCAATAGAGAGGAAGTTTCTATCCTTCTCGTTAGTTATAAAACCTGGAAAATATAGATCAAGGGTTTCATCCTTAGTTATGGCTAGCTCTTTTTCAAGATGTTTTATATTATTGAGGTTAGTAATCTCAACATTTAGGTTGCGTATCTTCTCTAAAGGTTGGATAAATAGCCTTAGCTTTGTATCAATCTCTTCCTTGGTAGAGTTATTAGTTGCTATCAACTTATAGCAATGATAAAAAGGGATACCAGGAACGTCCTCTCTTACATAGTCAAAGCTATAATCACGATCAATGAAATATTCTTTTACAGCAATCATTATCGTCCTTTGATGTCAAAATCTTGTATGTTTTTAAGGAGGATATCAAAGATTTTATCCCTCAATGCCTCGTTAAAGGTGATAGCTTCTTTAAGTTTTGAGACCTCAGCAGTTAAGTCTATGACCTTTCTAAGCTCATTATTGCTTACTCTCTCTTCTAAGAGATTGTTCTCGTAAAGAGCTTGTTGCTTTGCTCTTAACTTCTTTGAAAGAGATGTGTACTCTTCGCTTATAGCCTCATTCGCCTCTTCAAGAGCAACGTATTCATCTATAAAAGCGTAGAAAAGAGCTTTGTAGCCCTCTTCCATCTTTTTTGCAGCAATGGTCTCTTTTAATTGTTGCGCTATCTCTTTTTCATTTTTAGGCATACTCATTATTTATCTTCTCCATAATTTTTCTCTAAATTTTTGATATGTTTATTGATAACAGAGACAATGCGGTTGAACTGATCTTTGAGCACAACGATTTGACCGTTATAGATGAAAATCTTTGTATTTTTATCGATAAGCTCTTGCGCCATTGCTTTAAGCTCATTGACTTCTTTGTCTTTAAGGCTTTTTATTGTATTCTCATCTACGTCAAGAGAATTAGTAAGCTCTTTGAGCTTATTCTCTAGCTCAATAATGTCTTGCAATACATTAGAGCCCATCTTACAAAGAGCAGAGAATAATTCTTTATGCTCAGGTGTTGCGTTGGAGCTTTCAATCAGCTTTATAAGCTCATCGAAAGAGCCTATACCGCTAGAAATATCCACATTGTCTATTTTTTTATTTTTACTCATTGAAAATCCTTTATATCTATTTTGCATTCGTCTATGTGTTTATTTATTAAATCAACGACTAGGTTAAGAGAGGTGTTTAACCCATCAATCTTGGCTGAAATTCTTGTAAGCTCAAGAAACTTCTCTCTAATCTCTTTGGCTAGCTTGTTATAATCATCAAAGTTAGCTTCTGCAACAAAGACGGATAGATTCTTTTGTTTTTTCTGAAGCCAAGCATCTATCTTTTCGCCCTCTTTACCTAGGGCTAAGATTTCAGTAAGTAGCTTATCGGCAATATCAGTTAGACCCAAAACCAAATCTCTTTGAGCAACAGAGAAGCCAACAAAATTAGTGATAATCTGCTTAAACTTCTTTAGCTCTTCAAGATCAACATTGACCTTGATGGGCTTTGTCTCTCTTTTAGTCTTTGTTTCTGCCATAATTTTCTCCTGTTTTTTTATTCTCTATCATAGCAGAAAAATATTTACAAAAAACTTAATATAGGCGAAAATATTAATCTTATAGAGGAGTATAGCTAAGGTTATCTTTTCCGTGGTAAGTGCCGATCTCTTCATCTTTGTTGGAGTTAAAATTTATTATTGAGGCTGGAGTTTTGTAGCTCACATTATAATCTTGTAAGCAAGAGTCTTTAACCATGCTCACATTCTCCAAAAAGGCATTGCCAGATGAACTAGTGCCTTCTATTTTAGCTAGATTATCTGCACTAAATCTATCACTGATATCGCAAAAACTTATCTTACAACCTGTCTCCCTGCTCTCTTTATTGCTAAAAATAAGATATAGGTTTGCATTATTAAAAACAGAATTATCAAAAAAAAGCTTGTTTATTGAGCCATCATCATTGATTGCAGCTATAATCTCGCTATTCGTGAAGACACAGTTGCTAGCATTTAGGCTAGTATTGGGGCTAAGATAAAAGGTGGTCCCAGTTGCATTAATGACGCAGTTATTCATCTTATTTATTCTCTCGCTAGAGACTCCGTTGTCTTTATAATCTGCAAAGTCTATGTAGTATTCTTCAGGGCAAATAGCAATAGTTCTTTCATGGCTAGAAACATCGGTATTTATTGTAAGGTTCTTTGCCTCAGTAAAGCCAATATCGGCGTTGCTAACGTTACTAAGGTTTTCAAATGTAGAGAATTGACTAAAAAATCTGGTTAGATATAGAGGCTTTTCTCCACTATTTGTTATTGAGACATCGTTCATCCAAATCGTATCTCTTAGATAGATAGGTTTCTCTTTATTTGAGAGAGTTACATGCAAAAGTGTAAAATGAGAGTCTAGGCTACTAGCTTCAATAATAATATCACTAGCTGAATTAAAGCGATCGAAATTAACAATAGGAACATTGGCAGATGATGGAGCTGTCTTTAGTTTTCCTTGAAAATGAGAGAGGCCAGTAAGGTTTAGTGTTACATTTGAGAGGTTAACATCCACATGGCTAATTAGCCCACAACCTTGACTTGCATCTTCTAGATCATCGTTTAGATTTATCTTTACAAATTTAAACTTTAGACTGCCTTTGCTAACTAAGGCTACCTCATTTAAGTCTAAAACATTTATGTCGTCACAAGAAATCTCAAAATGATTTAAAGATAACTCTTTACCGCCTACAAAGCGAATATATTGGCTCTTGTCTTGTGATCTTGTTGGAATTCTACAACTCGATATATCAATAGAAGCATTTGGCTGGGTTGTAACTATCTCATATTTTATGCCACTAGAATCTATGCTATTATCATTAGTTCCAATAACTATCTGTTCAGCTTTATTCTCACAAATATTTAAAATAACCTCTTGTGGTTTTCCCATTTGATTGTTTATTGAAAAGTCATTAGTTTCATAGAGATTATTTTTCTCATCTGGGACTAAAACTACATTGCCTATGCGAGAAGAGTAGCTAAAAATACTATGAACCTTTAAAAAGAGTGGCTTAGCCCTTTTACTTGCATAAGTACAAGGGAGTAAGGTAAAACTCGTTAAGAAGGTTGGATCATCTATCTTATTAGGTAGATCAAGAACTATCTTTTGGCCATAGATTTCACTGTCATCATCTTTGCTTGGCACATCTCTAGAGAAGTTAATTCTATCAATATATTTTTTGCCATTTGTATCTAGGCTTAAAAGTTTTTCAGCCATTTCTTTTGTTACATAGCCTACATGAATACGATCTTTGCCCTCTTTGGCATCCATCATAAGAGAGTAGACATCTTTTTTATCAACATTAGCTGGAACAAAGTTTAGAGTTCTATTCTCTCCATTTTTTGTAATCTCGCAAGATAGTTCTTTTAGCACCATGATTTTGTCCTATAAAACTTCAATATCAGTAGTAATTATACCAGCGTTAGGCTTTTTGATCTCCTCGCTAGTAGAAGCTGATCCATCTAGAACTATTGGAGAAGGATTATCAACGTTAATATAATTTTGCAGGCTAAGAGTGTTAATCTTTGAAACATTAGTTAGCTGAACCTCATCTAAAAAGGCGGTTCTTACGCTAAAGAGGTCTTTGGCTCTTAAATGATTTTTGATCTCTGAACTCTCTATAACGCTCTCTGGTGGCTCTTTTGCAGAGTATGTTAAAGATACGTAGGCGTTAGAAAAGAGTGAATTATCTACCTTTAGGCTCATATCAGGCTCTGCTTCTCCAAAAGGCATAAGATATGCAGGCATTAACTTTATCATTGTATTGCCCCTAAAAGATGAGTTATTTGCCTCAAAGTAGTATGAGCTTACCATATCAAAGCTCTCACCCTCTTCTAGGGTTACTGTGCAATTTTTAAAGTGCTTTATCTTCTCTCTATCTTGTCTTGGGCTACCAATATTAAAGTTTATCTTATCGCCATCATTTTGATTTTCTAAAGAGAAATTCTCAAGGTTTGCATAGTAGATATTGGCTAGTTTTAAAGCGCTAATGTTTTTAGCTATAACTGCTTCGAGGGCTACGTTACGCAAAGATAGATCGCTCGTATCTTCTATTGTAGTATTTCTAATCGATACATCTTCATAGAGCCTAACGCAGTTCCCTTTGCCAATATTAATGTTGGCGTGCATAAGAAAAATCTCAGACTTTTGCAAGTTATCTGCTACTCTGTATCTAAGAGAGCCATCTATAGAGCTGCTACTAAGTGTTGCCTTAAGTAGATTGCCTTTCATTCCATTAATAGACAACTGCGCTCCTATAGAGGTTAATCCTCTAAGATCAAGGTTACAATATTCCATATTGATCTTCTCTTTTGCATCAATTCCGATGACAAACCCTGCTCCAGAAGAGATAGAGATATCTGAGTTTTTAAGATAAATTATCCCTTCTGATTTTAAAAAGCAATCATTATGAACAATTTTAAAGTTATCAATAAATTTTACATTTTCAGCAACAAAGTCACTACCAAAAAAAGTCATACAGGAAGGCTCTTTACCTGCCTTTTGGTCAGGAAGGGTATAAGGGAGGGTAAGATTGTTTACCTCAATTTGAATCTCGTGATCAGCCTTATTTTTAGTTTCAAAGTAGAAATAGGCTGGGTCATTCTCATGGCCTTGTAACCCTTTAATATTGATATTGCCAACAATATTGTCTAAAAGATTTAGCTCTATTGTAGTCTTTGATTTTTTATTTGTATTTTTTATAAAAATATTATAGGCCTCTAGATCGTTATCACTTATCTTTAAAGATAAATCTCTCTTGCTATTGCTGATTAAATAGGTATAATGAGGTCTAATTGTGACTACCTCGCTTGTATTTTCCCTATACAGAGTTGGCGTAAGATAAAACTCAGAGTATTTTATCTTTCCATCACGAGGCAGATCAAGTAAGATATATTGGTTCATTACATTGCCGCGCCACTGATCTATTCCTGGCAAATCTTCATCTCCAGGCAAGGTTGGCTCTTTGCCAAGAAAATTATTTAAGGTAAGGTCTTTTTTAATGCTATTAATATTGGCATCGCCCTTTTTATCTCTAACTTGTATAGCCTCCACAAGCTCTTTCGTCATATAGATGGCGTGCTCACCATTAACTGATACGTTATAGACATCCCTACCTTGTAACTTATCTGGTTCAAAGGATAACTCGCAATAGGCGTTTTTATAAGTAAAAGCTTTCATAATATCTCCAGCTTGGTGTCTTTAGGCAAAATTTTCTCTTCGTTGGAATTAACATTGATTAAATTTGACCTTTTCCCATCATTTTCGTAAATATAAGCTGACAAATAACAGCTATCCACTCTGTCTAGCAACTCTAGCTTCACATGTTCAAGATACGAAGAGGCAATCTCTTTAACCGAATCACAAACAAAATCGCCTTCGATCTCAGAGTTATTTATTATAGTCCCAGAGCCATCATGAGATGAAAACCTAAGTGAGCTATTAGTGAATTTAGAATTAGTTGCACTAACTTTATAAAAGGTGCTAGGATTACTGCTATTTGTCTCAATATAGGTGTTGCCATCAAAATCACAACTTGTAAAAGATAGAGCGTTGCCTCCTTTTACTATAAAAGTATCAGCACCGTCCATGTAGATATTTACATTTTTAAAAGTATTTAAAATAGAGGAATCAGGGCTATCACCTTTATCCCCTATCTTGAGAAAGCCAAAACCACCAGTTTCCGTATCGCCTACATAAACGTTATCAAAGCTAGTATAGCAAGCATTAACCCCAATCAACTGAAATACTTTTTTTACCTCTGAACAATAGAGACTCACATTTTTGAAGCCTACCTTATCATTGTTTTTAATGGCTACATTCTCAAGCTCTACTTGGCCTTGACACTGAAGGTATGAATTGCCTAGATCAGCATTTACATTTATAAGACGTAAGAGAGAACGCTTGTGATCAATATTTTCATAAACAAAGGCACCATTTATCTCACTCTCTTTAATATCAATATAGCTTTTTTCGCCCTTACTTACAATTTCAATCTCTTTTGAGACAATGAGAGAGCCTTTTACTTCACCATCAACATCTTGGAGTTCTATCTTATTAGCCTCTATTCCAAAGCTACCCTTATCTCTATTATCTGGCTCAATAGTCAGATTGGTATTTAGCATAAAGATATTCTCTTTTGATCTTACTACAAAGTCATTAGCCAAATCATCTGTTTTTGAGCCAATCGATCCATCTCTTAGATATAAAGAGTTGGTTGAAAATTTAGGGTAGCAATAGTCATCACCTTTGAGAGTAGTAGAAACTCCAAAATCTCTAATGAAAATAGAGCTAGGCTTGCCTTCTTTATCCTTTAAACCTTTAAAAGAGAAGTAGATATTAGGAGCATTATACGTATTCTTTAAGGCGTTTATCATGATACTATCACATACTCCATCCTCGCTATCTATATCTATTATGGTTTTGCCCCTTGGCTCCATATCTCTTATATAAAAGGTTTTGGTCTCTATATCATTGTTAGCAAATTTAAATATTAGTCCGTCACCTTTAGTAAAGAGAAGGAAATCTTGTGTTAGTCTAACAGTAAGCGTATCTTCTAACTTTTTACTATATCTTGTAGATGCCAAATAAAAATCTCTTAATTTTAGTGGTTCTTCGCTATTTTTAGGTAGATCAAGAATGATTTTTTGATTCAAGGTATTACCCCTAAAACCATCATCATTGTTATTGACCAAGAAAATTTGTTCATTCCTTTTAATTTGATCTATATTTTTTCCTTCGCCATTATCATCCATCAAGGCTTTAACAAACTCCTCTGTCATATAAATAGAGTGCTCACCATCTACATGGACATTGTATACTTTTTTGCCATCAACCTCATCAGGGATAAAATCCAAAAGGCAATGTGAGTTTTTGTAGCTAAATTTTTTCATAAAATCTCCAAATCGTTATTGGCTTGACCCACGTCTTTTTTAGGCTCATCACTCTCTTTTTGATATGAATTACAATCAAGCTCTTTATCTTCGATCATTGCACCATTAATTGTACTGATGTTAGATAAAGTTGAAGAAGCGATAATTGAGTCTTCTACGCTTTCTAGCCCAGTGGCATTAATTACACCTTTTAACTCTGAGTTTTTAATAGTGAGATTAGGTATTTCATCAAGATCACTCTTCATTAAGGTCATTTTTAAATTATTGAGCAAAGAGTTATCAATAGATAATTCATATTGCTCATGTCCCATTATAATATCACCTATGAGTGTGTGTCCTTTTATAAGAGAGTTTGAAATATTTACGCTATTTTCTGTTCTAATGTTAAAAAATTCATCATGACCTAACTCTATTGTTGTATTTTTTAAAGAGCATATCATCTCTAAACTCTCGTCTTCTCCGTAATCGCTATATTGAGAATAACTTTCAGGGCCATAATAAATTAAAGCGGACGATGAGTCATAATTATTACATTTTAGATTGAGATTTTCTATATCACTATTGGAGATGATTACACGCCCTAAAGAGCTAATATTTTTTAATCTAGAATGCCTTATTTTAGGAGAAAAAAGCTCTAAATCTTTTTTGCCTTCATTCTCAATAGAAGTATTAATAAGGTTGCATCTTTCGTCTATGGTTATGATTTTTTTACCATTAGAGATGGTAGTATCGAGAAAATTAAAAAGGCCATCCGCACTACTTTTTATATTGAGATTACTATAAGAAATAAGATTTCTTAAAATAAGAAGCGCCTTTTTTCTCTCATTTCCACTATACGTCAAATCACCATTAACTATGTTGGTTCCACCTATGCTTAATTTTGAGCTATAGGCATGTAATAAACCTTTAGCTTTTAGATAGCTACATTTGTCACTACCATCATCAAGAAAGGTTATCTCGCTATTGCCAAGATCAACACCGTTAGTGGCTGAGCCAATCATATAATAATCTTTCTTGGTTGATTTCTCGCTTGATTGTATATTGATTCTTGCTCCAGAAGCATTAAGCACCCCATCGCCAAACTCAAAGCCAATATGTAGTGGGTTTTTATCGCCTATTTTCTCACTATCTATTGATAGTTGATGTATATTGATAGAAGAGTAGCCATTTTTACTATTAGCCTTGATATGAAGGTTGATCTCTCCTCCTGGGTTTTGAAAATTCTCAATACCATAGAGGTGTATGCCTCCAAAATATGGAGATTTATTATTTAGATCAATATTTAATTTAGTAGAAGTTAGATTTGAAACGAGAAAATTGTCGCACTCAATGAAGTCGCTTTTTACGTTTATATCTAGAAGCTTACCCTGATTTTGTATGCAAAAGAATGTTCCAATTTTTATGGTCAGTGGCTTTGCCCCTTTAGTATAGGTTACTGGAGATAGAATGATCTTTTCAAAATCATTAATATCTTTTGTGCTTGAGACATCTAGGATAATCTTCTTGCCAAAGATAAGAGTCTCCTCTTCTTTTTCTTCATCGTTTACTCCAAGCGCTCTATGAAAAAGAGCTCTATTCTCTTTCTCTTCAGGGTCTTGCTCCATCAGTAGATTAAATAAATCTTCAGTTATATAGCCACAATGCTCGTTATTTTTATTCACAACAGCATAAACCTCTTTATCCTCTACAATTTCAGGGATAAGATTAACTACTTTACCACTATTATTGGTAGATTTTTTTATCGTCAATGTTTTTGCTTCTAACATCTTCTACCCTTATAAGAGTTCAATATCTTTTTGTGGAAAGGTTGACACTGCATTTTCAAAATTGCCTGCTTTTTCAGGGTCAACGCTAGATGAGAAGTCATTCAGCTCTCGCCCCACTTTTTTTCCACCATTCTTGGTTATATTTTTTAAAAAAGAATCTGAAACCTTATCAAAGTTGGACAATTTAACACCATTTTCAATTATAGAAGAGTCAATCTCTTTTACTCCACAAAAGAAAGATGAACCCGTAAACTCACAATTTCTAATTGTCATAAAATCAGTCGAACTGCCTGGGGCTTTTTTAAGCTCCATTCTTACATCGGTAAATAGAGAATTTAGCAGGCTAAGATTAAAATTATTTTCAACGTTTAACAACTCATAACCTCTTTTAAAAACACAATTCTCAAATTGTGATGGTATGTAAGAATTAAAGAGAAAATATTTATCTTCATCTATATCAATCTCGCAATTTTTCATAATATGCAAGATATCTGTCTTTTCATATTTATCTTTTTCATCAAGGTTGGAATAATAGCTTGACCCAATAGTAATATCTTGTGACTGACTAGCGTTGGAGCGGTTAGTTATTTTGCATTTTTCTAAAAAAGCATTAGAAATCGCAGCGCCTTTTATAGTGCCAAAATTGATGAGCTTTGACCATCTAATGCTAGAGTTAGTAATGGCTTGTTTCTTTTTGCCATCTCCTGTCAATTCTGATCCTAAAATTCTTATATCGCCCTTTAAGGCGGTCTCTTTCCCCTTATTATCAATTAAGGTATCAGAGACTAAAAGAGAGTTTGCATCTTTTGTCAATGATAGCACGACTGGGCTTTTAAAAGTAGAATTAGTTATGAAAAAAGAGTATCGTTTATAAGTCTCTTTTGGATTAGGAGCCGCAACTTCTAAAGATTGGTCATTTTGTACAAGACCATTGATATAGCAGTCGCTATATAAAAGCTGAATTGAGCCATCGCCTGAGATGCCGACAAAAGGTCTATCTTTTAAATATTTTTCAGTTTGTGAAAAATATAGATGCGAATCATGAATGACAATACTTTTTGAGCTTTCAAGTAGGAGTAAATCTAAATCTTTTTGGTTGTCGCTATTTATCCCACCATTTACCAAACTAAGCTGATCGCCAGTTTTTATTCTAAGATAACCAGATTCGCCAGGGTATGTTGGTATATAGGAATTATTAACAAGTAATTCACCCCACTCTTTTTCAAATGTAACAGATAAATGAGTATCCTTTTCTTCATTACTAGGAAAAGTAAAACGATTTATATTTATGCTTTTAATATTCCCATTAGGCGCATCAATTTCAATAGTTGTTAATCCTTTATTTAAGTCATTGATATTAAAACCACCACAATTTAACTTATTGTCTGGAAAGATGAATTCTAGCTCTGAGCTAACTCCAGACAAAGAATAACCAATCTTTGATTTTAAAAATATTGGCTCTTTTTTAACGTCATTGGCATATTTTATGCCATAGAAAGAAAAAGCTGAAAAGGCATTTGCTTCATCTATCTTAGAAGGAAGGTCTAATATTATTCTATTCTTTAGTTTCAAGTATTGTTGATTATCCTTTACTTTTGTTTCAAAAGAGAAGCTATCAACATATCTATCTTTACTACCTGGCCTTGTCTCAAATATCTTATTCACTAAAGCCTCTGTCATATAACCATAGTGAAAGTCCTTGCTTTTTAGCTCATAACACTCAATACCATCCACTACTGTAGGCACAAAATCTATATTGTAAGGTTTTCTATCAAACGTTGTAGCAGTAAAAACTCTAGGTGCAAGCATAAAAATCCTATCTAATTGTTTATCTTTATAGTAGTAATTATACTGATTTAGGATAGAAAAATGAAGGTAGATAGGGAGGTTGCCCTCCCTGAAGATTTATTTTTGGTAACCGCTAAAGTCTGTTGTCCATCTATAGATAACATAGACTTTGTCAGCTGAAGTTGCAGCTTTAGGTACGCCTAGTTTGTAAGGGACCTCTTCACGAGCAACTTCCCAAGCGTCAGAGAACTTATCAGCACTCTTATTGCTTAGTTTTTTCTCATTGATAGCAGCCTCTATTGATCTACCATTTGTTTGTTGGTATAGAGACTTAACTTGGTCAGTTTGAAGGCCAGAGATAGTAATTACGTTAAGAACCTGAGTAGCATCGCCACTTGCCTTAACAGCATCACTTCTTGATAGTGGAGTAACTGTACCATCTTCAGAAACATTGGCACCTATTGTTATAGATTGACCCATGTTAGCTTTTAGGTTGTTACCACCAGTACCTTCAACTACCTCTACACCCTCAAGATATGGTCCACTCCAGTGAGTTAGAACGTCTTGATCTTGATCTCCGCCAGCTACAAGGCTTAGAGCATCATAGCATCCACCTATGTTTTTAGCATCAGGTGTATTATCTTTAGCAGGGTTCTCCCAAAGATATTTGATGTTACAAGGGTATGTACCTGTATGAAGGTAGTACTGTTTTAGGCCATTTTCTATCTGAGATAGCTGCGTATTTAACGAAGCTGAACCAGAAGAAGAGACCAACTTTGCGATTGGTTTGTATAGCAATGCTGCGAGGATTGCCAATACAAAGATAACAATGATTAGCTCTAGAGCAGTAAAACCGCTACGTAACCGATTTTTTTGCTTCACAAAAACTCCTATATTTGAAATTTCAAGAACAATTATAACCGATTTTGAAACGAGTAACAAGAGAAGAGCCGTCAAGTAGAAAAGCCTTATATTTTCTTGCTACTTGTAGCTTTTATCCTAGGTTTTGGCACTCTCTTTTGGTTATAATTGTTAAAAATATAGCAAATAATGCAGTGAGGATTTTCAAATGTCTACTATGGTAAGACGTGATCGTGGGCTTAAAAAGCTTGATGAAAGAAAGATGAAGGGTGAATATGCCTATAAGAGCATGCCTGAAACTAAAAAACCACTATGGAAGTATTGTGGGCTTGAAGAGCCTGCGGATATAGACCCAGAGATACTTAAAAAGATATTCTCTGATCGGGTCTTAGAGTATGGCACTCTATTTGACTATACAAATAATATAAGCCTTCAAAAGATACGCAATAAAGTGGTTAAAATATCAAACAAGATGCCACTATTTGAAAACACCCTTCAATATGGTTGGCAAGAGGCCTTTAAACTTAGAGAGACTAGTGGTAAGAGGACAATATTTGCCATTGATGTAAATAGCATGTTCCCATACACAATGACATTAAATCACTACTCTCACCCAAAGGTCATTAAAGAGCTTAAAGTAAGAGTCTATGAAGATTTAACTGGGATTGACAATGGTATGGTCTTAGCCTCTTTTGATTTTGCAGATGAATTCTTTGGCAAAATCTACCCCCACTACTTCTTTGATGTTGATGGACGTAAATACTTTGAGTATAAACAGCTAGACTTCTTTTGGATTAGTATTCCTGAACTAAAGGCAATAAAGCCATATATAACAAATCTTAGACTTCAAAAGGCATACTATTCCCCTATTGACATAGAGCATCCTCTCTCTGGTATGATCAAGCACTTCTATGCCCTAAGACAAGAGTATAAAGGAACGGTCTATGAAAAGATTATAAAGAAGTTTCTAGTTGGTAGCCACTCTTGCACCAACTCAAGAGATTTTCAATATATTGATCTTACTCGCTTTAAAGATTTCTATCAGGCATCAGCCTACTTCTTTTCAAGAGGATTTTTAATAAGAACTCCACAAGAGCTTCTATATATGGCTGATTTTCTAACAGAGCATCAAATGACTGATAAATATATCCCATCGCTTACCTCAGAGATATATTCAAAATCAAGGGTGCTTTTACTAAAAACCATAATGGATTTAAGAGCAAAATTTCCATCAATTGAACTTTGCTATATCAATATAGATTGCATCCACTTTAGCGTCCCTGATGAGATAGCGTTTGAGGTAAAGAGCTACCTTGAAGCGACCTATGTTGGTAGTGAGCTAGGCAAGTTTAAGATAGAGGCCATAGCCAAATATGGCGCTTGGTTTTGCCCAGGCAGATACTATCTACTAGATCAAAACTTTAAGCTAGTAAAACAAGCCGATATTGCTCTCAAAGGCGATGATTTTGCCTTTAATCACGAGAGAAAGCTAGAGGTAGCCTACGCTGGTAAGGTGATGGTTCATAAGCACACAATATTCTCTGGCAATAACTTTAAAAGTGTAGAGGCGGTTAATAGCGATAATATTAACTTTAAAAGACCAATCTATGGGGAGTTATTTAATTTAGAAGAGTATAAGAGAAAGAATGTAGTTGTAAGAGATACCTACAACTACATAAAGCGCATAGCTATCGTCAAAGAGCAAAATCCTCAGGCTTAATGGTAGCTACGCCTGTGCCCTCTACAGGTTTTTGGGTGGCTACCTGACTTGGAGAATTGAGCAAATCTTTAAGTTTAAAGTTATTAAACTCTTTCTTAAGCTCTATCTCTCTTTGTAGATGCTCTTTTGACATCTTACCCATAGTATAAGAGTCTATGGCGCAAACATTTTGATCCATTACCTTCTTCATTATCTTTTTATAATTGACTGGTTTTAGTGCTAGTTTTGCGCTATGAACATCTTTACCTTTACCCATCCATCTTTGCATATCATAGTAGCTATTTACCTTCTCGTTCTTATTCATCTCATCTTTGGTAAATATGCCACTATCTTTTAGTGTTTTACCATCAAGGCCGCTTCTATGAAGGACCTTTCTTGTAGCAAAGATTTCATCATATTTAGGCTGTTTTTGCTCAGCTAGTGAGATTTTTCTATAAACAAGAGCGTGTAGGGCTGACTTTTTAGCCTCACTATAGTTTTTCTCATTAGGTTTTATCTCTTTTTCGTAGTAATCTTTTAAAAACTTAGGATCACTACCTAGAGCATTTAGCATTGCCCCTACATAGACAATAATATTGCTCTCTTTTCTAGAGAAGCCAAGCTTTCTCTCTATTTGATCATTAAACATAATGTCTTTTCTAGCAAAAGAGTTAGCTAATTTTTTAGGCGACGAGCTTAAGAAAGGAGCTAGCCCCTCTTTCTCCATATTCTTATAGAGATTTTTTATCTCTTCTCTTAGCCTTTTAAGAGGTTCTTGCACCTCACTATCAACAGTAGCTTTTAGAGAAGATAATAAGATAATCATAGGTGAGAAGGCCTTTAATAGCTTTATCTTATCTTCGTTACTAACCTCTTTTTCAAATATCGTCTTACCTTGTTTTACAATCTTACTATTAAAGAGAATGCTCATAATATTCTCTTGTTCGCCTTCTGGGGTAAAATCAGGCTTATCTTGAAATAAGACAGTTGGCTTAATCATTCTGTGGTGTTTGAAATCATTAAACTCAGAGAGGCTAATATTTTCGCCTATAAGATTGATAGGGACAATATTTTGAACAAGACCTCTTTGTTTTAAAACATCAATCACAGCCTTATCAAACATCTCTTTAAATTGATCTGCTGTACCCTTAAATGAGAGCTTCTCGCCCATTAGCTCTAAGAACGTATCTATATTAAAGGCAGATGAAGCCTTACTGATGTCCTCTTTTATCTTTAATCTATCTAACTCGCAATGCCTCGTAAGCGTTCTATAAGAAGATTTAGAGAGCTTTTGTCTTACAGTTGCGTCATAGACTCCAAGCTGTGATAGGATTCTCTCTATTGCAGAAGTGAAAACCTTTTTAAATATATAAGCGCCCTTAATTGCCTTATCGCCAGTTTTAGTAAGGGCTAAAGGCATCTTAGCATCACTTATTTGAGCAAAGATTTGCGATCTATTTTTAGCTTCTTCCTCTTTTTGAACGACAAAGTTTTTATTCACTCTTGCAATCATCTTATCTCTTGCTAGGGTTGAGGCACTCTCTAGATTAGGGATTATTCTGCTTTTTTTATCCATCTTATCGTAGTTTTTAGAGATTTCAATATTATCAGTTACCATCTTACAAAGCTCATCTGTTTTATAGGCAAAGCAAGCGCTTCTTTGAAAATCAGTTAGAACTTCATTAAGGAATAGATCATTATTGTATAACTCAGCATTGCGTAAGCTATCCGAAATCAGATTGCCTTTATGAGTATAGTTATCTATAACCATAGAGTTGGCTCTTGCTAGAGTCATAACTGTGCCATTAAAGTTCATTGGAGCTTTTATTGCACCTGTAACATTTAGCTCTTTAACAGCCTCTGAGATGATCTCATTAACCTTAGGGCTAAATCTCTTTAATTTCTTTAAGTGTGGATCGGTAATTACTGATCTATTTAAAAACAAAACCTGAGTATCTTCAAGAGTTAGCTCTTTAGCAAGATTAGGGATTTCTTTGTTTAGCCTATCCATTGTCTTTTTAATAATATCTTCGCTAACCCTAACAGCATTATCTATCGAGATAGGGTTGGCTCTTGCAATGCGAGCATGGGTATCATCTACTACCTTATAGAAGCTACTTACATTGATCTTTGTTATCTTATCGCCATTGCAAAGCCTATCAGAGATATCGCCTAGAATTTGACTAAGTCTTTCAACATCCATATCTCTCTCTTTTGGGTTTGCTTGTTTTATACCATCAACGATCTTTTGAAGAATATCATCTCCAACAATGGCTCTAATCTCATCACCACTTCTAGCTGTGTAGCTTACTGAATTATTCTCATCTACGTGTCTCTCTCTTAAAGCTCCTACAAGACTATAAAACTCTTCACTGCTTAGCCCATTGCTTGTGCCAACAGCGGCATTAATATGAGTAAATAAAATACCCATATTAATTCTCTCAGATTTAGCTGGAGCTTTCTCATCTTTATCTTTAAATTCGCTGCTGCCTTTTGCAAAAGCAGTAACTACTGCTTCTCCTTTGTTTTCAAGACCACCAAGGGTAGATTGCTCTTTACCATATTGCTTACTAAAAGCAAATACTCTAAAATCTTCATCTATTGTCTTATCTATCCTCTCATTAACATAGCCAATTAGCTTCTTTTTAAATAAAATCTCATCATCTCCCTCTTCAAGTAGCCCATCAACATAATCTATAAAGTTTTCCATAGCAATTTCACTCTTAATTGCCTTATTTAGAAAAGATGAGGCTCTTCCAGGAGTACCTAATTGATAGCTAAACTTTTGAGAGTAGATAGAAGCTCCACGGCTCTTATTAAATACAACAGACATAAAATTTTCCTTTGTTAATCTATTTTAGTAGTAATTATACTAAATGTGGGGGGAGGTTAGAGCCAAAAATGGCTCTTAGTATCACATTTTGAAGAAATCTAGGACAGATTCTTTCTTCTTTAACGGATCAAAACCTTGCTCTTTTAAAAGCTCATAGAATGCTGGGTCTTTTTCAGCCTTCTTCTTTAAAAATTCTCTACCTTGCTCAGGGGTGATCTGGCCAGATAGAAGCTCAGGTTTACCATTAACCATCTTAGGCATTCTATCTTTATAAAACTGGGTTAGCTCCTTCATATCTAGTTGAATCTCAGCAAGAGCATTCTGCTCAAAGGCCTCCATTTTTAATTTAAGAAGCTCTTTTAGTTTTTCTCTCTCTTTTATATCTCTAGCAAAAGCTTTTGCCTCAGCATCAATTTTGGCTCTCTCCTGGGCATTTTTCCATATTTTATATTGAACATCATACTCTATTCTAAAGCGCTCACTAGGCTCACTAGCAATATTACTATGATAATATTTGCTTCTTAGCTTCTCTTCAATATTATAGATGTGCATAGGAGGCTCACCTTGTTCAATGAGTCTTTTGTTGTTCTCCTCATATCTTTTTAGCTCTTTTCTAACCCATCTATCCTCACGTAGTTGTTCAATATCATATTTGCCACTCTTTAAATCTTTTAAAGATGGGCCATCTACGTCTAAATCTCTATGAACCTCACTATAGATCATTGCTCCCATTGCTCCAACAACAAAAAGAGTTGCAGCAGTTATGCCTAAGTTAGCTGTTGTTAGAAGCTCATTCTTAGCAATAAGATCGCTTAGATGATCAATATATGTCCTTGCATGATCAAGATAACCCTTCTCCTTAGCGATAAGAGTTCCAAGAATACCAGCAGTAGTTCCAAAAAAGACAGCATCAGTCATACGAGCGCCATCTTTAACCTTGCTAAGGATTGAGCCAAGTAAGCTCTTTTCAGTTTCAGTTGATTTACTCTCTATTTTCATTCAAAAAACCTCATTAATTTTTAATAGTAATTATACCAAGAGAGCTTGATTTTACTAAGAAAAGAACGCTCAAAGGGATAAAGCCCTAAAAATATATTATAAAGCTATTTGTAAGTATTTTTGTGCTATAAAACAGCAAAAATAATAGGACTAATATGATTTATCTATACAACTTTATAATTTTTATGAGCTTTCTCTATTGTGCAAGATGGCTATCAATCTATCACGCTTTAGCACAAGAGAAAGGTAGTTTCAAAGGACAACACAAGAGAGCTTTTGAACTACTTTTTTATAAGGCTGATCCCCTATATGAAATTGATTTCTTTTGCGACATTCTTATCTCTGTAATCTTTGCACTGCCGCTAATAGCAACTACACTTTCTAGCTCTACTGCATTAATTATAAAAATTGAATGTTATGTATCAGCTATATTTATCATCTCTTTTTACCAGATGTCAAAGATTACAATGGATGGGCAAAAAATACCAGACTTTTTATTGGTATCATCTCTTCTGTTAATCAGCGCAATGACGTTTTTTCGCTACATCAGTATAACTGTCGATCCAGCAGAGTTCTACTATGCTGATATTTATGGAGTAGAAGCAGTGATCGCTTTAGTAATAGTCATCTGTTGCGCCTTATATGTCTATAGGAGCGATGAAAAAAGAAAAGCACAGGCCAAATTAAAAGAAATTCCTTATGTCCCTGCAGAGCATACATATCTTAGCAATGCAAATATGATATATTTCATCCTAATTGCTGGATTTCTGGACTATAGTCAAAGTGTAATTGTCATTGCTAGTGTAGTGATAGTTGCTGGAGGGATCATGTTTGTTAATGGCAAAAAAGAGCTACCAAATATAACTCCGATAGTCTTTTTTAGCTTTATCTTTGCTTTTTATCTATTCTTCTTCTTTAGATAGAGAGTTTTGCAACTTGGCATAATAAAAAAATATAGGTAATATATTGCCATTTTTCTTAAGGACAGATTAATTATTTTTATGCTACGTTCAAAATCCCATTAATACTATTAACTAGCATTAGCTGGCTTTCTTTGTAGTGTAAAAACTAATAAGGTTGTTAGTAGCTTTCATGCTCACCACATGACAACTAATAGGATTTACAATTACAGGCGTGAACGCTACGCCACTATTCCTTATAAGCTCTGCTATCGCAAGAGCTTTTTCAGGAAATACTTTTCTCATTATGCCTAGAGCACCATTGAAATCGGCATTAATGTAAATTCCAGTAGATGACCTAAATAAGCCTCTATGGATACGTCTGCCAGCATATTTATCATGATGCTTCATCTCTTCTTCTACAAAATGATCTATCTTACTTGTATAGGCTTCCTCAGTTAAAATAACCTCAATACCTATCTCTTCACACTTATAGATCAACTGGTCTATAAGCTGCTTGTGCGGCAAAGAGAGAAAGTTTTGGTTATTTTGTTTACCCATGTTGCTATCTTGTTTCCAATCTTCATTAAGTCCTATTACTAGAGTTTTAATCTTTCTTTCGATTAAAGCTTTTACTACAATAGAGCTAGATTGGTGCAAGAAGTTTTGCATAAACATAGATCGCTTTTGAGACAATAGTTGAATATTGTTTGATGAGTATCGTCCTTCTTTTAACTTAGATTGCATATTCGCTTTTGTTTTATGATAATATTGATTCCAAGCCTTAGCTCCTTTGCCGTTGATAATAAAAGGTTGATAGCCTTGATTATCTAAGAAAGTTACAAAGTTGTTGATGCCTAAATCAATAGAAGCTACTGAGCCATCTATAGTTTCAGCTGGGGCTATCTCTTTTTCATAAATAACTTCAACTATAAAACAAGCAGTAGCTGGCACTATCCTTACTTGCTCTATACTTGAAGTTTTTGTCTTTATTGGCAATAACCCAGTGTGTTTAGGAAAGATTATCTTGCCATCTCTTAATCTTATTTGTTGGTTTACAAACAGCGCAACAGAATGGCCCTTATCACCTCTTGGTTTATATTTAGGTATTTTAGGACATCCACTAAATTTTGTCTTATCTTTTTGATAGCTTTTTAGTGATTGAAAATAAGCCTTCCAATTTCTATAAAGAAGTTTGATCACCTGTTGGGAGGTTTGCGCTGGCAATGCTCTATAATCATCTTGATTCTCTCTAGTCAAAATACCAACAAGTTCATACTCTCTAGGTAACCCTTCTTGTCTAAAAAGGCTTTGTCTTAAGATATAATTTGTATAGTTATATAGGTTTTTACATCTATGACAAAGCTCTTTTATTTTAGAGTAATTTTTATCAGCTCTTTTGATAACATGGCGTTCTACTCTACTAAGCATTGTTGGCATCTTCTTCTCCTAAAAGCTTTTTAGCCAATCTACGTTTTGAGTAGGCTTTCATTGAAAAACTATGAATTACACTCATTAAATCTTCAAATAGTTCTTCTTCAGCAGAGTCATTTTTACTAGAGTTGATTACAGTTATCTTTGTGCCATATTGAGAGAATAATCTATTAACTAAGTCAAAGTCTAAAAGAGCAAGTCTATCTTTATATGAGATAAATACTTCATCTATCTCGTTAGCCATTACTGCTGATAATAAATTTGTAAAACCTTTTCTATCCAAATTCATTCCACTGGCTATATCAGAATAAACCTCATCTATACCACAACCATTTTTATTTACATAAGCAGTGATCGTCTCTATTTGATTCTCTAAATCTTTTTTCTGTTTAGATGTACTAACTCTGGCGTAGATTACTTTTTTACGTTTTACATCTAAGCCTTTAAGTTTGTAGACATCTTCTTTGTTGTAAGAATAATAACCATTAGGAAGTTCTACTACTCTTATCTTGCCTAATTTAACATATCTACATAGTGTTACTCGGCTAATACCTAACATTGATAGAACTTCATTTGATTTCATATTTTTTATCTTTCTTTTTACTTCGCTAAAGCGAGGATTTTTTATGTTATTATATAGTATTAATGCTTAAATATAGGTTAATTAGAATTTAGAACTATACATTTTTATATTCACTATCTGGAGCTAAGAGGCCCATCTGTTTTATTCTCCTACTTTTTATAAATAAAATATACCGATTTTTTCATCACATTTTATCTATCCATAAAAGAATTATGTATTTTTAAACTTATTTTAATT
>ENA-OWND01000260-OWND01000260.1-metagenome-genome-assembly--contig:-NODE-260-length-38204-cov-8.284699_pt1 | contig 38204 bp, 34 predicted proteins | sample MGYA00245342_ERZ651119 | MGnify/ENA primary metagenome ERZ651119 (study PRJEB26857, sample SAMEA4031756) | metagenome | biome: human; feature: oral; material: saliva | place: Philippines | collected 2014... | reverse complement strand
TTTTACCGTGCAAAACAGCCGCTTTTGGAACGCAAAACAATAGGTTTTGCAAAGCGTTGATAACAAGATAGTTACACTATAGATACGCTTGCGAAAAATATTTACAGCTTTACGACATTCCTTTCGTTCCTAAAGAAGGCTGTTCCCATTAAGTTTCTGCAGTACCAAAAAAGGGGACTGCCCTTGCGGACAGTCCCCTAAAAACAAAAAATTGCTTATGATAGCCTTGCTTATTCGCGCTCGCCAACCTTGCGGTCGATGTGTGCGAGTGTGTGCAATGGCATTTGCTTGAAGAGCAAGAGAATGTCTCGTACGTTCTTCTCTTCCTCTACCTGTTCGTCGATATACTTCGCTACGAAGTTCTGCGATGCACGGTCTTTCTCCTCGTCAGCAACATCTGCCAACTTGTTGATAAGGTCGGTAACGTGCTGTTCGTGCTTCAACACAGCCTCGAACACTTCCTTGGCATCATTCCAATCGTTCTTTACAGCAGGAATTGCGCTCATTGTAGGCATACCGCCACGAGTTACCAGATAGTTTGCCATATCGAGTGCGTGCTCTCTTTCTTCGTCTGCCTGCTTGAACAACCAGTTTGCAAAACCGTTCCAGCCCTCTTTCTTGAACCAAAAAGCCATACCTAAATAGAGATTAGACGACCAAAGTTCGGCTTCAATCTGCTTGTTGAATGCATCTTGCATTGTTTTGTTAATGCCCATAATTACAAATCTTGTTTATTCTTGCCGACGTTATTGTCGGATTTTCATATTGCAAATATAGTTATTTATTGCGAACACGCCAAACAAAAAAATAGAATTTTTACAACTTTTTCTGTCTACCCCACTGTTTCCTTTATAATTCTTTTGGTTAAATAAAATGAAGAAGTAACGGCAGAACGAATGTTTTTTGCTAATTTAGCGAACTAAAACAATAAAACTAATAGAATTATGATGAAGAAACATCTTAACACAACCACTGTATTTTCGCCATTCATCAGTTCGTTAATGGCGCACCGAAAGATAACAGGAACATTTCGTTTGCTGCTGCCTCTACTGGCTTTGCTCTTCACTGCCATAGGCGCATCGTGCAGCAATAATACAAAGTCGGCCACCAAAGAAAGTGGCGACTCTATCATCAATAAAAGCAATATGACAACAAGAACATTCACACGACCCGACGACGCAACGCTGCGCCGCCAACTCACAGCCGAACAGTATGCCGTTACACAGCAAGCGGCTACGGAGCGACCGTTTACCAACCAGTACGACAACGAGTTTCGCCCAGGCATCTATGTAGACATTACCACGGGCGAGCCGCTGTTCTCGTCTACCGACAAATACGACTCTGGCTGCGGCTGGCCTGCATTCTCGAAGCCCATCGACAAACGCCTCGTGGTAGAGAAAGCCGACAATTCGCACGGCATGCAACGCACCGAAGTGAAGAGCCGAACGGGCAATGCCCACCTCGGACACGTGTTCGACGACGGTCCTGCCGACAAGGGCGGACTGCGCTACTGCATCAACAGTGCGTCGCTGCGTTTCGTTCCGCTTGCCGAAATGGAAAAGGAAGGCTACGGAGAGTACACCAAATTGGTGCGCCGAGAGAAGGAAATATACGTGGCTGGCGGCTGTTTCTGGGGCACAGAACACTACATAAAGCAGGTGAAAGGCGTGCTGTCTACCGAAGTGGGCTATGCCAACGGCAATACAAAGAACCCCACCTACAAGGAAGTATGTACCGATGCTACAGGCTTTGCTGAAGCCGTACACATAAAATACGACCCCGACGTGGTTTCGTTAGACTTCCTCGTGAAGCTCTACTTTGTGTCTATCGACCCTACAAGCCACAATCAGCAAGGCAACGACCGTGGCTCGCAATACCGCACTGGGGTCTACTACACCGACCCTGCCGACCGTGCTGTTATTAAAAAGGTGTTCGATGCCGAAGAGCGCAAGCATTCTGTGCCCCTCGAAGTGGAACTCCTTCCGCTCAAGAACTTCTACCCTGCCGAGGAATACCACCAAGACTATCTCGAGAAAAATCCTACGGGGTATTGCCACCTACCCTCTTCGCTCTTTGAATATGCAAGGAAGGCAAAGCAGCGGTAAATGCTTTAAGGCTTTTATCATTCTCCAAGGGCTCTAGAAAATCTAGGTTTCCTAGAGCCCCTAACACTTCTAAGCAACCTCCCCCTACCGCTTTGCCAACTCCGCCTTCAGCCTTTCCACCTCTGCTTTCAGCTGCACATTCTCTGCCTGCAGCCTTTTCAGCAGTTCCTCTTGCGCTTTCCTATACCCCGTACGGGCAGCATACATACGCTCCTTAATGCCTCCCTGCTCCACAAACTGCTTCTCTAAACGAGCAAGATAGCTGCACATCATCTTGTCTGTTATGTGGCAGAGCGTAAGCAACGTGTTGCAAAACTCCTCAGCTGTCCACTTATTGGCGTACGACAGATAATCTCCCGCCTTGTTGTGCCGCTTGCAGAAATCGAGCATAGCATTGTAGCGCGAATGTTCAGACGTCCATCGTATAAGACAACGCGTGTGCAGATAGTCGTCATAATCTTCGCGCAACTCCTGCAGCGAACTGCGAGCCACGTTGAGCAGTTTAAGTTCCATCTCTGTCGAAGTGCTGCCGTCTTCTATTCCTTCTACAATGTTTTGCTTGCCCGAACGTGCGGCCTGCACCATTTGGTCTACTGTACGGTCGCCATATTTGGGTAGAAAACGCTGACAAAATACGTACGTCAGCTGGTATATGGCATCTGCCTTTTGATAGAAAAATAGTTTGTTGTAGGGCACACTCTGCCGCAAAACGCCTTTCTGTGCCCCCTGTTTATCATCTTGTTGTTCTTTCATAGTAATTGCAAAATATGGCTTTACTTCCTTTTCAGCCCACTCCTGCAAAGATAAGCATTAAAGTTTACATGGCAAAAACATAAGCGAAAAGTTTTAACAAACACCTTACAATAAGCCTTCCAATAAAGAAGAGAAGAGGGAAAAGCGTGTAAACATTTTTCACAGGCATTCCTATTGTGTAACTCATTTATTATCAACGTCTTGCAAAACCTATTGTTTTGCGTTCCAAAAGCGTAGGTTTTGGAAGGTAAAAGCGGCTGTTTTGCATCGCAAAACTTACGCTTTCGCAATGCCAAACCGAAATTACTGTTTTTCTTATGAACTATCTTTACAAAACCGAAGCGTTTTTCAAGTTCTGTGTTAGAGTTTCTAGAAAATTCTAGTTCTCCTAGATTCTCTAGATAAGCCAATCTTTTCTTGGGTACCAGCAGCGTAACAAACCACGCCCATACATATAAAGCTATGTTTATAAATGTGCGCCAATATAAGCTTTATGCTGTATACGGCATTCTGTTTTTACTCTCATTGGTGGCATTACAAATAAAAACGCGGAACGTATAGATATTCTATCGTTCCGCGTTCTTTATTTTAAAGAGTTTATTATCTCCTCACTGGTTGTGTGAACAACCTCTGTGAGAAGTACAAAATATTTCTCTTTTTATAGCTTCCTCATATTTTACTTGATGATAACCTTGCGTCCGCCCTTAATGAAGACACCACGCTGAGGATTTGTAACACGCTGACCATTGAGGTTGTAGTAAGCGTTATCAGCGTTCTTCTCTTCTGCGTCAACCGTTACAATTGCATTTGTAGTGTTATCGTCAGAGAAAGAGAACTCTACCTTAGAGCCTGCAGGCATTCCTTCTATCTTGGCATAAGCCTTGTGTACAGGGATAGAAACAGCGCTAGCCATAGCCTTTTTAAAGATACCTTTCTGCATTACATAGATAACCTCGTCGATTGTTAATCCCCCTACATTGCGAGGATTTACAGTAACACCATGCATAATGTTGTTGGTAATCTTGTAATCCTTGTCATCGTCCTCACCGATAGCGTAATAGAAGTCGCTTGGTGTGGTTTCGCTGTCGAGAGCCTTCAGCAATACGCCCGTATAAGCTGGCACATAGCCAAAGTTACCGTTGCCAACGCCATTCACATCTACACTTGACATTCTTATGTGGTAAGTAGAGTGTCCATAGTCGCCATCACCTGTCTTCACTTCGCCCAACTTAGCAACGAAGGCACCTATTCTAGCAGTGTTCTTTTCTTTGCTGTAAATGTTGAGGTCCACATCAAACTCACGAGCAAATGTACCGTACTTGTGGTTGATTTTCACGTCCTTGATTTGGTAATCAATTTGTGAGGTGAAGTTGAATTGACTCGTTTTGTCCGTATCGGTATCTTTATCGTAGACTTTCTTAGTCCACTTTTCCTTATAGTTGTTGAGAGCTGACTGCTTTACATATACCTTGGTTGTCGGTGCAAATTCGCTGTAGTTGGTTCCTGTTTCGTCCAACTCGAAGCGAGTAGTACTCAACATCTCCTTGGTAGGATTGCTTTCAATGAAGAACACGCTCTTCACAGTGCTCTCAAGCTTAGTTTTGTCTGTGCTGGTGATGAAAGCCTTGGCACCAATGTACTCAACATCTTTTCTTACCACTACTTCCTGAACTTTATCGCTTACACCTTCGAAAGCGTAATCACCTATCAGGCTAACTTTATAAGTCTTATCTCCGTGCTTGATGCTCGTAGGCAACACAAAGGTATAGTCTTCGCGTTTCGTGCTGAGCATGTCCACAGCATTGTCTGATACAGCGATGTATTCCTCGTGGCCTTCGGTGAACGATTGCCCTATGCCTTTAAACTTCTTATAGAAAGCTTGGGCATTATATTGGCTAAAGAGTTCCTTACGAACGTTAATGGTAATATTCTTGAACATTTCAGGAGCTTGAGTACCATCATCGAACGACATCGTATTCTCCAACTGATTGATGTTGTTCGGATTAATCATCGCATCGCAGAGGAAAGTGATTGTATTCAGATTCTTGCAAATCAAGTATCTATTATTGGTTGATTATCAATACTCTACGCTCTAAACGGTAGAAAAGTGACAATATGAATTCTGTTTAGATGCGAAATGTAGAAGTTTAACATATTTAACTTTAATTTATACAGCAAAATTGATAAAACTGTACAGATTTTGAATTGTTGTATAGTTACTGAGGTGCTTGGCAAATGGTTCATGTCTATCGACAATCACTATATGTTTGAATACAAATGAAAACAAAGTATGGTTGACATTTCTCTCTGAGTTGTGGTCTACATAGTCTTTTGACTATTGGCTTGAAAATTGCCGAATATTTGTTCGTTAGTATAGTCACCGTATCAAGCATACGAAAATGCCATAACGATTCACATCGCCATGGCACAATCCTTAAAGAAGTTGCAATCATTTTTTCTTTTGCCCTTTACAATCGCTTCGATTGCTTCTGACATGACCAGACACATGAATGGTTTTGCCATTTTGGACACGATCATATTCAGGAATGCGATTGAACTTGCGGGCATCACTATCCTTTGCCATAGTCATTGTTACCCGTCCCGTGGTTCCTTAATTGGCTGCATGTTTCAGGCAGCCGTTATACAAAAACTTACACAACATGTTTTTATCTTAAACATTCTGCAAGAGGTCTACTATAATTTGAATACTCTGAATCATACACCCTTAATTCACTAAAAGTATTGATACCAATGACGGGATACAATAACAAATACTCTTGCCTAGAGTTAATTGTTTCGTCCTCCTTTTGAACTGGCATAATAAAGCATTTGTTAGTATTTCCGTCAACTACTCCTAGTTCCCATGGCATCCATTTGCTCATTGCTGCATTTGACGATTGGGCATATATCAAAGACTTGCTGTGCTTCAACCTGCTTTGTATGCACTCTGCGGTTTCCTTTGTAACACATCTCCTATCCAATTGAGGATCAACAACAAAATCTACATAGACCTTAAATCCCATTCTCTTGAGCACATAGTATATACCCTTCACAACATCCTTGTCGTTAATATTATATGACAAAAAGATATCAAATAATTCATTTGAGCCAGCAGAGAATATTCTCTGCTACTCATTAATCGGCATTCTCGCAACAACGTCTTTAAAATAGCTTTCTCTACTGTAATTAATCATATTTCCAAATATTATTGTTTTTAACTAATCTCCAGTAATGCTTGCCAAGAGCTGTCAGTTTACAACCTTTGCCATCCATAGCGGCAAAATACATGAATTGTGCGTCTACAGGTTCAACAAGGCCGATACTCTGCAATTGCTGAAGCAACTTGAATCTTTTTACGTTCTCAGGTTTCGCATACGGCTCAACCAACTTGTGTTGTTCCTCAGGGCAGTTAGTAAACTCATAGGACGAATCCAATTTATGAACTTCATCGGCCGTTGAGAATAGGTTGGGAAGCTCTCTAAATACACTTAAAGGAACTTTAGGTTCCACTTTTTTTAGAGATACGAAAGCTGAGACATTCGTCTTAAAGACAGGTCTTTGCTCCCATTCCCCAAAACTTCTATCAATGTAAGCATAGATGCTACCCATTGTGATGTTACCGTTAAAATCTGCCGCACCACCTTGTAACGCACTGCAAAGTAACTCTGTGAACAATCCATGACCACCAGCCTCACAAGCAGATTCATCTTCTCTACAAGCAGTAAGAATAGAGACCCCCTCATCAAGAACACTGCCAGTTTCTGTCGGATTGAACTTCCCAATTTGTCCTGAGTGGCAACAGTCTAATATGATTATCTTGTTCTTTACCTTCGAGTTATGGACCACTTCCATGATATCTTTCATCTGTACTCCCTTATAGTACATTCCAGAATGTGCCACTTCATAAGGGGTAACAATTTCTGCACCAGTTGTATTCACATAACCATGGCCAGAAAAATACAGCAATGCTACTTCTGCGTCATCATGAAAAAGTTCTGTTATGTTTTGTAACACCTCATCTGAAGTCTGCACATCTTCTAACATTTTCACACCGAAATTCTTTTCGCCATTTCCATGACGTTCAATAGCGGACTTCAAGCAATGAATGTCTTCAATACAACCACCCAGACGTAAATCATCTGGGTAGTTGTTTATTCCGATAAGTAAAGCTCTTCTCATATGCATTAAATTAAAGTGAGTAATTTTTTACAGCATTAGCCACCGACATGGCATTCCAACCAACGACAACGTCTGCTGCTTGCGTAACTGCGTCAGATACTCTCTCCGCTCCCCAAGGTCTAACACCAATAATTGGTTTGCCATACTTTTGAGCAATAGCAATTTCTTTTTTTATCCATTTGCTACATGACGAATACACACCAGTTAAAATAATCACACAGTTACAACCTCTAATCTTTGCATCAATAGCATCTTCTAGCTGCTTATCGGTTCCATTTGTATGTACAGGATCATCCTTTGGTACAGAATGATTGTAATAATTAATACCTCCATCATCTAGAAACTCAACAATCTTGTCGTACTGATTGGAATACTTCCACGAATGTGATATAAATATTCTATACATAAGTTAAATGCAGCTCTCTGGCTCCTTGACCAGGGTTTTAATTTCGAGTTTGCGATGCAAAGATACAAATAAATATTCTTTTTTACAAAATTTACCGTGGTTTTTTCACGAGAGTATTCATATACAGAATTAAAAGTAATGGTAATAATTAATATTACGTTGATTATTCACGCTTATCTTTCTCGTATTCTTTGTAAAAAGTTTGTATCAATTCCCTGTATTTACTAAGCGAATCAAGACTCTCTGCCATAAGACCAAGTTGTTCATCCAAAATTTTTTCATATGCATTGAAAAAATTCATAGTGTTATGTACATACTTACGTTTGATTTGCGTAACACCATACTCATCCTTCTCAAACATTCTGACAGCATCCCTTCTAAGATTTTTAGACTTCAATAACGAGAGATCGTGAGTTGCAACCACTAATTGGCAATTGTCCGCTATCGTAAGATACATCTTGAGTAAAAAGTCCAAAGCCTTGGTGTGGATACCATATTCAATTTCATCAATACATGAACACTTGCGTCCAATCACAACATCATACATGACAAGAAGAAGCTTGATGATGTTCATCGTACCTAATGACTCATAACTATCATCAAGACTTTTATTTCCTAAAGGAGTAGAGTGAATGAGCCTTAATGTTTTTTGTGAGATTTGACCACAAGGATGTTCTTTTTGTATTTGGTGAAGTAGCAATTCAGGAACACTATTTTCTATATCAGAGATATTAAACGTAATCTCATCCACTTCATAGTCACAAATATTTGTACCTACGTCCTTTAATAGTTGAAGCAACATTCTTTTTACTTGTAAATCTCTCTCAGGATTTCCTGTTTTTAATTTATCCGCAATTTTCTGATTAGCAGATTTGCGAATCAAGCTGATGTGCTTATCAAAAAAATCATAATTTGATTTTAATGATTGACTTTCCAAGTTCAAGGATCCGAAAACAGATAAAACGGACGAATTCTGAATTACAGTTAGCTTCAATGCCTGTTGAGTGCTCTTACTAATATCACAATCAGGACCAAATTTGATAGACACGATATCTGTCTCAGCGTTGTATAAACGGTGATATAATAAAACGTTAGGTGATTGCTGCTTTAGAATCTCCTCTTCTATACGTTTCTCGCTTACCTTAATATAATAATAATAACAGATATTGTTAATATAGTAAGTTAGCGAAAATTCTGAAGGCTCATATTTTGATTTTTCATCCAAAAGAAATGGCCTATATGCAGGATGATCTGTAGGTTTTTGGGGCTTGTAAATAGCAAGCATACGCAAATATTGTAGTGCCTCTATCATTTTGGTTTTCCCTGTTCCATTTAGACCAACACAAAGCAATAAACGTAAGATACGCTTTCCATCAATCTCCTGATACCACTCAGGCGGTAAAGTAGATGCCTTTTCCTTTTTTGAAGCCAGAAATGACAATTCCACCTGATCCCTGTAGGACATATAATTCCTTACTATAAACGATTCTACCATAATGGATTTTTTGAAAATATAAGAATTAAACATCTTTTGGATGCAAAAGTAATATAAAAAAACGAGAATGTCAATAGTTTCCGTGAAATTCTCACGCAAAATACATTTAGTATATAATGCCATCAATTCTTGCCAGTAGATGATTGATAATTATCTCACACATTAAAAATACAGACTCCCTTAGTAATTAGATTATGGTATTCTCTTTGAATTACTTATGAAAATGCTCTTTGCAAAGTGACCCTCGAAAATATCATCATTCTAAAATGACAGAAGTATCTTACTTGTTTTCTTGTATTTTAGGAAATACCAAACTACCTATGCTATATACATCTTCTGGGATTCCAGTTTTCTTTGCCCAAGACCTAAATATCTTAGAAGTTATATTCTGTTTAGTTAATATTCTGGAATTCTCGATTGACTTGATTTGCTTTCTCATGACGCTATCGCTATTGGCCTTCATCCATTCGCAATCGGTACTATTGAATAGAGGCTTACCAAAAACATTATCGATATCCGTATTAGTTGCTTCTGTAAAGAATAGTGAAAAATCGAAACTTGGCTGAGCAATTGAGCATGATCGGAAATATAACTTACCATCGTGATAGATAATGAATGCCTTCTGATTTTCAAATTTCTTATAAGTATCGTCACTCCAACCAAAGGAATATTGGTCGCTTTAAAATGTAACGATTCATAAAGTTTTTTAAAATAGTAATTACCATCATGATATAAACCAATAGTTTTTGGATCATCACCAGGAATTGCACCTCGTTGTAAATAGCAGTATTTACTGCGATATCAGAGAAATTATCCGGTAAAGTCTTTGATAAATATGACAACAGGAGTAATATACGCTCGTGTCTCCAGTATTGGTGACAGACAGAGCACGGAAAGACAGGTCAAGGACTTGTCGGAGTATGCAAAATATAAGGGTATCGAAGTCTGCAAGGTCTTTGAGGAACACATCTCCGGCGCAAAGAAGAATAATGAGCGTCCAGTGTTGTGTGAAGCAATGGAGTTCTGTATGGAAAAGCGCATCAGCATTTTACTTGTTAGTGAACTGTCAAGATTGGGGCGTAATACGTTTGAGGTGCTTGCCTCTGTCAAAGAACTCATTGACTATGGTATTAACCTCTACATACAAAAGGAACAACTTACATTATTGGACGAAGAAGGACATCCGTCCCTATTTGCTCCTATAATGATAGCCACGCTCTCGACTTGTGCGCAATTGGAACGTGATAATATCTCATTCCGATTGCAGTCAGGAAGGAAGCGGTATATAGAGAAAGGTGGAAAACTCGGACGCAAGGTAGGCTCTGTAAAAACGGCAGAACAGATAAGAACCGAATATAGGGAAATAATTAGTTTGCTCAGCAAGGGATATTCCATTCGGGATGTGGCGAAGTTAAGTGGAAAGGGCGTGAGTACGGTGCAACGAGTAAAGCGTTTTTGGGAGTTATAGATTTCATTTTGAAGTATAATAGGCCACAAAAAGCAAGTCAATTGCACAATTTTGTCTCATTTACGCAAAAACAACCCTGTAGTTGTATTTTCTCGTAAAAATCAGTTATCTTTGTAGGCGAAATGGCAATAGCCAAATATAAATGGTACAAAGTGAAATACATCTAAGATGATAAAGGAAACAATATCTCCTGTTCAAAATACAGGAGCACAAATGAGCCAAGAAAAAAAAACTTGGTTTTACCATTCACAGATGATAGCCAATATCATGTCCGCAAGAATGAAGGAACTTGGAATGACTCAAAAGATGTTGGCAGAGAAAATGAATTGTACCCAACAGTACATTTCAAAAATCTTAAAAGGGCGTGAGAACCTTTCGCTTGAAGCCATAAGCAAAATAGAGAATGCCTTGGATATTCATTTCCTGCAAATGAATGAATAGACATGTTCTTATAAGTGTAACGATAAAAAAGATAAGATATGCCAGTACAAAGTGAAGCAGCCCTCGAAAACGGACTTATAGATACTCTTCAGAAGATGAACTACGAGTATGTTCATATTCAAGAGGAGAAGAACCTGTCTACCAATTTCAAGAAACAGTTGGAGAAACACAACAAGAAGAAGTTGGAAGAATTGGGGCGTACCGAATTTACAGAGTCTGAGTTTGAAAAGATACTTATCTATCTTGAAGGTAGCACTCGCTTTGAAAAGGCAAAGAAACTGCGTGACCTCTTTCCGCTTGAACTCGAAAGTGGAGAACGCCTATGGGTGGAGTTCTTAAACCGCACTCACTGGTGTCAGAACGAGTTTCAGGTTTCCAATCAGATTACGGTTGAAGGCAGAAAGAAGTGTCGTTACGATGTGACGATACTTATCAACGGCTTGCCTTTGGTTCAGATAGAGCTGAAGCGCAGAGGTGTGGAACTGAAACAGGCATACAACCAGATACAACGCTATCACAAGACTTCTTTCCATGGACTGTTTGATTACATCCAGTTGTTTGTCATATCCAATGGAGTGAACACACGCTATTTCGCAAACAACCCCAATAGCGGCTTCAAGTTCACATTCAATTGGACGGATGCCGCCAACGTTCCTTTCAACGACTTGGAGAAATTTGCCACAGTGTTCTTCGACAAGTGCACGTTGGGCAAGATTATAGGCAAGTACATAGTATTGCATGAGGGCGACAAATGCCTGATGGTGCTTCGCCCTTACCAGTTCTATGCCGTGGAGAAGATTCTCGACCGTGTGGAAAACTCTAATGACAACGGTTATATCTGGCATACGACAGGAGCAGGCAAAACCTTGACTTCTTTTAAGGCAGCCCAACTTGTATCCGAGTTGGACGATGTGGATAAGGTGATGTTTGTGGTTGACCGCCACGACCTCGACACGCAGACACAAGCCGAATACGAGGCCTTTGAGCCAGGAGCCGTTGACAGTACCGACAACACAGACGAGTTGGTGAAGCGTTTGCACAGCAATTCAAAGATTATCATAACAACCATACAGAAACTTAATGCCGCTGTCAGTAAGCAGTGGTATAGCAGTCGTGTTGAGGAAACACGTCATTCTCGCATCGTGATGATCTTCGATGAATGTCATCGAAGCCATTTCGGAGAATGTCACAAGAATATCGTGAAGTTCTTCGACAACACGCAGATATTCGGCTTTACTGGCACACCTATCTTTGTTGAGAATGCGGTGGACGGACATACCACAAAAGAAATCTTTGGCAACTGTCTTCACAAATACTTGATAAAGGATGCCATTGCCGATGAAAACGTGCTTGGTTTCCTTGTGGAGTATTACCACGGTAATGAGGATGTGGATAATGCCGACCAAGACCGCATGACAGAGATTACCAAATTCATCCTTAATAATTTCAATAAGTCAACATTCGATGGAGAGTTTGACGCATTGTTTGCCGTGCAGTCAGTGCCGATGCTAATCCGTTACTACAAGATATTTAAGAGCCTCAATCCGAAGATAAGGATTGGAGCAGTCTTCACATACGCTGCCAACTGTAGTCAGGACGATGAGCAGACTGGTATGAACACTGGCGGCTATGTGAGCGAAAGCACAGGCGAGGCAGACGAGCTGCAAGCCATCATGGATGACTATAATAATATGTATGGAACGAGTTTTACCACAGAAAACTTCCGTGCATATTACGATGACATCAACCTCCGCATGAAGAAAAAGAAGGCAGACATGAAGCCTCTTGACCTCTGCTTGGTTGTCGGTATGTTTCTTACTGGCTTTGACAGCAAGAAACTCAACACTCTCTATGTTGACAAAAACATGGAGTATCACGGATTATTGCAAGCGTTCAGCCGTACCAACCGTGTGTTAAACGAGAAGAAGCGTTTTGGCAAGGTGGTTTGCTTCCGTGACTTGAAAAGTAAGGTGGACGAGTCTATCAAACTTTTCAGCAACAGCAATAATCTTGAAGATATTGTGCGCCCACCATTTGATGATGTCAAGAAGAACTATCAAGAATTGACAAAGGACTTCTTGGAGCATTATCCCGAACCTCATTTTGTGGACTATTTGCAAAGTGAGAACGACAAGAAGCAGTTTATTCTCGCTTTCCGTGACATCATCAAAAAACACGCAGAGATACAAGTGTATGATGAGTTTGAGGAGGATGCTCCCGACCTCGGAATGACAGAACAACAGTTTATGGACTTCCGCAGCAAGTATCTTGATATATACGATTCGTTTGCTGTGCAAAACAAAGAGCAACCAACGACATACCAAGTACCAGAGGACAATCCCGGCATGGTTGGCGAACCAGACCCTCAACAAGAAGCAGCTACTGGCATGGGAGATATAGATTTCTGCTTGGAACTTCTGCATAGCGACATCATCAATGTTGCCTATATATTGGAGTTGATTGCAGACCTTAATCCATACAGTGAGGATTATACCGAGAAGCGCAAGCACATCATCGACACAATGATAAAGGATGCCGAACTTCGCAGTAAGGCAAAGCTCATTGACGGATTTATCCAAAAGAATGTGGATGATGACCGTGACAACTTCATGGCTCGCAAACAAAAGGCTGATGGTACAAACGACCTTGAAGAACGGTTGAACAACTACATCGTCACCGAACGTAACAATGCTGTCAATACGCTTGCCAAGGATGAGGATTTGGATGCTTCCGTTCTCAATCATTACCTCTCGGAGTATGACTACTTGCAAAAAGAACAGCCTGAAATCATACAAGAGGCATTGAAGGAGAAACACTTAGGACTGATAAAAAAGCACAAAGCATTAACAAGAATACTCGATAAATTACGTTCTATTATAAGAACATTCAGTTGGGAATAAACAAAGAAGCAATGATAAAGATAATAGAAGATATAGATATAACGACTCTTGGAGTCAGCGTATATAACCGCAGGTGGCAGCCTATCCATTTACAACAAGGTGAAATGGATGGGGCATGTGCTGTGTATTCTATGATGATGAATCTTCTTGTATTGAAGGTTCTCACTCGTAGTCAAGTTGTCAACTTGAACACAACCTTTAAGGGGAATACCGCCAAAGGAAGGCTTTTCAAAGAGTTCTTTGTGACAGAAGGACTTTGTCGTGATGGTTTCTATTTCTCTGAAATCAAAGAAAAATTATCTCATTCATTTGCAAAAGAGGTTACAGCATCTGTACAGCAATATACGGCTTCATTATCAGATCAAGCCTCATTCGTAAAAGAACTTAAAGCTGCAATAGATGACAACCTGCCTTTGGTTACTGCCATATCATTTAGGAGTGGTGCTCATGCAATACTTGCTGTCGGATATGAAGAACAAGAAGGGGGCGTTGAAAAGATATTTTGTTTAGACCCAGGCTATACAATCAACCACACCTCTTTTTGGAATAGCGTTATAATGCTAAATAAGGGGAAAGGTAAGTATAGCCATCTGTATATAACAGATAAAGACGATGACAATGTCTTTATTAGTGAAACATTGAAAATAAAAAGGAAATAACGATATGAGCGAAGAATTACAACAGAAACTCCGTGACCAACTTTGGGAAGTTGCTAACAAACTGCGTGGCAATATGTCGGCAAGTGACTTCATGTATTTCACCCTTGGCTTTATCTTCTACAAGTATTTGTCTGAGAAGATAGAAAAGCACGCTAATGACGCATTGTTGGACGATGAAGTCACGTTCAAGGAACTATGGGCAATGGAGAAAGACGAAGATGTAGAAGAACTTCAGGAGGGTGTAAAGACCGAATGCCTGGAGAACATCGGCTACTTCATTGAGCCAAACTTCCTGTTCTCGTCTGTCATTGAGAGCATTAAGAAGAAAGAGAATATTCTGCCGATGCTCGAACGCTCATTGAAGCGTATCGAGGACAGCACCCTCGGACAGGATAGCGAAGAAGACTTTGGCGGACTTTTCTCTGATATTGACCTCGCCTCACCTAAGTTGGGTAAGACAGCCGATGACAAAAATACATTGGTTAGCAATGTTCTTCTTGCACTTGATGATATTGACTTTGGTGTAGAAGCATCGCAAGAGATAGATATTCTCGGTGATGCCTACGAGTATATGATTAGCCAATTTGCCGCTGGTGCTGGCAAGAAAGCAGGTGAGTTCTACACTCCTCAGGAAGTGAGCCGTATCTTGGCAGAGATTGTAACCATCGGTCACGCTCGTCTGCGCAATGTCTATGACCCTACTTGTGGTAGTGGTTCGCTGTTGCTTCGTGCAGCAAGCATCGGTCATGCAAACGAGATTTTTGGACAGGAGAAGAATCCTACGACATACAACTTGGCTCGTATGAACATGCTTCTTCATGGAATAAAATTTAGTAACTTTCGCATAGAAAATGGCGATACTTTGGAGGCTGATGCGTTTGGCGATACACAGTTTGACGCTGTGGTAGCAAATCCTCCTTTCTCTGCCGAATGGAGTGCAGCCGACAAGTTCAACAATGATGACCGTTTCAGCAAGACTGGACGTTTGGCACCACGCAAGACAGCCGACTATGCCTTTATTCTTCACATGATTTACCACCTCAATGAAGGTGGAACAATGGCTTGTGTCGCTCCTCATGGCGTGTTGTTCCGTGGCAATGCCGAGGGCGTAATCCGCCGCTTCCTCATAGAGAAGAAGAACTATGTGGATGCCATCATCGGACTTCCTGCCAATATCTTCTATGGCACAAGCATACCGACATGTATCTTGGTGTTCAAGAAGTGCCGTAAAGAGGATGACAATATTCTTTTCATTGACGCAAGCAAAGAGTTTGAAAAGGTAAAGACCCAGAATAAGCTCCGTCCACAACATATCAAGAAAATTGTTGATACCTATCGTGAGCGCAAGGAAATAGAGAAGTACAGCCATCTTGCCACACTACAAGAAGTGGCAGAAAATGACTACAATCTCAACATTCCTCGTTACGTTGATACTTTCGAGGAAGAAGAACCTATCGACATTCATGCAGTCATGAAGGAAATCAAGGAACTGGAAGCAAAACGTGCCGATCTTGACAAGGAGATTGAAGGCTATCTGAAAGAGTTGGGATTGGTTGAATAAACAAAAAAAGGACTGACAATGAAAGGTTACGCAAAACCATTACATGAATTTATAGAAGGTCATAAAATCCAATTTGTAATACCTGTGTATCAGCGTAATTACGATTGGTTGATTGACAATTGTGACCAATTGTTTAGTGACTTGGTAAAACTAAGCCGCTCAAACAGATGTTCGCATTTCTTTGGCTCTATTGTTACATCATCTGCGGATAGCAGCTACAATAGATTGGTGATTGATGGTCAACAGCGTTTGACCACCATTTCACTTCTTTTGTTGGCAGGTATAAAAGCAGTGAAAGATGGTGCTCTTGAGATTAGCGAAGAATCAAAAATAGACGAAGCATACGAAGTCTTCTTAAAAGCTAAGTTCTGTAACTCTGAGCGTAAAATCAAGTTAGTTCCCATAGAGAATGACCGTATCGCTTACGATAAGATATTCAATGAAGAAGATTCTTTTGATGAAGATTCTAAGGTTACTCGCAACTATCGCCATTTCTATGATTTGTTGACGAGAAAACCGCAAGCACTTTCTTTCGACCAATTGCTTGATGCAATAGAACGATTGCAAATCATATCAATAGAGTTAGATAGTGATGATGATGCCCAGCTTATCTTCGAAAGTCTGAACTCTACAGGATTGGCTCTTACTGAAGCAGACAAGATACGCAACTATCTCTTGATGTCTTTGACACCAGAGGAGCAGCATATGTGTTTCAAAAACTACTGGCAAAAGATAGAACAGGCAACCGAGAACCAACCAACAAAGTTCTTGCGTGACTATCTCACCATTCAGCAACAGTTACAGCGTCCTGTCCGTCAGTCAAACATCTACTACGAATGGAAAAAGTATATGGACGGACATGAACGAAAGGAAGAATTAGTCAAGATGCTTGATTATGCGCACTACTATCAGCAAGTGACAGAGGCAAAGCTATCTACGGCAAAACTTTCAGAAAAGATGCGCCACATCTGTAATATAGAAACAGATGTGACTAATGTATTCTTTATACAATTTTTGAAATATGCCTCTGCCAACAATCTTTCAGAAAATGAGATATTCAAAGTGATTGATTTGGTAGAAAACTATTTGGCAAGACGTATCGTGTGCAATATGCCTGGCAATGCTCTTACTCAGGTTTTCTGCGCTTTGCATAAAGATGTTTTGAAAAGTATAGAGGAATATAGTTCTGCTAATGTTGAACTTGGTAACTCATATTCTGACATATTGACTTACCACATCATGCGTCGTGATGGTAACTATCAATTGCCAAGAGATATGCAATTTGTGGAGTCAATCAAAACACGTGACGCTTATCACATGTTGAAGCCATTCCAGATTTTCCTCTTTGAACGATTGGAGAACTCTGTGCATGGTGAATATAACGATGTGGCAACAGACATGAAAAAGAAGGATGCCACTATTGAGCATATCATGCCTCAAACGCTCAATGGTGATTGGAAAGCGATACTTGGAGACAACTTTGAGGAAATACAAGACAAGTATCTTCATACATTTGCAAACTTGACTCTGACAGGTATCAACAGCGAATTAAGTAATAAGCCATTTGAGATAAAGCGTGATGGCAAGAAAATTGGGAATGAAATATATCCCGGCTACAAGAATTCAAAGTATCGCCTGACAAAGAATGTTACGCTATGTGACAAATGGACTGAAATCGAGTTGCAGAACCGATGCAATGAGATAGTGGCAACATTCTTGCGACTTTATCCATTACCACAAACAACATTCAAGCCATTGCCAAAACCAGTGGACGAAGCCTCTTTGGACGAAGAAACATTCTCTCCAACAAATAGAAATCTGAAAGGCTTCCGTTTGTTTGGCAATGAGTACAATGAAACTACTTGGAAAGGGATGCTTCTGCAAGTTGTAAAACTTGTGATGGAGCGATACACAGACATCGTAGATACGCTCTATGATGCCGAAGGTTTCTTCTGGTCTGCCAAGCAAGCAGATACAAGATACTGTACAATGATTGCTCCACAAAAATACTTGTGGACTTCAATGGATAATAGAAGTAAACTTCGTTGTTTACGCTTCTTGTTTGAGAAATGCGACATAGCCGAGTCTGAATTGGTGCTGTTGCTTGAACCTGTAAAAGAATAGTCGTATGGAATATATAGATTTTAAGAAATTGATAGATGCCCTAACTGCCAAGCCTAAAGAAACGGAATGGCTGGAGTTCAAGCACAATTTTCATTCAAAGGAGGAGATTGGTGAAAGAATCTCAGCCTTGTCTAATAGTGCCTATTTGTGCAACATGCCATTTGGCTATATTGTATTTGGTGTTGATGATGAAAGCCATGATATAATTGGCACCGACCTATATGGCAAGCAAAAAATGGTTGGCAATGAAGAACTTGAATCTTGGTTGTCAACTCGTTTGAATCCTCGTATTGACTTCGAGATTATTGACGATTTCGATTATGAGGAGAAAGGTCATGTTTGTATATTTAAGATTCCTGCCACGACTAATCGCCCGGTAAGTTTCTTACATGAGGCATACATCAGAGTTGGCACGATTACTCGTAAGTTGAAGGATTTCCCTGCAAAAGAGGCTAAGATTTGGAAAGGAGGTCAGAAACCTTTGGAAAAGATTGTCTTGAAGAAAGGCTTATCTGGACAGGATGTTTTCTCTTATCTTAGTGCAGAGACCTACTTTGACATGATGCATTTGCCACTTCCACAAGATACTAATGGCATCTTGGACAGATTCTTGTCAGAAAACCTTATTGTAAAAGATGAGGTTGGCTACAGCATCACCGAACTTGGAGCTATCCTGTTCGCCAAACATCTTTCTGATTTCGATGGACTGAAACGTAAAATGGTCAGAGTAATTGTCTATAAAGGCAAAAGCAAGATTGAAACAATTCGTGAACAAACTTTCGATAAGGGCTACGCCATAGGCTTTGAAGAAATGGTTGCATGGATAAACAGCCAACTTCCTGCTAATGAAGAGATAGGCTTGGCTCTAAGAAAAGATGCTCGTATGTACCCAGAAATAGCCATTCGTGAGTTGACCGCAAACATGATTATCCATCAAGATTTTGCAGAGCAGGGCTTTCCTATGATAGAAATCTATTCTGATCGTATTGAGTTCTCTAATCCAGGACAACCACTTATCAGCATAGAACGTTTCATAGACGAATATCAGTCAAGGAACGATTCTCTTGCTGACATCATGCGTAGAATGGGTATTTGTGAGGAGAAAGGCAGTGGCATGGATAAAACTATCTTCTATGTGGAGTTATATCAGTTGCCACCTATCCGCTTCCAGCTTCAAGAAACCCGAACCACTGCGACAGTATTTTCTTATCGAAAATTTGCAGATTTGGATAAGTCAGAGCGAGTAAGAGCTTGTTACCAACACGCTTGTCTAAAATACGTTTCAAACGAGAAGATGAATAATCAATCTCTTCGTGCTCGTTTGGGTATTGAAGACAAAAACTACCCAATGGCATCAAGGATAATCAAAGACACCTTGGAAGCTAAGCTGATAAAGGAAGAAAACTCAGAGGGTAGCAATAGACATAACTATATCCCATATTGGGCATAAGTCATGTAACTACCATGTAACTGGCATGTAACTGAAAGGCTCAGAAAAGCATCAAAGTTAGCTCCAACCCCTTTATAATGGGGCATAAAGCATATAACTACCATGTAATTGGCATGTAACTGAGCCATGATTGGTGAACTTAAATTAAGGATTAAAAATGATAACGACAATAAATAACAAACATAAGAAACTCAATGTCCCAAATCTCAGATTCCCGGAGTTTCAGGGGGAATGGGAAGAAGAACGACTGGCAGACATCGCAGATTTGTATAAAGGTACTGGTATATCCAAAGACCAACTGTCTGATGATGGCGAACCTTGTATTTTATATGGAGAGCTTTACACGAAGTACAAATCGGAAACAATAAGAGAAGTTATTAGCAAAACAAACATCGACAATACCAAATTGGTAAGAAGCAAAGATAATGACGTAATAATACCTTGCTCTGGTGAAACAGCAGAGGATATAGCAACCGCTCGTTGCGTCCTCAATGGCAATATTCTTTTAGGTGGAGACTTAAACATTATACGGCTGCACGGATATGATGGCACATTTATGAGCTATCAGTTGAATGGCAAACGCAAGTATGACATTGCTAAAGTTGCGCAAGGTGTGTCTGTAGTGCATCTTTATGGCGAACATTTGAAAGGTGTTAAGACCATCAATCCTTGTTTAACAGAGCAGAAGAAAATCGTAAGTTTATTGACTTTGCTTGACGAGCGTATCGCAACTCAAAACAAAATCATTGAGGACTTGAAGAAGTTAAAGTCTGCGATTATTAATTATGCGATAAACTCCCTTGATACTGATTTTGCTAAGTTTAGTTCTTTGTATGAAATGGCTGGTGAGGGTGGAACTCCAACAACTTCAAATGGCAGTTTCTACGATAATGGCAAGATGCCATTTATCAAAATTGACGATTTAAAGCAGAAGTATTTGACTGAGAATAAAGACTTTATTACAGAACTTGGTTTGCAGAAATCATCAGCTTGGCTTGTGCCAACAAGTTCCATCCTATTTTCAAATGGTGCGACCATTGGAGAAATTACAATAACAACATATCCTGTTTGTACCAAACAAGGAATATTGGGAATTGTACCAAAGCAAAACATTGATGTAGAGTATTTGTATTATTTCATGTCTTCATCTTATTTCAAAAAAGCGGTTAGTCGTATTGTTACAGAGGGTACAATGAAAACTGCCTATTTGAAAGATATAAACAATATACTTTGCCCGATACCAACAAAAGAGGAGCAAGAGGAGATTGTAAAAATACCATCCACTCTAAACTCTAAGATCGATACAGAAAAAAGTATATTGAAATTGTTCATTACACAAAAGCAACATCTATTGCACCAAATGTTCATATGAACATCTGACAAAGTAAGTGTTGTTTTTCACTCAGATACATTTTACAAGTTCGTTGGTGTACCAATAGACAACTATCCAATGTTTGGAACACCTTGGATAGTTGTTTTTGCGTTTCTATATTGGGCATTCTTATTTTAATCGAAGCCATTGTGTTATTCATCAATTTAGGGTTCGCCAAATTTGAAGAAACATATTTTTGAGTAGCTTGCTGAAGAACAAGCGAGACAAAATAACAATCAAATTTAGGCAGTATCTTTAATATACCACAGACATTGGTACAATTAAACTTTCCTTTTCTGTAAAAGACAGTTCCTGCATTTGCACCATCGGTAGTCCAAGTAATGTACTCGCCATCAAACATATAATTATCCAAATAGCCCATTATTCCATTATTGGAAGTTTGAGAAGAATAAACAGGATAAAGAGGATGCTTTTGTCTATCAATTTCTACAGAACTAATGACACGTCCTCTTCCTATTTCAGCTATGTCTTGAATTATACAAGTAGTCCACTTGTCGTTGCATAATAGCTTCTTGCTAATCGCAGACCTACGAACTTCAAAATCCTTAATCAGAGGAATTGCACAGAAGATAGTTCACAGCAACAAGACCAATGTTCGTTTGTCAGAGTGCGTAGAATGCAGTTCTTCCACCTTACAAGAAAGTGATGTTTGTGAACATGGAGCATATCCTGTTTATGGCGCAAATGGCATCGTTGGCTACCTCGACAATTATAATACAGAGGGTGAAGCCGTTTATATTATCAAAGATGGTTCTGGTGTAGGAACCGTTTCCTACGTTACAGGCAAATGTTCTGCAACAGGAACTTTGAATACATTACAAGCAAAAGAAGGCTATTCACTCCAATACCTTTACTATCTGCTGAAAGTATTCAACTTTGAACCTTATAAGACAGGTATGGCTATACCTCACATATATTTCAAGGATTATGGCAAAGCCAAGTTTTTTTGCCCATCATATATAGAACAACTCCAATATGCTCAGTCGTTATCTGCAATAGATAGCAAACTATTGGTGGAAAAGAACATTCTAACAAGCCTAAGTATGCAGAAGAAATATTTGCTCCGCCAGATGTTTATATGAACATTTGGCGAAGCAGATACTGCTTTTGAGAATTATAAAGGTTAAGCATTTGTCTTTCTGTTTCTATTTTACAGTCTATATGCTCCAATACAGAGTATATTCGTTTTTGATTTTCTAAGGTTGGTAGTTTAATACTTGCCTTCTCGAAATCAGCCTTACACAGGTTGAACCTCGTACTTCCTTGTGCATAAGGATAAATAAATTTGCGGAATGCTGTTAAAGAAACGTAGTAAGACAGATACGGAGGAAAAGCAACTTCCGTATTTGTGATGTGAATTCCAAAACAGAAACTATTAAGATACACTTTCTCTTTACCAAGATACACAGACCCTATACCAACTTCTTCTGGAGTTTCCGAGGATAACGTGAATAACACATCGCCGTATTTTACAACATTCTGTTTCTCATCATCTTTGATTGCCACATATTGGAAATCATTTTCTTTGATGACATTGTTTGAATACACATTCAAATAAGTTATGAAAGGCTTACCCGAACCAAAATCTTGTGCAGACTTCCCAGATAGTCCTGAATATGAAGTGCCAAGTTCTGCAAAAGAGGTCAATACTTCACCACCATATTGAGTATACAAGAAGTCATTTAGTCCTCTGATTAAGGACTGTAACTTGTCAATGATTTTGTTTTGGGTGACGATACGCTCGTCTATCAGCCGAAGTAACGTAGCAATTTTCTTCTGTTCTTCTTTTGAAGGAATACCGATGTAACATTCAAAGAAGTTCTTGCTATTGATAGAATATATCTTTGTTCCTTGGGCAATTCTTCTGATTTGATGATGAAATGCCGTAGAGGAAAAGGCATACCCTTTATACCCAACAACTGTTTTCTGCTGGTTGTCTCTTCCGTGGATAGTATGTAATCCACAAATCACATCTTTGCCTTTAAGTTTATAGAACTCAACAGCTTTGGCAACTTCGTTTGTATCTTCTGAGGCATCAGCAAAAGCAATATCCCCTTCTTGGCAAAGTTCATAGTTTTTGGGAGTGTTGCCATTTGTAATATTGGGAAGTTTGTCTTTGCTAAGGTCTATCATAGTAGGCAATCCAACATGGATTAAGCCGTAATGCAAGTTTTGAATAGCATCCGTACCATACTCCAGTTTATCCCAACTAAGGGAATTTGTTGAATAGAAATCCAATAAGTCAGAAACCTTGCACTTCTCCCACTCCCCCTTAAACTCAGGAAATCTGAGATTTGGGACATCAGAGGTCTATTTTCTCTAATTATTATGTACACCTTCAAAATTAAGGATTACAATGACAACAAAAACAATTAGAGAAATTGCGTTGGCTTGGAAAATAGACAAGCAACGCTACGTTAAGCAGTCTACATACGCTGCTTATGTGTTAGTTTTGGAGAACCACATTCTGCCATCATTTGGCGATTGTGAGGCTCTGAGTGAGAAACTTGTGCAGGAGTTCGTTTTGCAGAAACTGAATGGTGGTCTAAGCATTAAGACGGTGAAGGATATCCTTATTGTCTTGAAAATGGTGATGAAGTTTGGAGTGAAGAACGAGTGGATTAACTATTGCGAGTGGGACATCAAGTACCCCACGGCAGAGGCGAACAAAGAAATTGAAGTGCTTACGGTGACACACCATAAAAAGATACTCGATTTTATCAAGCAAAACTTCACGTTCCGCAACCTTGGCATATACATCAGTTTAACCACTGGATTGCGCATCGGCGAGATTTGCGGCTTGAAGTGGTCGGACATCAACACCGACAATGGTACTATCACCGTGAATCGTACCATTGAGCGTATCTACATTGTGGATGATGAACACAAGCATACAGAGTTGATTACAAACACGCCAAAGACCAAAAACTCATGCCGTGAGATACCTATGAACAAGGAACTTTTAGCTATGGTGAAGTCACTAAAAAAGGTAGTCAATGCAGACTTCTATGTACTGACTAATGAGGAAAAGTCTACAGAGCCACGCACTTACCGCAACTACTATCATCGCTTGATGAAACGACTCGACATTCCTCGGTTGAAATACCACGGACTGCGCCACAGTTTTGCTACGCGCTGCATTGAGAGCAACTGCGACTACAAGACCGTAAGCGTACTGCTCGGTCATGCCAATATTACAACAACCCTTAATCTCTATGTTCACCCGAACATGGAGCAGAAGAAAAAGTGCATTACCAAGATGTTTAAGTCTCTTGGAAAATAGGGAAGAAAAAGAAGCATTGGTTATAAACGGCAAAAAGGATGAGGTGACTTCAAATCACCCCATCCTCCGCTTACTTGTCTATGTATGATGCTACAAAATAGACAATCGAGAATATTGTGTACAGCAGACATGGCAGGAATATCCAAAGCAAAGTCTTTACCCAACCATTCGACAACCATACGCCTTCATTCCTTGACATCATATTAGACATATCATAGAAATGGCGAATGAGAATCTCTTTGTTCTCCTTTCGGTGGTCTTCAAGAAGTTTAGACTCCTCCGACATGTATTTTTTCCTGTCATCAGTTAGCTTTTCTATATCGGCATCATCAACTTTAGTCGTGAACTTTATATCTCTCACCTTGGCAATAAAGCTGTCAATGGCTTTTGTAACGGCATCCGCTTTATCAGTGGCTTTAACCAAGTTGTCTTTTGCAGCCGTTAAGGAGGCAGTCGCCGTATCAAGGCTTGATTTTGCGGTATTCAAAGTAGCTTCTGCATCCTTGTAGGCTTGAAGCTGTTGGTCAAACTTGTCCGAAGCCTTGTCTGTTTCGATATTCTTGTCAATCGTATTCTCGAAAGCACAGAAATCCATATCTGAGATTTTACTTTTACCTATCGGCATAGCATCAATGTTGTTGGTTGAACATTCGGTTATCTGCCATATCCTTGCTTCTTGCGAGGTCTGCACAGGCGATTGGCCATCATAGCACAACGATGCGCCCATGACAGTTCATCCTCGTCCTTGTCTCGTCCCCAACCAGAGGTAGCACCACCTCCGCCACCGCCAGACTGGGCGGCAATGGTTGTGGCAGCATCAATGTATTCAGCAAAGAGAAGAATGGCGGTCTTCTGCACATCACCAATCTTGGCAAACACATTGTCGGCATCCAAAACTATATTCTTGTCGATGATATCCAGACAATTCTGAGGAATATCAACAGGATAATGATGAAACTCGTCCGTATAAAAGTCGAAGTGACGTATCTTTGGAGTGTTGTCCGCAGCGGGCAAGGGTTTGGGCACAGTCATAATCTTTGACTGTTGGGTATTCTTTGTTGGAATTGAAACTGGTTTCTCCAATTCTTGATGATGCAGTTTTGCCCAAGTACCTTCAATCTTCGAGGGCATCAGACAACGACCTTTGCCAAGTTCCGAGGACTTATAAATGGAGTTACCTCGCTTGATGGCATATCCACGCACTTGTCCTTTGCTGTCGGATTGTTGTTTGACATCATATCCCATTTGCGTGAGGCATTTTGTGTATAATTCCCAATCAAAGTACGGCATTTTAGCCAAAACGGAAAGACAATCATTGGTTATCGCTTCCTTATTTTGGCGGCTCACCTCTTGTGTATCTTTCCATCCACGCTGTTGCCCAACTTTGGTGGCAGCAGCCATCGCTCTCTCGTAGATATAATGGGCATCATTCACGTTGCCCCTTATGTCTATGCGGTTCGCATCAATGTGAAGGTGCATAATGCCACTCTTGCTGTCACAATGAAGCGCAACAACATATTGGCTGTCTTTGAGGTTGATTGCTTTTGCACTTTTACGCTTCGACTTGGCTGAAAGATCAACAGCATCAAACTCACGGATAAAGTCATCCGCCAACCTCTGCCAGTTCTCCATCGTCCAACCTTGCGTTTCTTCCGAGGTTGGGGAAACCTCGATACGTATCATGTTACGTTTGAGCGGATGATAACGGTTCAACTTGTCCTCAAACTTCTTCTGCAAGGCAAGCATTCTTGCCCACATTGCCGTTGGGGAAATATCATCGGGCAAGAGATTGGTTTTTACAATCTCCGCCTTGTCCTTATCTACTGAGTAACGTATGGCATTTGCGCCATGACTTACTACCTTTGCTTTTGCTATCATATGTGTCGTATGTTCTATTGTGTTAAGTATCTCTCTATCTCAATCATGCGGTTCAAGATTACCTCTGCACTTGTTCTCCATCGTTTCATGAAGATTTCGCTGCGGAGAATGTTCTCACGTTCTGTAAGCGAACGTCCTTTGAGAAAGCCAAACAATTTCTGTATATCGCCCCTGGCATCCGACAGGCTGTTCAAAGCCTCCATTTCTTTGTCAGTCAAGCGTTGTTTGGGGTATTTGCCCTCTAACCGCTTGCGTGCGTATGCGCTTGTGGTCAGTCCGCAAAGGGCTGCATACTCTGCTATCTCCTTATGGAGTTGGGGTGTCAGCCTTACTATCAGGCGGCTCGTGTATTTCGGAGCCTCCTTTTCTATATTTTTCTTATTCATACCAAGTATTGCTTCTATAAAAGTGTGCAACCCAATGCGAGCTTGCGAGCGTTCAAGAAGTCCATTGACATACGGACAAACGAAGTACGTTTGTATGACATTGGTATTTCTTGCATAGCACCGCTATCAGAGTTTACGCACAAGCACGCTACGCACTGTGGTTACACATGTTCACAGACTTGTTGTATAACGGTTCTCAAATTACCCAAGCAACAGCAATTATGGGGCATCCTCCGCTTCCATCTGTTCCTTGAAAAAATGCCTTCTGGCTTCCGCCTCCTGTTCCATGTCAGAGACGCTTGGCGGTGGAACATCTAACGGCACGCAGTATGTTGCTTTGCATTGAAGTCCGTCATTCCTATCAAGCAAGTCCTAACTAACTCATTCCATCAGTCTGTATCTCATCCATTCGATAAGTAGGATTACGATAGACTATCTTCGCCATCATCTCATTGAGGCGGTCTGCAATTCTGTCCCCATAGCGTTTGCGAATGTCCTTCGGGTCAAGATTCGTTGTCACAATGGTGAAAAGCTGGGCTTCGTATCTCTTTGTCAGCAGGTCAATGACTGGAGTAATGATGTTGCCATAATCCATTACTTCAACCGGCTCTGTACCCAAATCATCAATAGCGAGCATTTCATTCTGCACCAGTTCAAGATACTTTGTATGGTTGCTCTTACATAGTTGAGCGATATGCAAGGCATCTACAATAGTCAATCCATAGCAAGCGCCATAGCTACTACCAGGGTCTGCCGTTGGTCTGCGAATTTGCAAATGCCTTATTAGGTTCTGCAATGCTTTGAGCATTGTTGTCTTGCCGTTACCGCATCCACTGCAAAGCACCATTCCGAATTTGGAAGAACCAGCGGTGAGCCATTTGGCTATCTGTCTAAGCTAGTCGTCTATGAAACTGTTAAAGACAAATTTTCGATGACGGAACTGCACCTCTGCAATTACCGCTGCCAACAGAAGTTCATACGCTTTATCTTCGTTCACGGGCAATCTAAAACGTGCTATCATAGTCCGCCCCTTCTGTAGAAACTGGACATATTCTGCGATTCTCTTTTTGCTTGCTGAATCCATTTTTACTTTCTTTTTTACTATTGAAATTTTCACTCGACTTCCTTATAAAAAGTTCTTTGCCTTTATCTTTTATAAGTGTCAAGTCATGCGTCAAACCATCTGTTAAGTTATTTATCAAATCATCCGTCCATTCAAGCATTGTGTATTTGGACGGTACATGGCGTGATTTCCCCTCAATAAAAGAGATAAGTTTACGCTCGGCAAGGTGTTTCCGTGCTGTAATGACTGTTTGTCTTGAAAGGCGCAAATCAACGCATATCCTTGTAGTGGAACACACAAACGGCATTTTCCAATACCGCTTGTTGCTCTCGTTCACAAGGTACGCAAACAGAGCTATTTCACTGGCTGGCATTGGTGACATCATAGCGGAACGCCACAATTGGTTCATACATCCTATATAAGTCATGACATCACCAGTTTAAGTGTTTCGGCTTGTGCTTGTTTCCTGCAAGAATGGCTGCGTTCTCCTCCTCTGCCGTGAGAGGTACAGGATTCTTGCGGTTAGTCTCCAGCCACTTGTCAAGTTCATCTTGATAAAGACAGTAACGTTTGCCTGGCTTGGTGGCAGGAATGCTGCCGTTTCCAAGTTTCATGTAGAGGGTAGCAATCGGCATTTTAGATATGTCGATGCTTCCTCCACACTCATAGGTATGTGCGTGTTCGCCTTGTGTGGCTTGTTCTGTGATTGCAGACTGATGATCATCTGCTTCATGCCCACCACTTCATCCCGAAGCTGGGCAACGACCATTGGAAGGTCGTTGAAAGTTAATTCCTTTGTCATATACAAGTTGTTCTGAAAAACTGGGATAAAGGAACAGAATGATGCTTCCGTTACTGAGGTTCGTGACAGTCATTTGTCATTCACGATGGAATAACTCTAACAATAGGGATTATTCGGGAGTTTCCTCTTTAACATCATGAAACTCATATCCTCCATTGACAGGCTCATCAATAGGAATGACATCATTGGAGCATGGTGCTTTCAGGTTCTTCAATGTGCTGTAGTCCAAGCCTTCAAACGGCTTTGGAAATAATGCCTTGACAAAGGCTATTCGCATTGCCATTGTGTAATCACGTTTACCCAAACGTTCTGCGATATTCCACACGAAGTGTCTTAAAGGGATATTCTCAACATTTTCCTTGAAACGGTTTATTGCTGTCGGGGAATAGTTGGTGTCGTTGCTCCATTCATTGACAGCCTCTATCACCTTATTCAAATCTTCCTCATAAAGAAACCTTGACATGGTACGATGCACATAGTCAAGTACGGTTCTTGTTCGCTTATCCTTTTCCTCCTGTGCTTCTTTTTCTTGTGCCTCTACACACTTGGCATAGTCCTCATGACTGTATTTTACTGACTCTGTTTGTGGTAAGGTTTGCTTTTGCTGTTCTTGTTCTGTTGCTGGCTCTGCTTCTACAACGTTTTTCTTTGTCTTGCTGTTGCTACCAATGGTCATCAGTTCATAGGGACAATTCACCATAGAAATGAATATCGCCCAAAGCAGGATGTTGCTCCCTACAAAGATGATCGACTCGACAAACAGACTCTGGTGAAAGTCATTGCCTACATACATAGCCACGACTAGAGAGATGGCGAGAATTGCTGTACCAACAAAAGCGTAGATGGTACAATCTGAAGTTGTCTTGTTTTCTATCATTATCGTATTCGTTTTATTGTTATTCGTTCAAAAACTTCCACAAAGTTAGACGCAGAAGCATGTAAAAACCGCATTTACGTTCTCTGGCACTCTTTCTTTTACGCTTTATTAGCGTTCTAATATGATTTCAGACTCTGAATCATACTTTAAACTGCTCGTTAGTGCCAGTTGCTGCTAATTGCTGACTACAAAGGTAAGGATGAAGAAAAGGGATATTTGCAGTTTCTCTTTAATATCAACAGAAATTGGAATGTATTTGTCAGATTGGTTCTATCCACGACCACAAATAGAACCAACAAAACGAGAAAAGGACTATTGGAACTCTATCATTCCAACAGTCCTTTTCTGCGTGTTATTGTCAAAAGGTTACTTTTTCAAGGTGATACAGCCAACCGAAGCACGTTTCTGAGCATCGGAAATCTTGGCATACACTTCTGTTGTTGCCACATTCTTGTGACCGAGATAACGCTGCACAACCGCAATACTTGTTCCTGCGTCCAACTGGAGACAGGCAAAGCTGTGGCGTGAGCAATGATAGGAGATTTGCTTGGTAATCCCTGCATCTTTCAGCCAATTTTTCAGCGGTGCCTGTGTCATGGAGTCTTTGAAATCAGGGAACACCTTGCCACGTTTATCAGGTGAATAGCCTATCAGTTCCAAGGCTTCCTCACTGATTGGGTTATGCACGATGTCCTTTGTCTTCTGCATTCGTGTGGTGACATACATCACACCATCGCTGCCGTATGGCTGTATTTCCTCCCAAGTGAGCTTCTTGATGTCGCTCTTTCTCAATGCCGTTAGGCAAGAGAACAGGAAGGCTCGCTTCAATGCAGGGGCGGAGCAAGGCGTGGATGCCAAGCGGATAACCTCATCTTGTGAAAGATGCTCCTTGCCTGTCGGGATAGTCTCGATACGTTCCAAGAAACCGTTCGGGTTCTCCTTTATCTTATGGTCACGATAGGCTGTATGGATTGATGCACGGAAAGTTGACCAGTAGTTGGCTGCCGAGTTGATATGTAGCTTTCTGTTCTTATGCAGTCCCTGTGGCGCTGTCAGCAGATACTCACGAAACCTGTTGCACAAGTCCACGTTTATCTCCCCAAAGGTACACTTACCTTGAGTGAAGGTACGAAAGTGCATATAGACGTGTTGCCACTTGGAGTTCTTCTTGTCCGCCAGTCTCTTGAAGTAGGCAAGGAAATCTCCCTTCATCTTCTCCTTGTCGAAGAAGTCGTAACGCTCGTTGACGATAGCCTCGAAGCGACGGCAGCGTATCGCCTCGGCTCTTGCCGTAAGGTTGAGGTTGTACTTCTGTTCCATCTGGTTCTTCGGCTTGGCATAAATGTAGATGCCAAGGGACTCATGGCGGATGACTTTCATCGTGCTCTCGTCACGATAGCCTGGATAATAGTCAAGATAATAGGACAGCATGTTTCCGTCCTTGATTTTGCGTGTACGCAATGATACGGTCTTGCAAATGTTGCTCATAACTGATATGTATTATTGATGATTATTCGTGGTGAAGTGTCTCTTCACGGCTGCAAAATAACTGAATGATGCTTCCGTGACTCCAATTATTTGCAGTCATTGATGGATAATGATGAAATCATTTGAAATCACAGTCCTTTTGCTGCCCTTTCTGCCATTGCACGCTCCACATCCGTCTTCAAAAGCAGGTTCTTCACTCCGACTTTTACCTTGCTGATATGGTGAACTCTCACAATATGGCAGATGTTTGCACTTGTCAGACCATACAACTGTTGCACCTGTTCGGTGGTATAATAGTTGTCATCGTTCATGAGGTCAGTCCTGCGAAGTTCTTCAAGATGTTCCTTGGAATAATAAGTACGACCATACTCACGTTTGGTGGGTATCTTATGACGGTAGGTGTATGCCCTGAGTGCCGACTTGCTCATGCTAAAGGCATCCTCTACATCATCAGCCGTCACCCATTCCGTAATGCTGTTGAGGTCAACGGCAGTACCGAAGAACTCATCAATATGCCGTTTGCTGTAATAGTTCTTGCCAGCGATACGGCACATCGGTATCTGGTTGCGCTTGGCGGAGGTGTAGAGCCAAGACTTCTTGACCTTATAAATGGACATAACTTCCTCGCCCGAATAATAGTCAAGTACCTCATTCTCCTCTTTCCCTTTTATTGGTTCCTGGTTTTGTGTTGGCTTTTCTGTTTTTGCCTTTTGACAGGGGTTGCTCTTGCTGACAGGAATCACACGCTTGTAGGGATTACCCTCAAACATCTTCTCTATATCAGTCTTTCTTACGAATGCCATTCGGTTGCTCAATCGTGAAGCCTTCAACTTGCCGTTAGCCACAAGTTTGTAGATATACTGTCGGGTGCATCCCATCAGAATGGCTGCTTTGGAGAAGGTAAGATACTCCTGATGTTGCAGATCCATGATTGGCTCAATACCGTTAATCAAGTCCTGCTGTCTTTTCTTCCTAAGACGTTTTGCCTCTGCCTGACATTCCTCGGAACAGTATTTCTGCATACCGCTCCTTGGCACGAATGTCTTGCCACAAAATTCACATTTTCTTGTCGGTCTCATACTCTTTGATATTGCTATGTACTACATACTTTGAGTATTCCACCGATGGAGTAAACGGAAGTGAACTATTGACAACTCATGTAAACTGAGTCCACGATATTACGCTTTTTGCCTATCAGCTTCAAATTTGTCCTCCATCGTAACCACTCGTAAACCCTTGTCAACTATGTTCACGATATGACAAAATAAAAGCTCCGCAAATTCTCCACGGTAGAAATACGCTGCAAAAATATGTGGAAAATCGGGAACTGCCAAAAAGCACTCAGAAAGTGTTAAAAATCAAAAGAGTATTGAAAATCAAGACTTTATGCTTAGTTGGTCATAGTAAATTATGGTTAGTTATAAGTCTCTAAATACAGTTACGGAAAGCTTCGCGTTCAATAGCCTGCACCTTTTTAGGTATGCTGATACTCTGCAGACCGCAGTCAGCAAAGGCACCTTCGCCAATTTTTTGAATATCTGCATCATCAGCGAACGTCGCAGTAGCCATATTAGTACAGCCAGTGAAAGCATTACGTCCGATTTTCGTTACTGTCTTGGGGAAGTTGAATGACTCCAGACTCTCGGCATTGGCAAAGGCATTGGCTTCAATAGCTTCCAGATTGCAGTTACCTTGGAAATTGAAATTCTTAAGTTTCTTATTTGTCGCAAACGCATCTTCTTTAATAGTCTTCAGTTTCGCATTAGCAGGAACATTTACTGTTTCCAGGTTCTCACACTGGAGAAAGACTTTGCCAATCTCTGTGATAGAAGAAGGCAAGGTTACCTCCGTCAGTTTTGGACATTGCCAAAACGCATATGCACTAAGGTTTGTAATCTTAGAAGGTTCGCAGAACGTAACAGAGGCAAGTTTGTAATTTTGACAGAAAGCCTGTTCTTGGATTTTCTCAACGCTAGTAGGAATCACCAAAGAGGTCAACTTGGTTGTACCCTGAAAAGCCTTTTCAGCGATTTCCTTAACAGTAGAAGGGATTGTGTAAGCTTCATTAGTCTTTGCAAGCGGATAGAAATAGAGTATCTCTCCATTTTTAGAGAGGAGCACACCATCTACAGCAGAGAAGTCTGTATTGCCTTCTGCCACCTCATAAGCTTCAAGTGCATTACAGCTCTCAAAAGCACCTTGTTTTAGTCCGTCCTTTTTGATATCCTTTGGAAGTTTGATTTTCTTAAGCTTAGCAATATCAACAATAGCAGAGATCTCCACTTTTATTACTTCATTCAAATCAATAGAAGTCATGTTTCCGTTACCGGCAATACCGTAAGAAGACATTTCTTTCACACCTACGGGTACCGTATAATTTGCTACATTCTTTGCGTGTGGATAAAGAACCAACTTACTGGGTTCCTTTTTGAAGAGAACTCCCTCTTTTACTTCATACTTTGCCGTACTGCTGGGAGTCATCTCAAACTCCTCTAATTGACTTGTTGAAGCAATAGAAGGCCAGCCTTCTTCTACCTTCTCCAAATTAGGAGGCAATACTATTTCCTTCAGATTAGGGTTAGAGAAAAAAGCGCCTTTAGCAATTGACGTTACGCTCTGGTTTACCGTATAAGTATTGCTGCCCGTCTTAGTCACTATGTTTGACGGAACAGAACGCAACTCTACCTTACCTTCCGTGTAGAGCACTCCATTGTCATCTGAGTCAAAATGAGTGTTTGCTGCATCAACTTTGCACTCGGGCACTGCATTTAAACCTGCCCATGCGGTATGGCTTATTTCTGCTACATTTTTAGGAATATTGATTTCCGTAAGTTTGGCACCATAAAAACATACATCTCCTAATTTCACGATTGTTTCCGGCAATTTAACCGACGTAACATCTTTACATGGAAAGCGAGTATCGCCACTCACTTCTGTTACGGTGAAAGTTGTTCCCTGATTATCGTTTATCTTATCAGGAATTACTAACGCTCCCATTTTCGTTGTGCCTAAAAACATTAGAGTAGGATTGTTACCAGTCGCAACCAGAACTTTGTAGGTCATATTGTCGAACGTAACAACCTGATCCTTTGTGTAAGCCCAAAGGCTTTGGGGTATTGCTATTAGCAGCAATGCCAACAATAAAAATCTAATTTCCTTCATATTACGATGTTAATGTGATTAATCTTACTTCCAGCTAAATTTTGCACTAACTTACACCTTAGACTACTCTTAAAGTCCAAAAAAGATGAATTTCTTCAAACTATGGTTTACCCATATTATCCTTAGCCATTGGCTACACAATAATTTGCAAAAATTAAACATTTTGTTTAAAATAAGCAAACTTTTATTGAAAAAATTACATTATTACTATGCAAAGCATTATAGTTTATATATAAGCAATAAGTTCACACCTCACCGCTATCACGCCTATCCTTCCTGCTTTTGTAAAGATAATTCTCTTAAAAAGTAATAACTGCACTTTGATGCTGCAAAAGGGACTACACACTTTTAAGGATAGTACCTTGAAAAACTCGCCAAATGCCTTAAAAACGCCAAAGAAAGGTGTAAATATTTTTCATAAGCTAATCTATTGCATAACTATTTCATTATCAACGCTTTGAAAAATATATTGTTTTGCAATCCAAAAGCGGCTGTTTTGCGCGGTAAAAACGTAGGTTTTACGTTGCAAAACAGCCGCTTTCGCAGTGTCAAATCGAAATTGTCGTTTTTCTTCGGAATAATCTTTACAAAAGAAAAGTAGTTTTCTAGTTCTGCACTAGAATTTCTAGGAACTTCTAAGAAGACTATGTTCTTATGTAAAGTACATTGTTCTTTTAATGTTAGGAGCATGATAAATCACGCTCCTAACTATGTATTGCCAGTATAACTACTTACCTTGTATTAAAACAACTTGTAGGCTTTAACGCCTGCAATGTTCAGAATGTAAATCTGGTTGCGCTGAACTGGGATAAACAGACTGCCGCCGTTGGCTACACCTGCTGCTACCTGTGTGCCTGCAATGGTGCAGAGTGTATAGCGTTGTCCTGCGTTCAAGCCTTCAACGGTGTAACCGTTGCTTTGCGCAACCACACGGATAGCACTGCCTGCAGCTGCCTTTGCCGAGCCGATGGCAGTAACGGTGCCTGTTTCGTGCTTCTTGAAATGACGCCAGCCGTCAGCCTTCTTGTATGCCTCTACTGCATTCTTATCGATGTGCAACACTGCACTTTCGAGATAGTAGATAGACTTGAAAGCATCGTCGGCAACTACTGGAGGATTCATACTGTAAGAGTAGACGTGCTGAATTGCCAAGCAATCGAGGAAAGCCTTGTCGCCAATGGTGCAACCAGAAGGTATATGTACCTCTAAAAGGTTTGAATTCTTAACGAATGCACCTGCGCCAATCTTCTTCAACGATGGGATATGCTGGAATACAACCAACTGTCCGTCGCGATAGAAAGCAGAATCGCCGATTTCCTCAAGCTCTGCTTCTACGCCTTCTTCCCACTTTACGCGGTTCAAGTTAGGGTTGTTTGAGAGTCCGTTTCCTTCTATTATCTTCAACGATGCAGGCAATGTGATTTCGGTTACGGTGTGGTTGTATGCCAAGCCGTAGCGTGCAATCTTCTCCAAACCTTCGTTCAGTGCAATCTTGTCGGTGCCTGGACCTGCCTGCGGAATGGTTGGATAGTAGAGCAACTCCAACATATTCCTTGTGTAGAGTGCGCCCTTGCTGGCTCTCAAGGCGGTGTTGCCCTTTGCCACGGTTACGCCCAAAAGCGACGGAACCAACGTCAATGCACCTGGTTTGATGCTCGTTGCGCTCTGAATGATTTCGTATGAGTCGCCCGAACGTCCCGGAGGATAAGCCATCAGACGTGTTTTGTCTTTGCTGTACAATACGCCGTCTACCGAAGTAAAGTATTCGTTCTCTGGGTCTACCGTAATTTCGGTGAGCTGTGTGCAGAACAAGAACACCAATTCGCCGATGCTCTTGACGCTCTTTGTGATATGGAACGACTCGAGAGCGGTAGATGCCTGCAATGCGTTGTTGTCGATATATTCCACGCCATCGGGTGTTACTGCCTTGCCCTTTGGCTGCCATGAGATGAGATGACCGTTCTTTATTTCGGGCTTGCTGGCGGGTTCTTCCGACTTGACGCTGCAAATAAGCCATACCTTAATATCTTCCTTCAGGTCGGTAATGGTGTAAGTCAGACCCTTTTCGCCCTTCACTTCTTCTCCATTGAGCAACCAGCTGTCTACCACATAGCCTTCTTTAGGGTGTGCAGCGAACACGACAGTTGCACCCTTGGCTACCACTGCGCAGTTCTTTATTTCGTTTCCGTCTACCGAAGCGGTAACTTCGCCGCCTTCAGTGTTCAACGACTTGAACCTAACGATGTGCTTACCAGCTTCGCGGTCGAAGTCTACGAGAATGTCCAAGGCATCTACTGCATTGCATTCGTAAACAGTAGCGTTGTCGTAACCTGGGATTGGAATGTACTTATCTACGGTTTGCTTCTTTCCGCTCTCATCGGTAACAACCTCTGTGCCGAGCTTGTACCACTGTGTAACGTGGAAACCTTCTTTCGGAAATGCCTCGAAGCGGAGCTTTGTACCCTTCTTCACCTTCTCGGTATTCTTTATTTGCTTTCCTGTTTCTACCACCGTGCAGGTTACATCGCCGAACTCTGGCTCCTTGCTCTTGAAGAAAATCATATCTCCTTCTTCCTCTGCTTTCAGCGTAGCTGTTATGTTCAGTGCTTCAGAAATGTGGTTGATAGACCATATTTCGCCGTTGATAGACGATGAAGGTCTGATATTTTCAGCCGCAGCAGGCTTGCCGTTTATTTCCCATTTGTCGATTTTGTAGCCGCCATAAGGTGTTACCATAACCGAAACAGAGTTGCCAGCAGGAACTTCCGTACCTGTTTCAAAGTCGCGTGCACCGTCTGTCCACGCTTCTATTTCGCCGATTTTCTTGCCACCTACCTCGATGTTCGTGATAGAATAGTTCACGACAAACTTCTCGGCAGACTGTGGTTCGCCGATTACAATCTTACACTTGTTGAACTTCTTTTCGAGTTTCGACTTCACATTCTCGTCTGCAACATAGATGGTAGTAGAGGTTTTGTCGGCAAATTCGGTTGCTCCGAACGATACAAAGTCCTTACTCAGGTGAATGTCCACAATGGTTAGCGATGCCACACCGCTCCACGTGATGTAGCTGTCGGTAGATACGCTCACAAGATTTGGCACCAAGAGTTCCGACAATGCGCTGCAACCAGTGAAACTGTTCTTGCCAATGGTCTTCACACCGTGGAGGTCTACCTTCGTTACGTTGGTATTGTTGTGCATCGCATAGTCGCCGATGGCTGTACATTCGCTATCCGCCAGCTTTATCTCCTTTGCCTGTCCAGCAAGGTAAACCAACGTTTTCTCCGAATCGATGATAGCGTTATTCACTGCCTTGTATGTGCTGCCAGCAGCCACAGAAATGTCTGCCACAGCCTTACAGTCCTTGAAAGTGTTGCCATACATCTTTGTAAGACTGCCCCCTAAAGCAATTTTTGCAATTTGGTCGCAGTTCTCGAACACCTTTTCGCCAAGGTTTTTAATCTTCGGAAGCGAAAGTGCCGTTAGCTTGTCGCACTTCGAGAATGCCCCCTCTTCGATGATTTCAACATTCGGAGCGTCGATAGCTACGATGTTGAGGCAGCCTCTGAAAGCGTTCTTGCCAATCTTCTTGACATTGTTCAGCTTCACGCTTGTAATGTTTGTGTTGCTTCTTTCCTCCGAAGGATTTTCCCAACTGTCTGGGTCTTCTTCAGCAGGCTCGAAGAAACAGTTCTCTGCAATCTCGGTAACGTTAGCCGGAATCTCAATCGCTCCGCTTGCTCTGTCCCACGATTTCAGCACCGTGCCTTCGATTACTTGGGCATTTGCCATGCAGCAGAATTGCATTAGGGCAAACGCCAGTAGGTAGAATTTCTTCATTGTGTAGATTGTTTTAAAAATTAATATTTAGATTCGTTGCCCATTGGGCAGAGTTTGTAAATCACTTTTTCTGAAGGAATCTCGTTGCATGATGCAATTTGCTCGGTCTGTATTTTCGTCTGCAGCTATCCTATTATAGAAGTTGCTTTCTATAATATAATAGGTATAACGACTCTGAAATGATTTATTAGCCTGCATTTAGGCGGTTGCAAAGGTAGTGCTAATAATCGTAATATCAAAGAAAACTGTAAAGAGATATTACAATTTCTTTTGTTAGCACTGCAGTATGAAGAAAAAGACAATGCAACCATCGCTATAATGGTTATTACAATATTCCTTGCAAAACGGCAGAAATCCAACGAAAAGGACGCAACAATTGTGTAAATATTTTTCACAAGCGCAACTATTCTATAACAGCCTCGTTATCAACACTTTCCAAAACCTATTGTTTTGCGTTCCAAAAGCGTAGGTTTTGCACGGTAAAAGCGGCT
>ENA-OWND01000254-OWND01000254.1-metagenome-genome-assembly--contig:-NODE-254-length-38924-cov-6.057321_pt1 | contig 38924 bp, 24 predicted proteins | sample MGYA00245342_ERZ651119 | MGnify/ENA primary metagenome ERZ651119 (study PRJEB26857, sample SAMEA4031756) | metagenome | biome: human; feature: oral; material: saliva | place: Philippines | collected 2014... | reverse complement strand
GCGGGAGAGTAGGTCGCCGCCATTTTACAAGACAAGCCTCGAGACTCGAAAGAGATTCGGGGCTTTGTTGTGTTTAGACGGTTGGGCAGTGAAGGAGAGTGAGGAAGGTGCTTGATGCCGGGGAATGTAGGTGTTTCGGAGGGCGGAGTGCTCTTCCAAGGGTGCTTTTTGAGGATCTGGAAGCTTTTTGAGAGGCGAGATGAATGTTTTGGGAGGTATTGTGCTGTCTTCGGAACGTCCTTTTCTCTCTATCGCTTTCTTTTGTAAAGCCGACGTGCGAAATGTCGTGTGCGGCTTGCATATTTCGGCATTTCTCCCTACTTTCGCAGATGCCACCGACACTTCGTTTTCAGATTGCGACCGCCGGCGCGCTTATAACTCAGAAATAGCTCACGAAATATGCACAAAAAAATTCTCTTCGCCTGTGCGCTCGCATTCGGTGCGCTTTCGGCCTTTGCACAACAGCAGTGGACCATCAGTGTCCAGAACGAAGGCACGGCAGGTGGATATATTCTCGACAAATTTGGCAAGTCCGTAGGGAATTATTCCTATTCCCAGTTCTATCCCTCCAAAGGTTATACCCCCTGTTGGGTGGTGCGCTTTCCGAAGGGAAACTATACCATTACTTCCGGCAACACCGGCAAGATCGACGTGAGGAATATGAACACCGGTGAGGACGTGACCACCGGACAGTCTGCGCGTAGCTTCAGTTTCCGCGCACCCGAAACCGCATGGTACCGCTTGTTGCTCCGCGACGGCGTGACGAACACCGAAATGCACCCGTTCACCATTAAATCTTCCGACGTGAGTGGCGCGAATGCGGTGTACATGGCCGATTGGCGCAGCATTCCGTCGCTCCACCTCAATGGCTTCGAAAGCTCCAACAGCAATTTGCCCAGCGGAGATGCTTTCGACTGGATTTATGACGAAGTGCTCATCCCCACCGATGCTGATTATCTCGGCACCTATGTAGAGGCCTTCGGGTTCAACAACGGCTACATCGGAATTCAGAACAACGGTCGCCTCGACAACGGCAAGGAAAATCGAACCGTTATCTTCTCCAGCTGGGACAACGGCGACACCGACAAAGACAAAGCGCTGGCCGATTTCAAGCGCAGCGGGGTGATGGCGATTGACAGCACGCTCACCAATACCGTGGCCGAGCGTTTCGGTGGCGAAGGCACCGGTGTGCACGTTCTCCTGCACGGCGAATATTGGAAACCCGGCAACTGGGTAAGATTCCTTCTCAACGTTCGTCCGGAAGAAATCGTACTCAAAGACGGATCGCGCTTCCAGAACACCATTATCTCCGCATGGTATAATGCCCGTGGCGTCGATGACAAATGGCACTACATCTCTTCACAGCGCATGGCCGGACAAGTGCAGTATTTTGGCAGTGGATTCAACGCTTTCCTCGAGGAATTCACGCGCGGCGGCACCAGTCAAGGCATCATGCCCCACCTCGCTTACTATCGGCGTGCCTTTACTCGCTCGATGCAAGGCGGAGAATGGTACAACCGCAACAAGTTCTGGTTCGGACACACCGACGGCGGCAGCAATAAGGGAGCCAGAAACGACCGCTACCAAGATGCAGTGCAGTTCGAAGGCGAGCCCGCCATCATCATGCAGTCCGGTGGATACATCGAACCCAAAGACCACAACGGATGGGTGACTTTGGCCTATCAGAAGGACCCCGATTATCTACCTACCGACAGTGTGCTCGCCGCCTTGGTGAAGCGCGACGTGCTTCCCGCCATCCAAGCGCAAGATGTCCAACGTATGCGCACCGCACTGCGCGACACCTATGCGGAAATTCCCCAATCGCAGTGGAAAGTAGTCGGCTTCAGTTCGCAGGAAGCCAGCGGAGAAGACAACGGTCGGAATGGCTTGGCCAAATTGGTCCTCGACGGCAACAATTCCACCTTCTGGCACTCGGAATGGCGCAGCGGTTCGCACAATAACTATCCCCACAGCATCACTTTCTCCCACAACGGCGAGACCACGCTCGAGCGCATCACCCTGACGACGGACGCCGGACACAGCGACGCCAACCAATATCTGGCCAGCACGGTCCAAGTGCAAACCGCCGGTAAGACGAGCGGACCGTGGACCACGGTGGGAACCTACACACTGCCCAAAACGACCACGCAAACGATCACGCTCGATCGTCCGCTCACCCTCCCCGCCGGACAATTCCTGCGCTTGAATTTCACGAAGGGCTTCTCCAACGGTGGAAGACACTTCATGGCGCTTTCGGAAGTCAACTTCCAAGTGAAAGATCTCACCGCATTGCAGCAGTTGGTTGAGAACCACTTTGCCCATGCCGGCCAGTTCAACTATTACAGCGCGGCCGATGTGGAGAAATACCTCGGCGAGGTGCACGATAAGCTCTCCACAGCTACCGGTGCAGAACTCGAAGCGGCCTTGCTGAATTTGGCACAAAACGCCCGCGTCATCAAGTACGGTCCGGTGACACGTCTCGCCGATCTCAACGCTGAGCGTGCCTATGTCATCACCAACCAGAGTGGTTACGGCACCCTCACGGCCGAAGCCCAAACGGACTACCCCACTTTGCGCGGCGCTGCACCCATTGACGGCAAGCAAGCCCTCGAACTCTACAAAACGACGCCCGACCTTTCGCAAGCCAATGCCTCGTGGATCATCGTCGGAGTCGACCACGGTCGTACGAACCAGTACCTGGTCTTCAACGCCGGCACCCACCAGTTCCTCAACCCCGCGACGCAAGGCGCCAACTCCGCCAGCACGCTGAGCGATACCCCCGTGTTTGTCAACATCCGCATGCAGGACGGCCAGTTCGTCTTCAGCGCTGTCAATCCCACCTCGCGGGCAGTGGCCTATGCCGACCTTTGTGCCGATCCCACTCGCGTGGACGGTGCCGCGCTCACCCAGCGGGCGCATGCCGCCGATCCGGGTAATTTCTGGACCATCAGCGACAACTTCAGCGTCACCCCCGACAAGGCGCTCATCAAGGCGCTGCGTGAAGCCGCTCGAACCGGCAAGTTCAAAGACCCCACCGCGTTGACGTCGACCACCTTGAGCAACGAGGGCTCGGAAGAACGCCTCTACGACCTGCAAGGCCGCCGCGTTCAACAGCCCGAACCCGGAACGTTGGTCATCAGCCGGCACGGAAAAACCGTGGTGCGCTGATCCGCGATCACTTTCATCGGCACCGTCGTGCGCCCGTCGCGCAACGAAGAGGCCGACTCCCCCAAAAGCCGCTCACTCCAGAGCGGCTTTTTTTGTATCCCGCCGCGAAGCAGGCGAACGGCACGGCGAAATAGACGTATCGTGCGCGCGTTTGAGCTGAAATCTCTATCTTTGCACTCCGCAACCATCCCATTTGCTCATGAATATGCTCTTCATTTGTCTCGGCAACATCTGTCGTTCGCCCATTGCCGAGGAAATTTTCCGCCAATGCGTGGAGCGTGCCGGTCGCTCGGCCGAATTTCCGCGCATTGATTCTGCCGGCATGATCGACTACCACGAGGGCGAACTCGCCGATGTGCGCATGCGGCGGCACGCCGAAGCCCACGGCTATCGACTCACCCACCGTTCGCGCCCCATGAAGGCCGAAGATTTCGAAACCTTCGACCGCGTTGTCGCCATGGATGCCGACAACCTTCGCCGACTGCGCGCACTTTGTCCCGACGAAGTGCTGATGAACAAAGTCGTGCTCCTCTCCGATTTCCTCACGGCCCACCCCGACCGGCACGACATCCCCGATCCTTATTACGGGGAGTCCGACGCCTTCGAATACGTCATCGAACTTTGCGAAGACGCCTGCGCCGAACTGCTTCGCCAACTCTAATTTCTCACCTGCTCATGCAAAACATCATCGATTTTCTACGCCGCCTGGCTGCCAACAACAACCGCGAGTGGTTTGCCGCACACAAGGAAGAATGCAAGGCTGTGCAAGCGCAGTTTGCCGCTTGGGTCGAAAATCTGGCCACGCGCATGGCCGCCGTCGATCCCTCCCTCGCTGGACTCACCGCTCGCGACATGACCTATCGCATCTACCGCGACACGCGTTTTTCGCACGACAAAACGCCCTACAAAACCCACATGGGCGCCTTCATTTGCCGCGGAGGCAAAAAATCGGGCTATGCCGGCTACTATTTTCAGCTCGGTGCCGAAGACAACCGCGCCGATTTCGGTTCCTTCCACTGGGAAACGCAGCACGTTGTGGCGCCCGGACACTACTGCATCGAGCCGAAAGCCCTGCAAGTGCTGCGCGAAGACATTGTCTACGGCGACGGCGATTTCGATCGACTCGTGCAGCAGGCCGCCGGTGCGCGTTTCACTCTCCTGCGCGAGAACGCCCTCAAGCGCAACCCCAAAGGTTTCGACAAAGACGCCCCTTGGAGCGAATATCTCCGCCTGCGCAACTTCTGTCTGGCCTATGCCCCCACCACGGCCGAGGTCACTGCTCCCGATTTCGCCGACCGCCTGCTCGAATCCTTCGCCGTAGCGCGCCCCTTCATCGACTACATCAACCGCGCCATCGATTTTGCGAGAGAAGAGATGTAGTTCTTCGCCTGACAACTTCGCGTGCTACGCAATGCCACTGAATGTTATTTTATGCTGTAATCTGACGTGTTGATTTGCATTCGCCGGGCTTTCGTGCTACATTTGCAACTGTAGACGGGAAAAAATAGACGTCTGTAAAAGATTACGCTACAAAACATGACGAAATTCTCCTTTACCGAGACAGAACAAACAACTAAATATATAGAACAATGAAACTTTATCTGAATTCTCTGCTTCCCGGTTTGGCTCTCGCCGCCGTACTCTCTGTAGGCACTGCCGCTTCGGCCCAGGTGGTCAAGGTAAATACCGGTGCTGCCAAGCAAGAAGTGAAGTCTTGCTGTGAGAAAGGCGCCAAAAAGGCCGCCTGCCAAGGTCAGAAAGCCGCAGCCGCTGCCGGCAAACAGGTGGCAAAGGGCAAGAAGGCTTGTGAAGAAGGTGTCGGTCGCAGCGGAGCTGCAAAAGCCAAAGCGGCCGCACAACAAGACGCTAAAGCCGCTGCTGCCGACGCGAAGGCTGCAGAAAACAGTGCCAAGGCGGCTGTGGAAAACGGCGCAAAGGCCGTAGCCAACGACGCAAAAGCTGCCGAGGACAACGCCAAAGCCGCTGCACAACGTGGCGCGAAAGCCGTTGAAAACGGTGCAAAAGCTGCCGGAAACAAGGCAAAGGCTTGGAGCAAGAAAGCCAAGGCTGCTGCCCAACGTGGCGCGAAAGCCGTGGAAAGCGACGCAAAGAACGTCGGTGCCAAGGCCAAGGCCGCTGCCGAGAAAGGTGCGCAGAAGGCTGGACAGGCCGCCAAAGCCGCTGCGGGTGCCATGAAACAGGCACTTCCCACGATGGATTGAGCCAAACCGGCTTCTGTTTGGATTAAAATAAAAAGGACTGTACAAATGAATTGGGGTGCAGTCCTTTTTTTTGTGCGTGCTTGCGTCGCGTGTGCGCGGGCCGGCGGGTAAAAACGGGGGTGTTTCGATCGGAACGCCCCCGTTTTTTGGCGAAAGCCCCCAATTTTTCCTTTGCGGCTCCCCATTTTTCGTGCGCGGCGGGGGAGTGTGCGGTGCGCAGTGTGGAGCGATGCGCAGTTTTTCGCCCACCGCGTGAAGAAGGTGCCGAAGCGACTGGCCAATCGGGGCGGCCGGCGCGTCGTAGCGGCGGGGGAATAAAAATATGTCCGGTGGCGTAGTAGACAGATGGTGGGTTTCGGCGAGTGAGTGGCGACAAAATGATGTTTTTCTCGGGGTGCGACGAGAAAAATGTCGGTGGGCTGCAAAAAAAATGCACGGCGCATTGTTTCGGAAGGGACTTCACAAACATAATATTTAGAAAAAGTTTGAGGCGGCGTCTATTTTTCTGATAAATAGCCGATTGTGCAATTTTACATTTGCGAGATGAGATAAAATACAGTCCGGGAGTGGTTAACGATGTGTAGGTTTTTTCTCGAACTTCCGATGGATAAAGCCCTCGCGGAGGGAAAAAAACGAAGAGTCGCTCGCGATTTGTATGAAAAAAAGAGGATATATATTTGGTCGATTCGACTTTTGTGTGTACTTTCGCAGTGTCAAAGGGATAATCAAAGAGATTTCCAATCCGAGATTCCCACTTTGACTTTCCATTTTGAGATAGTTTTTTCATCTCTATATAAGTTCTGTGAGGGAATGTTTCGTCGTGAGACGGTTCATTCCCATTTTTTTGTGCCTCCTTCACTTTTTCGTTTTTCGGTCTCCGTGCCGTGCTGCCCTTTTGAGGCGGAAATCAGTTTTTGTCGCAACGTTCCTCTGCCGAAGGCCTTGCGAATGGGGCTGTCACCCCCACACTGCCGAAGACGTCGGGGCTACGTGTCCGGTAGGTGGTGGGTGAGCGCGAGGATGGGGCGCCCGGGCTGTTTAGGCAGGCGTCGCGCGTCGATGGTGGGGGGCATAATGCAATGTGTATGCACCGAAGTCGTTGGGAATTTGCTTCGAGGGCGAAAATAAATGCAGAAACGCTGCGATGCCTTGTTACTAATCACTAACTTTGCAGGCGTAATCTTTTACACAACGTCCAAACAAACATTTTCCCCCCATGAGAAAAGAACTTTTGCTCGCAGCCTCGGCCTTCGTTGTCAGCGTTGCCGGCAGCAGTGTGGCGCACGCACAGTGCGTGCTCAAAGGTACCGTGATCGATGCCGCCACCAACGAGCCCCTCGTCGGTGTGACCGTAGCACTCCAGGGCACTCCCAACAAGGTGTTCACGGACAACGACGGTAAGTTCGTCATCAAATCGGCCAAAACGAAGTGCAGCTTGCAGTTCTCCAGCATCGGTTTCGAGAGCACCACCCTCGCTTCGAACCACGCTGGCGAGTATGATTTCGGTTTCATCCCCATGGCCGGTGCGTCTATTGCCTTGAAAGACGCCGTGGTCACCACGCGTGCCGTGGCACGTAAGACACCTGTGGCGCTTACCACCCTCGGAGCAGTTGCCATCGAGGAGCGCGTCGGCACAGCCGACCTGCCTAAGGTGCTCGAAACCACACCCGGTGTCTATATTATGCGCGAAGGTGGCGGATATGGCGACACAAAAGTCAACATGCGCGGATTCAAGAGCGAAAACGTGGCCGTGCTCGTCAACGGCGTCTCAATGAACGACATGGAGTGGGGTGGTGTCTACTGGTCCAACTGGGCCGGACTCACCGACGTGGCCTCCAGCATCCAGACCCAGCGCGGTCTCGGAGCGGCCAAGGTGTCGACGCCCTCAGTCGGCGGATCAATCAACATCGTCACTAAGACCACCGATGCACGCAAGGGAGGAGCCTTCTCCTACGGCATGGGCAATGACGGATACAACAAGCTCGCTTTCTCGCTTTCCACCGGTCGCACGGCCGACGGTTGGGCGCTCACCGTCATGGGCGGCAAGACTTGGGGCGACGGCTACATTCAAGGCACCGACTTCCGCGCTTGGAACTACTTTTTCTCTCTCTCCAAAGAGCTGGGCAAGAACCATTTGCTCACCTTCACCGCCTTCGGTGCGCCGCAGGTGCACAACAAGCGTTCCGCTTACGACGGGCTTACCGTGCAAGGTTGGCAGGAAGTGGGCAAATACATGCGTCCCGGCGAGCAATATCGCTACAATGCCACCTACGGTTACGACCGTTACGGACAGATTCGTCACTCGCAGCAAAACATTTACCACAAGCCCCAGCTCCAACTTCAGCACCTCTGGCAGATCGACCGCACCTCGTCGCTGAACACCGTGGCTTATCTCTCTCTCGGCTTCGGCGGCGGTGAGAGCGGACAGGGCACGCAGGAGTACAGCTCCGGATGGTACGGCTCGAACAACGGTATTCTCGCCACGCAGTTCCGCAATGCCGACGGCACTTTCGCCTATGGCAAGATCCAAGAGATGAACGCTGCCAGCGAAAGCGGATCGAAAATGGTGATGAGCATGAGCAAAAACCTCCACAAGTGGGTGGGACTCGTGTCTACCTACACCAAAGAGATCAATGACCGCTTCAATCTCTACGGAGGTGTGGACTTGCGTTACTATGTCGGCACGCACACCAACGAAATCACCGACCTTTACGACGGTGCTTACTACATTGACCGCTATCGCAAGAACGTGAAGCCCGAAAACTTCGCGGGAGCCGGCACCGATGCCTTTGTGAACAAGAAGCTCTCCGTGGGCGACGTTGTGCAGCGCGACTACGATGGCTTCGTGGCCCAGTCCGGCGTGTTCGGACAGGCCGAATACGACTTCAACAACCTCACTGCCTTCGTCGCAGGTTCGCTCAATAACACCGCACAATGGCGCAAAGACCGATTCTACTACGACGCAGCGCACGCCGAAAGCGAGAAAGTGAACAAAATTGGCTTCACCGTCAAAGGAGGTGTGAACTATAAGTTCCCGCACATCGACGGTTGGGGCGGACAGCACAATGTTTTCGGTAACATCGGCTACATTTCGCGCGCTCCCTTCTTCTCCGGTGGCATCTTCCTCGCATCGCAGGTGTCGAATCAGGTGAATCCCGACGCAGTGAATGAGAAAATCTTCTCCGGCGAGCTGGGTTACTCCTACCACACGGCTGCTTTCACTGCCGATGTCAACGTCTACCACACAGAATGGAAGGACAAGACGATGGCAAAGATGACAGAAATTCCCGTAGACGGCAATGTTGAGCGCACTTGGATCAACATGCAGGGCGTAAACTCCATTCACGAAGGCGTGGAAGTGGACTTGAGCTACAAGCCCGCCAAGTGGTTCTCGCTCCGCGGCATGCTTTCCGTTGGTAACTGGCGCTGGACCAACAACCCCGTGGGTTACTTCTACAATTCTGCCGGACAACCCATCGATAAGTTCGGACATCCGCTCGAACAGAGCCAAGGACCCGACCACGCCCGCATGCGTTTCAACCAGAAAGACGTGAAAGAAGGCGGATCGGCCCAACTTACCGCCGGTTTGGGCTTCAATGTCTATCCCATGGAAGGGCTCCGCATCGGACTCGACTGGAAGTATTTCTCCAACTACTACGCCGACTACGCCGTAACGGCCAACGACATCAGCCTCGACGGCGTGAAGACGTTCCACACCCCCTGGAAGGTGCCCGCCTACGGGCTCGTCGACCTCTCGGCCGGCTACACGTTCCAGATGGGCGGATACAAAACCACCTTGTCGGGCAACATCGAGAATCTCCTCGACCAGGAATACATCAGTCAAGCCTACGACGGCGCCGGACACGACTGGAGCACGGCAAATCGTGTCTTCTACGGTTTCGGACGTCAGATGTCTGTCAAGCTCAAAGTCAATTTCTAAACGTCGGAAGCGCTGTGCTGCAACGCACACTTCGACGGCGGCACAGCGCATCCCCCTTTTTTCTTGATCACAATGAAATATTCTGCATATCTCGCCCTCGCTGCTGCGGCATTGTTCACTGCAAGCTGCGATTACAACGAGCAATTCGACGGATTTGTCAAGGGTCCGCAGCCCACGGACGTCAAAAAGATCGAATACACCCTCACTGCAGCCGACTACAAGGCCATTGCCGAGAATAAATCCAACCTCGCGCTCTGCACCACCAAGGCCGACAGCGCCGCACTCAAGGCGTTGGCCAAAACACAGCAGTTCACCGAAACTGTCACCGCGGCCAAATTCCTCCCCGCCTTCCTCGCCGAGAAATGGTTCACGGCCGACGACAACAGCGCCGTGGTGGTCAACTACAATCGCCGTGAGGTGAAAGGACCGCTCGATTTCAAGGAAGATTTCGAGGGAACCGGCGACAATAATACCCGGCCCGCCGTCGTGAAAGGCTGGACGACGCTCCTCACACTCGGTGGCGATAAGGCCGCATGGAGCACCGTTTTCCACAACAATGCCCACTACGTGCAGGCATCGGCCTACAAGCAGCCCGACTCCACGCAAACCTATCTCCTCTCGCCCCACTTCACCGTGACGAAGGGCTCGCACCTCACCTTCGATGCGCTCTACGGATACTACAAAGCCGAGGGCGGTCGTCTCAGTGTCTTCGTTGTCGACGACAACCTGAACAATGCCGCCATCCAGCACCACTTGATCGACACCCTCACCGCAAAGGTGAAGATCGAAATCCCCGCAGCCGGACAACCCGTCGGCACCTTCAAGCAAGCCATGGATCTCGATCTCTCCAAGTACGCCGGCAAAAACATCGGCCTCGCCTTCCGCTACGACGGCAACGGCAGAACCGGCGCAACGACCACTGTGCAGTTAGACAATGTCCAGGTGGGCAACCAGACCATTGACGAAACGCCCGGAAAAGACCAGTTCGTGCGCAACAACGGCAAGTGGGTTTACAATCCCTCGTCGTTGATCGAACTGAAAGCCGAGAGGGGCAACGCCCTCACCACCGCTTACATGCAGGCCGGTGTGGACTGGGTGAAGGAACACGTGGATGCGCCCCTCGGCGTGGCCGCAGGTGCAGGCTATGTTTCGAAGTATGGCAACAATGAAGTCTATTCCGGACTCTCGGCCTACTACGGCAACGCAGATCTCCGCCCCTCCACGGCACGCGCACAGTATGCCAAGGAATACGCTTCGATGAGCGACGCTGAAATCACGGCCAAAATGACCGAACGCCTCCAGCAAACCCTCGGTGCTGCCCTCGAGAAACAGAATCCCGATGCCGTGCCCGTGGCCGGACTCGACGTGTTCTACACGCTCCACTTCGGTGTTTATGACGGCAATGTCACCAAGACCTACGAAATGAAGTTCAAGGTCGTGGGCAAAGGCCGCTTCGAATACGTCAAAGACAGCTACAAAGCCCTTTGATCGCCCACACTCGGTCGTTTTGCGGCCGCTTTCCCCGTCCTCGCCTCGGCGAAGACGGGGTTTTTTGCGTTGTGGCGCTCCCTCGCTTCGGGCGTTCGCGTGCAGCGTCCCACCTCGCCGCGCGCATCCTCCGAGGAGGCGTCGGCGGTCTCCCGCTGCCGGAGAAGGCATGGGGGCGAAACGAGGAAAACAGGGAACTATGTGCAAAAAGTGGGGCGCTTTCGACCGAAAGTTCCCCGTTTTTTTGTCCCACTGCGCAGCTGCGGCGCGACGTGGGCGAGCATTTCAGAAAAACGGACTACTTTCGCCCCCTCCCCACGCTTTTCTTCGTACCTTTGCAGCCACAAACTCACTTACGTGCGAAATTTTCGACCGCAATAACACGCGCGCATGTCACAACACAACAACTTTACAGAACTCGGTGAGCGGCCCGTCGGTTCGCTCCTGCTGCAATATTCGCTGCCTGCCATCATTGCGATGGTGGCCTCCTCGCTCTACAACATTGTCGACGCCATCTTCATCGGCCAGAGCGTGGGCAAATTTGCCATTGCCGGCCTCGCACTCACCAACCCCCTCATGGCACTCACCGCCGCCTTCGGAGCCATGGTCGGCGTGGGTGGATCTACGCTCATGAGCATCCGCCTTGGGCAGAAAGACTACGAGGCGGCGCGGCGCATCTTGGGCAATGTGGTGATTCTCAATGTCACCATGGGCCTCACGCTCGGCCTGCTTTTGCTCGCCGGCCTCACGCCCATTCTCCGCCTCTTCGGTGCGAGCGAACACACCCTGCCCCATGCCCACGACTACATGAGCATCTTGCTCTGGGGCAACGTCGTGACGCACCTCTACTACGGGCTCAATGCGCAGCTGCGCAGCACCAACCGCCCGAAACTGGCCATGTATTCCACCTTCGGCAGCGTGCTCATCAATGCCGTCCTCGCATGGCTCTTCGTCATGGTGCTGGGGTGGGGCATCAAGGGCGCGGCTTGGGCCACGCTCATCGCGCAATCGAGCATGCTCCTCTGGCAGATCTACCTCTTCACCCGCCCCGGCGACATGATTCGCTTTCGCCGCGACATCTTCCGCCCCGACCGCCGCATCATGCGCGAGGCCATCGTCATCGGTCTGCCGCAATTTCTTGTCAACTCGTGCTCCTCGCTCATCAGTAGCCTGCTCATGTACTCGATGCAGCGCTACGGCGGCGACACAGCCGTGGGGGCTTACGGCATTTGCAACCGTTTGGCCATGTTCATCGGCTTCGTCGTCATGGGACTCGACCAGGGCATGCTCCCCATTGCGGGTTACAACTACGGTGCGCGCAAGTTCGATCGCCTGATTTCCGTGGTGAAGCGCACCCTCCTGGTGGCCACGGTGATCACCACCTTAGGCTTTGCGGTGAGCCACCTCTTCCCCACGCCGATCGTCTCGCTCTTTGCCCGAGACGCCTCGCTCATCGAGGCATCGGCGCAGGGGCTCAAGATCGTCTCCCTCTTCTGGCCCGTGGTGGGCATGCAGATTGTGTCCACCGCCTTCTTCCAGAGCGTAGGCATGCCCGGCAAGAGCATTCTCCTCTCGCTCACGCGGCAGCTGCTCTTCCTTGTGCCCGGCATTCTCCTCCTTCCTCACCTGGTTTCGGGCTGGCTCTCGCCGAGCGACGGGGTGTGGCTCTCCATTCCCGTGGCCGATGGGGCAGCGGCCTTGCTTTCGGGACTCATGCTCACGTGGCAGCTCCGCAAGTTCCGCCGGACGGAGGCCTAAACGTTTTGACATTCCATCTTATTCTCAACCCTTTTTCTCTCTTTTCTCCTCATGGACTTTCCTTTCGTCATCACTGTGGGACGCCAACTCGGAAGCGGCGGCCGAAAAATCGGGAAGCGCCTCGCCGAGCGCTTCGGCATTGCTTACTACGACAAAGAGATTCTCTCGCTTGCGGCGCAGGAGAGTGGGCTCGGCACCGGTGTCTTTGAGCGAAGCGACGAGCGCAAAGGTTTTCTCCGCTCGATTGCACAGGTGGTGCAGCCCTTCTTCGGTGGGGGCGGGAGTTTCTACGACAACCAGCTCAGCGACGAGAATTTGTTCACGATCCAGAGCCGTGTCATCCAGAAGGTGGCGGCCGAACGTTCGTGTGTGGTGATTGGGCGCGTGGCCGATTACATCTTGCGCCACCATCCGCACCACATCAATGTGTTCATCACGGCCTCAATGTCCGACCGCGTGCAAGAATTGATGCGCCGCCGCGGCATCGATGCCAAGGCTGCGCGCCGCATCCTCGAAGAGGCCGATGAGGAACGCTCTACTTACTACAATTTCTACTCCCTCGGCACGTGGGGAACGGCGGACACTTACGACCTGTGCATCAACTCTTCGATCCTCGGCCCCGACGGCACGACCGACTTCATCGCCCGCTTCGTCGAAGAGCGCTTCGGATTGGGAGAAAATACGGCGGAATAAGCCCGCAACTCCTCATTTTTTTGACGGAAAAAGCCCCCTGTTCGTGAGGAACAGGGGGCTTTTTGTGGCCGGTGGGGAAGAGAGGGAACGAAAAGCGAGTGCTTGTTTTCGTTTCGAGGCTGCGCGGCATGGTTGGTCGGCGATCAGCGACGCGAGGTACGGGAGGGGGTGGAAGGAAGGACGCGTTCGGGCGAGTAAATCAGTCCGTCGAGGGCTTGCCGTCCTGTGAGATCGGTGAGCACAAAGGTGAACATCCACTTTTTCAGCCGCGTTCCGCCATCGGGTTGGAAGGGGAGTTTGAGCAAGACCTTGTTCCAGCCGGCGCGGAGCCAGACTTTTTGCGGCGAACGGCCGGTGAAATTCTCGTTGAGGAGGAGATCCTCGTGGCTTATGGGCGTTTTGCCGGCATTGTCGAAGCGCGGCGGCGAAAGGAGGCTGTCGTTGAGCCAAATTTGTGTGCCCATGCGATCCCAACTTCCGGAGGGTGGGGCTAAATCACGTTCGGAACGACTGTAATTGTAGCCCTCGATGAGCGCGCCGGCGGCTTGTGGGCGCGGCGAATAGACGTAGGTCCAGGCGTAGGCTGTGGAGTGGGGCTGCGCTTCGGCGAAGAGGGCGGGGACGATCTGGCCCCAAGTGTGCCGCAAGTAGAGGCCGGCGCCGGTGACTCGGTGCGTGGCGTAGGTGCGACCGCCGAGGCTGTAGGTGGTTTTCAGTCCTTCGGTTTCGGGCGGGAGGGCAAGTTGCGGATCGCCGCCGTTGGGGAAGGCATCGGTGACGCGCCACACGACGTTGGTTTGTCGGACGTAGGGCACTGGTTCTGCGGCGAGGGTGGTGGACTTGTGGAAGAGAAAACGGCGTTCCCAGTCGCGAAAGGCTTCGAACTCCGCACCGGTGTTGGGAAGACCGACGCCGCCCTGCTCGATGTAGGCTTCTCCGCCGCCGATCCAACCGCGTTCGGCCGAAGCGAGGACGTTGGCGTAGAAATTGTTCTGCTGCAGAATGGTAGAGGCATCGGAGAGTTGGCGGTCGTTCCACAAGCACGAAATCGTACCGGCCAACTCGGCGTTGCCGCGCGGCGCATAATAGATGTTGCTCTTGTAGATGCCGACGAGATCGGCGAAGACATCGAAGTGGTTGGTGTAGTTGTAGCGGCAATCGATGTTGGGTTTTCCGGCGATTTTTCGTCCGGCGGTGCTCCACATCTGCGTCATGTCGATGGGGAGGGTGGAGAGATCTACGCCTTGAATGGGGTTCCAAACCACGACTTTGCGCCCCAAAGTGTGGACTTTGGCGATCATTTGCGGCAAAAAGTCGGGATAGGTGATGCGCTTCTCGTCGGCGCCGATGTGAAGGTAGGGGGCATGGGGGAAAATGGTGGCCACTTCCTCGAGAATGGTGTGGATGGCGGCGACACCCTGCGCCGATTGTATGTCGAAACCCATGGCGCGAACGAAGGCTTCGCTGTGGCCGGGCATGTCAATCTCGGGGATAATGGTCACACCGCGCTCACGGGCGTAGGCTTCGAGGGCGCGGGCTTCGACTTGCGTGTAGTATCGTCCGGCGAAACGCGTCATGGAGGCGGCGGAAGTCAGTTGCGGAAAGGCTTTGATCTCAAGGCGCCACGCTTGGTTTTCCGTGAGGTGCCAATGAAAGACGTTGACTTTGAAGCGCGACAAGAGGTCGATTTGTCGGCGAAGGTCGTCGATCGGGATAAAAGAGCGTCCGACGTCGTGCATAAAACCGCGCACTTTGAAGGCGGGAAAGTCGGTGATCGTGAGGCATTCGAGCCGTGGTGTGGCGCTACCTTGCGCGAGTTGGCGCAAAGTCTGTGCGGCGCGAATCACACCGACGGGCGTGGCGGCGGTGATGTCGATGCTTTGGGGCGAAATGCGGAGCCGATAGCCTTCGGCCGGGAAGCCTTCGAGCGGATAGTCGAAGGTGTCGAGCGTGGAGTCGAGGCGAACGCGCACCGCGGCTTGGGCTTTTTCGGAAAAGGGGCACCGCATTGCTGCGAACACCGCAGCGAGTTGCGCACAGTGGGTGGGATCGTCTAGCAAGATGGGGCGGGCGAGCGAAAAATAGCCTTTGGTGCGCACCACAGCGTGGGGACGGGGCAGCAAGTGGGCTATTTTTCCCCAACTTGTGCCGACCGCGCAGCACAAACAGAGAAGCAAGAGGAGGCGAAGACGAAGTTGGGGCATAAAGTTGGGTGGTGGGTAGAGAAAAAGGAGAAAAGGGCGCGCCACCGTGGGGAGGCGCGCCCAGAAAATGCGGAGAAGTGCCGGCGAGTCAGACCATCGGGAGCTGCTGGCCGTTGATTTTGCGATAGAGGTCGAGGGCAAATACGTCGGTCATGCCCGAGAGGTAGTCGAGGACGGCCATGATGCGGGTGGAAAGATCGGGGGCGTGCAACTCATATTGCGAAGAGACCTGTTTGAGCAGGAGTTGTGCGTATTTTTTCTCGGGAGAGAGCACGGCATCGCACATGAGTTCGAGGAGCGTATAGATGATGTGATAGCCCGAAAGTTCGATGTCCACCACTTCTTTGGCGTAGTAAATGCTTTCGCGCGCCACGGCTTCGCAGTTGCGATAGGCGTTGTTGAGCCGATCGGGGAGGCAACGGATGAGCGGACCGGCGAAGGTGCCGGCCAAAATCTCGGACTCGTGCTCCACAAAGGCTTGCACGCAAGCGCGTTCGAGGGCGTTGATCACGCACGAGCGGAGGAATTTGATTTGGTCGCCCGCGTCGGTGTCTTCGGGATAGGAGTGGCGCAGTTGTTCGCGCTCGGTTTCGTCGAAAAAGCCGAGGTAGAGTTCGATGGTGTGCTCGGTGGAGAGCAGACGAAGCTTGTGGGCGTCTTCGATATCCATGATTTCGTAGCAGATATCGTCGGCGGCTTCGACGAGATACACCAGCGGATGGCGCGCATAACGGATGCGGTCGCCCGATTGCTCGAGACAGGGGATGCCCAGCCGGTCGAAGATGCGGAGAAAGGTGTCGCGCTCGGGCGTGAAGAAGCCCATTTTCGGCTTATTGCCTGCCAAAGCGGCTGAAAATGGGTATTTTACGACCGATGCCAGGGTGGAATAGCTCATCACAAAGCCGCCGTCGCGCCGTCCGTTGAAGCGATGCGTGAGCAAGCGGAAGGTATTGGCGTTGCCGTCGAAGTGGGTGATGTCGTTCCAGGTGGTTTCGGGGAGCTTGTCACGGAATTTTTGCCCCGCCCCCTCTGCGAAGAAGGAGCAAATGGCCTCTTCGCCGGAGTGACCGAAGGGCGGATTGCCCATGTCGTGCGCCAAACAGGCAGCAGACACGATGGCACTGATGCTTTCGAGGGCGGCGCTGTCGGCGGCATCGTGCTTTCCTTCCAAAGCGCGCGCGACGTCGGCACCCAAGGACCGGCCCACGCTCGAAACTTCGAGGGAGTGCGTGAGACGGTTGTGGACAAAAATGCTACCCGGGAGGGGAAACACCTGCGTCTTGTTTTGCATGCGCCGAAAGGGCGAGGAAAAGATGAGCCGGTCGTAGTCTCGCTGGAATTCTGTGCGCTGTTCGGCGGGATGTTTGTCGCGATCTTCTTTGCCCAAGCGGCGGGAAGAGATGAGTTGGTGCCAATTCATGGGTGCAAAAGTAGGGGGTTACGGGAAAATGTGGGGGCGGCGGGGCGGAAAATGGGGAGTTTTCACTCGTCGGGCGCTTGCTGTTCATTCAACCACTCCTGAGCATCGTAGTTGCCCTCCGCCGCGGCGCGTGCAATGAGCTGTTTTCCGGTCGCGGGGTCGGGACGTGTGCCGCGACCTTCGCACAAACAGAGACCATACCAGAACAAACCATCGGGATGCCCCTGTTCGGCAGAAAGGCGCAGGAAGTGGGCACCGCGAACGGGGTCGAGCGGGAGGTGATGCCCGAACAAGTGACACCAACCCACCACACTCTGTGCCAGCGCGTCGTGGTTTTCGGCGGCATGCCGGAGGAGATGCAGCGCGAGGGCGAGTGTTTCGGCGTCGGCGTCGTGGGTGAGGAGCACACAACCGGCGTTGGCTTCGAAACGCGGATCGGGCTTTTCGAGACGGGGTGGGAGGTAGCGCATGAGTCTTGGGAGGAATGCCGCGTGGTTTTGGGGCAAAGCGGCGGCATGTGCGGGAAAGTGGCTGAGATTTTCGTATTTTCGAACGAATAGTCGGGCAAACGAAAATATGCAATGAGAATTATGTTCAAAACTCGCCGTAAGTCGACCAATTTATCCCCACTTTTTGCCGCCGGTTGCGGGAAACGACCGCAGACGCCGAAGCACTGCGGTCGTTTCTCTCATCGGCCGAGCCAACGCTCGGGGTTGAGCTTCTGCGTCTCGTGGCGCAATTGGAAATGCAGGGTGTAGCGTCCCGTCGCATCGCGGGCAATGGTGCCGATGGGTTGGCGTGCATTGACGTGTTGTCCCGTGCGCACCGAAGCGCGTGCCAAGTTGCAGTAGACAGAGATGTAAGCGCCGTGGCGAATGAGGACATTACTGAGTCCGCCCACGGAGAAAACGGCCGTCACGTCCCCTTCATACACCGCACGAGCCTGAGCCGGCGCCGCACAAGAGAGGTTGATGCCCTTGTTGTCGAGGGTAACGCCGCGCAAGCCCGTCACATTGTACGAACCGTAGTGGCTGGTCACGGTGTAAGCCCCGTTGACCGGTGCGGGAAGTCGGCCTTGGTGAGCCGAAAATTGGCCGGATGATCGGCGATCGGCCGCGGCCGACGGCGTTTCCTGCGGGGGAAGCGGTGCCACTTTCGCTTTTTGGGCAGTTCGCGTTTGAGATTCTGCTGTGCGCTTCCGATCTGCGGCCTGTTTGGCGCGGTCGGCTTCGGCCTTTGCACGGGCTTCTTCTCGCGCCTGGGCTTCTCGCGCTGCTTTTGCGGCGGCGGCCGCCCGTTCCTGCGCTGCTTTTGCCTCACCGCGCTTGCGTGCTTCCTCTGCCTTGCGGCGTGCTTCTTCGGCTTTGCGCTTGGCTTGCTCGGCTTTTTGGCGTGCCTCCTCCGCTTTGCGCTTGGTTTCTTCGGCTTTGCGCTTGGCTTCCTCCTCCGCACGGCGAGCGGCTTCGAGTGCCTTGCGGCGTTCGTCGGCCGCACGGCGACGCGCTTCTTCTGCTCGGCGCCTTTCGTCTTCGGCGCGCTTGCGGCGTGCCTCTTCTTCGCGGCGACGCTGTTCGGCCTTGCGCAGTTCCTCCTGGATTAGGCGGTCTATTTGGTTGTTGAGTGCGGTGTGTCGAGCCTGTTGCGCGGCGATGGTGGCCTGCAACTCCCGTTGTTGGCGGTTGAGATCGTCGACCACCTGCTGTTGTTCGCGCTGTTGGTTTTCGAGCTTGGACTGTTGTTCTTTGCCGCGGGTCAGGAGATTGTTTTTCGCCCCGCGTTCGGTGGAGAGTTGCTCACGTTTGCCGCGAATTACGGCTTCGCGCTCCGCAATGGCCAGGCCCTGTGCGCGCTGATAGCGCGTGTATTCTTGCACATAGCGGATGCGGCGGTACATCTCGCTGAAGTTGCGCGAGGAAAAGATGAACATGAGTTTGTTTTGCGTGAGGCGGTTGCGAAACAGATAGACAATGCCTCGCGCATAGCGGCGTTTGCAGTCGGTGAGCTGCCTTTCGAGCACCTGCAACTCCGATTCGTGCCGGCCGATGCTGCGGTTGAGCGTGTCGAGATCGTGGCGGATGCCGTTCACCACGCGCTGCTGATCGGAGATTTGTCCGTTGATGACCTGCAAATGCGCCAATCCCGATGAGACATTCCGCTGCGTCGTCGAAAGTTTGCGCGAGTTTTCGTTCATTTCGCGCTGCAAATGGGCTCTTTCGCTCTGCAATTTCCGGATGCCCGCCGTGTTGGGGGCGGATGTGCCCGACTTGGCGTTGCGTTGCGGGGAGTGCTTGGTTTGATTCGTCGCCTTTTGCGACGAAGCCTGTGTTTTGGCGGTCGACGCCTTCGCCTTTTTCGGCTCGGCCTTCGCCTTTTCCTTAGCAGGGGCGCTGTTTTTTTGTGGCGTTGCGGTCGTCTTCTGTTTTTTGTCGGCCGTTTTTGTCGTCGCCGCCGTGCTTTTTTTCCGTTCGTCGCTGCCGTGGCGAGTGGTCGCCGGCTTTTGCGCCGCGCCGAAGGTCGAAAGCGGGCGACCCCAGGCAAGGCACGTCAACAAGATGAGCAACGAAAGGAAGAAATGACGCATCGGGCAGTGGTTTTATTGGGCAAGTTGAATCAAACGGCGGAGCACAGCGCCGTCCATGGGCTTATAAGAGTCGGGAATTCGCGTGTTGGCCGACCAGTCATAGCGGAGTTTCACGTTCGAGAGGGCCAGGTTGAAGCGCAAATCGCGGTCGAGCACCTGCACCAGCAGCTGGGTGAGGCGCGCCACCGGGAAGCCGTGGACATTGACCGTGTTCGAACGTCGCACATGCAGGTTGATGTGCACCAGATCGCTCACCACCAGTTCGCTTTCCTCCTTCGAAAGATGCCGATCGTTCCAGAAAAAGCTCTGCACAGTGGCGAAGGTCAAGGGTCGATCGAACTGCAAAGCCTGTTGCAACTCGGCATAGGAGGTGCGGAGATAGCGCTTGTTGAGGCGGTCGAGCACCGTGATGCTGTCGGGCGTGAAGACGAGTCGCGCCCCTTCGATGCCGAATTTGGTGAGCGAAAGTTGGATCACGGCGTCGCGCCTCATGCGCAGTGTGCCGCCCACGCCCTTTGTGGCGTCGGAGAGATCGGCTTCTGCCGAAACTTTGGCCACCACCGAGAGCGGTTCGTCGGGGCGGTAGGCGTCGCCGCCGCGCAAGGAAGCGCAGCTCGCGAAGAGCACGAGCAAAGGCAGCGAGAGGAGAAAAAACAATTGCTTCATAACGAGAGGGGTAAGAGCCGTCGGCAGGTGAAAGTGCGGTGCCGATCGGCGTTGGTGGGCAGAGGTCGTGGCGCGCACGGGCCGGCGCCGGCCGGCATGCGGAGGTTGGCCTCAGGGGCGCCCGCGTTTGATTTTAGTCCGCAGGCGTTTGCTCAGCGCATTGTCGTCGGTGTGTTGCAGTGCGCGCTTCCAGAAGCGCAAAGCCTCCTTGCGCAGACCGAGCGCCGCGTAGATGTCGCCCGCACGGTCGTAGTAGCCGGCGGCGTTGGCGTCTTGCGCGCGATTGGCATCGGCATCACCGAGCAATTGCAGCAGGAGATCGATTTGTGTGCGCGCCGCTTTATAGTTGCGACTCCGGTAGAGCGCCCACGCATAGGTGTCGATGTAGGACACTTCGGAGGGCGAAATCTCGACTGCGCGGGCGGCCATGCGCACGGCGTCGGGCAGGCGACGACCCGCTACGGCGAGGAAGTAGGCATAGTTGTTGAGGCAGTCGACATTATTGGGGTCGTAGGTCAGCGCGGTGTCGTAGGCTTCGTAGGCCCGTTGGGATTGTTTGTTGTCGTGCAGGGCGTCGCCCAAAGCGGCATAGAGGAGCGAGACGATGCTGCTGTCGCTTTCGGCCGTGATGTGGGGGATGGCGGCGCGATAAAGGGCGATGGCTTCGTCGGGGTGGTGTTGCGATTGCTGCGAGAGCCCGCCGAAGTAGTAGAAGGTGAGGTCGGCGGGGTGCAAGCGGCGGCCGGCGGCGCAGAGGGCATCGACCTCCTGGGTGCGCTCCCCGACGATGGCGGCGCGCAGCGCGTGGCGGCGCGCCTCTGCATTGGTGGAATCGGCGGCCAGCAGGGCGCGTGCCGGTGCGGCGAGGGAGTCTTCGGGCAGTTTGGCCGCGCGCACGAAATCAGACAAGACTTCGGGCATGGGCGAAGAGCCGCCCGGCAGCGAAATGGCCTCGAGTCCGTGGCGATAGAGCCGGTATTTGTCGTAGTCGCCGGCGTCGACTGCACGCGCCATGCTCTCGAAAATGGCCACTTTCTGGCGCGGAAGCACCTCGGGCGAGCGCATGACGACAGAGAACTGGCGTTCGAATTGCGCGCGGTCGTGCTTGGCTTCGTAGTAAGCCAGCAGGGAGATGAGTGCACCACCGTGTCCGGGATGGGCATCGAGCACATTTTGAATGATGTTGTAGCCCTCGTCGGGGCGGCCGGTGCGCACAAAGAGGTCGGCCAGTTCGAGGCGATAGTTGGGGTTGTCGGGATTTTCGGCACAAAACTCGCGGAGCACCTCATAGGCCTGTTCGTTTCGGCCTAAAGCCACGAGATATTTGGCGCGCTGCGACACGGTGCTTTGGTCGCGTTCGCCGATGCGCTCGTAGCGATCGAGGGTGACGAGTGCCGATTGCGGGTCGCCGGCGTGGTCGTAGATGGAGATGAGCGCGGCGAGGTCGTCGGCTTTTTCGCTGTGGGCGGTGATCATCTCGTAGAGACGGGCGGCGCGCACCCACTTGCCCCGCTCGATCCAGTGGGCGGCCAGCGTGCGGAGATAAAATTCGTTGGAGGGCTCGAGCTGTGTGGCGCGCAGGAGCTGTTGTGTGGCGCGCTCTTGGAGGGCACTGTCGGGCATGATGTCCGAATTGAGCACGAGCATCGACTGCTGGAAGAGGGCTTCGGCGTCGTTGGGGTTGATTTCGAGGGCGCGGTCCAGGAGGTCGAAGGCGGCGTCGGGGGCGTCTTTGTATTTCTGGCGCAGGGCTTCGAGATAGATGCCGTCGAAGGCGCGCTGTTCGCGCACGCTGAGGAGGTTGCGGGCGCGGGTGGTGCCTTCGGTGAGGAGTTCGGGCAGCGACACGACGGGGCGCGAGGCGCAACCGGCGCAGACCAGCACCACGACCGGCAGGAGGCAGACCGCGAAGCGGGCGGGGTGCAGGAGGCGCCGCAGTGAGCAGAAGGAGAAGAGGCGGAGGTGTGTCATTTGGTACCCGAATGTCCGTATCCGCCCTCGCCGCGTGTGGTGTCGTCGAGCGATTCGACGGGTTGCCACTCGACGATTTCGTGGCGCGCCACCACCAGTTGTGCCACGCGCTCGCCGTCTTGCACGACGAAGGGCTCGTCGCCGTGATTGATGAGCAGGACTTTCAGTTCGCCGCGGTAGTCGGCATCGATGGTGCCCGGCGAATTGAGCACGGTGATGCCGTGGCGCAGGGCCAAGCCCGAACGGGGGCGCACCTGCCCCTCGTAGCCTTTGGGCAGGGCGATGTAGAGACCGGTGGGCACCAGGCGGCGCTCGCCGGGCGCCAGCGTGAAGGGGGCGTCGAGATGGGCGCGGAGGTCCAAACCGGCGCTGTCCGGCGTGGCGGCGGCGGGAAGGGGGTGGTGCGAACGGTTGATGATGCGGATTTGCATGGGGAAGTTTCGAATACAGTGTATGAGCAAAAGTACAGAAAAAAGCGCAGACAGACGCTGTAAAACAGGGGCTTTTTCGCTGAAAACGGGGGATTTTCGTCGAAAAGTCGGGAGAGATTGCTCAATGGGCGGGCGTTTTGCATCGGCGAGCGGGAACGGGGCGTCGGCGGTGCGGAGGAGGGACAAAAAAACGGCAGTCTCCGAGGGGGAGACTGCCGTGAAGAAGAGGGTCGGCGGGACTTTGCGCAGGGCAAAGCCCGGGGAATTTATTTTCCGATCTCGAAAGTGGGCGCAATGCGCTTGAGCAGCACTTGATAGTGGGCGCGGAGCACTTCGTCCTTGGTCGACTTGACGGCCGAACGCAGGAGGTCGCGGGTGCGGAGGGCGAAGTAGTAGAGCGTCTGATCGGAGCGGTTGATCATGTTGGCCCAGATGTCGCCGGGTTCGCCGTAGGCCTTACCGAAAGTGGCGAAGGCCGTTTGCGCGTTGAGGGCGGCGCCGCTGAGGGCTTCGGGAGTCTGGCCGTGATCGTGGCCGCAGAGCATGCCGTCGACGGCCGGTGCGGTGGCGGCGAAGGGATTGGCGTCGTTGTCGCCGCGGAGCAGACGTTGCACTTCTTCGGCCGATTGCGGGCGGAAGTCCCTGGCGGCGAGACCTACCTTGGCGGCCGGTTCGTTGCCGATGTTGCTAATGTTCGAAAGCAGGTAGCGAACGTAGAGGTTCTGGAACTGCAGTTCCTCGGGCGTGAGGTTTTCTTTGCCGGCGAGGGTCTTTGCGAACACGTGGTTGTAGACATCGGTGGCATACTCCGTGGGGGAGTAGGACGTGGAGTCGAGATAGTAGCTCAGGGCCAGGCGGGCGGTGTTGTTCATCGCCATGGCTTGGATGCTGGGCAGGAGGCTCTTGAAGGGCATGCTGCCGGCACCGGGAAGTTTGGCCTCGAGGGCGGGGTTGCCGAGCGAGGTGAATTCGTCGGCGTAGCGGAGCATCCAGAGTGCCGAAGCGCGTTGCTGATCGTGGGGCACGACTTTGTAGCGCGGGAGGCCCGACTTTTCGCTGGTTTGGTAGAGGTAGATGCCGGCTACGTTGAGATGAACGTGGTTGGCGTAGCGGAAAGCTTGGCTGAGTGCCTGGCGATAGAGCGTGCCCTTGGCCTCGTTGCTGTCGTCGTCCTTGATCCAGGAATCGAGGTGGGAGACGATGTACTTCAGGTTGCGGACGCCGTACTCACTGGCCTTGACGGGATCGTTGCCGAGGGACTCTTCGATGGCAGAGGGGTCGCGCACGGGCTGGTCTTGCTGGAGGCCGTAGCGATAGAGGGGATCGCCGGCGTGCGACTCGATGAGATCGCGCAGTTTCTTGTTTTCGGCGATGTAGTCACCCTTGAGTTCGGGGAAAGCGCGGTAGGTCCAGTCGATGGCGTAGTAGTCGTAGATGCCGAGCGCGGGGGGATCGAGATTGGTGACGGGATCGCCGGGCTGCGCCACGTAGTTGTGGCGGGCATAGTCCATGATGGACGGCGTGGTGCCGTAGACATCGGTGAAGGTTTTCGAGCGAAGTGAGTCGACGGGATAGGCGAAAGAGGCGGCCATGTTGTGCATGAAACCGAGGGTGTGGCCGATTTCGTGCGCGATGACGTACTCAAGTGATTTGCGCATGGCTTCGTCGGGCATCTTCTTGGCGCGCACGGTGCTGTCGACCTGCGAGGTCTGGATGAAACGCCAGCTGTTGAGCACGGAAGCCACGCCGCGGTAGACGTAGACCGAGCCGTTGATGATTTCGCCCGTGCGGGGATCGCTCCATGAGGGGCCCATGGCGTTCTCGACAGCGGTGGGCACGTAGCGCAGGCAGGAGTATTCGAGGTTGTCGGGGTCGAATTGCGGATCTTCTTTGGCCGTGGGATAGTCGCGAACCTGGATCACGTCTTTGAAACCGATGCGCTCAAAGGCCTTGTTCCAACGGAGCACGCCGACGCGGATGGCTTGTTTCCACAGATCGGGGAAGCCGGGATCGACGTAGTAGACGATGTGCTTCTTGGGAGCCACGAGACGGCCGGCCATGTAGGCGGCGGTGTCGGCAGGTTCGACGCGCCAGCGGCGCACGAAGGTGGTGTTTTCGATGCGCTTGTCGTTGTCGAAGATGTATTTGTTGGTGAGGAAGAGCCCGATGCGGGTGTCGGAGAGACGCGGCACCATGGGGTGCTCGGGAAGGGCCATGAGGGTGTAGTTCACTCCGATGGTGATGGGATAGTCGGAGGCGACTGCACCGCGTTCGCTGCGGATGTCGGCGCTGTAGCTGCGTTCGACCGTCACGCTGGCGTTGGTCTTAAAACTTTTGAGGGTTTTGATGTGCGTGAGGTCGTCGTTCAAACTGGTGTTGACCGAGAGGCCGTTCATGTCGTCGCCGATGACGGGGAAGAACTTGTTGTCCTTGAGAAAGAACGAGGAGGCATCGATGAGCACAGAGGCGCTGTCCTTGCTCCAGCCCTTGACGGGGAAGGAGAGGAAGGAGAGGTTGGTGTAGTTGTCCTTGGCGCTGCGCTGCACGGCGGCGTTGGGCGTGGGAAGCAGGAAGTCGGTGTTGACGAGATCCATGACCACGACGCTGTCCTTGCGCACGAAGCGGAAGTGGACGGGGTTGCTGTTGCGGAAACCCACGGTGCCGAGGCTGGCATTGGACACGGACGAAAGCGTGACCCCGAGCAGGAAGTCCTTGCCGAGGGTGGCTTTGGGGAGTTCGATGTAGAGTTTGCCGTCGGCCTTGTGGAGGGTGAGAAGAGGGCCGGCCGCTGTGGTGACGGGCTGGTCGGTGAGGATCTTTTCGTAGCTCGTCTTTTGAGGGGCTTTCTTCTCAGTTTTTTTCTTGTGTAGGAAGCTGAAGATGCCCGCTTCGGCCGGTTGGACGGCGAAGAGCGAAGCGGCCAGGAAGAGCGTCCCGAGGAGATATTTATTCATGAGCGGTGGGGCTTATTTCTTGTCGTCGAGTGCTTTGTCGATCTTGTTGAGCAGGATCGTGTAGTGGGCTTTGAGGTCGGGGGTGCCGGCCGATGCGGCGCGGCGGGCCACTACGGGACGCAGTTTGACGAGTGCGGCTTGATAGTAGAGATCGGAATTGTCGTGGCTCGTGATGCTGAACGCAGGATAGGGGCTCTGTCCGGGATTGCCGAATTGTACATTCTCGGAAAGGAGCTGCGATTTCAGTTCGGCGGGAACGGTGCCGAAGCGGTTGAGCAGATCGAAGTAGACATCGGTGGCATCGCTCGAGGTCAAGGCGGCGGGCACACTGGGAGCGGCCTTCGACGAACCGCCGCTCACGGCTGCGCCGGCTTGGTTGAGGAAGGTTTGTTCCATGAGCTGCTCAATGTTGCTGGGCGTGCGGCCGGCGAGCGTGGAGGCGAAGGTTTGGGCGTAGAGATCGTCGAAGTATTCGCGCAGGGTGTAGCTCTTGGGGTCGAGCGTCTGGGCCATGATGACGCGGGCGCGGACATTGAAGAGGTCGCCGATGAGGAATTCGAGCAACTGGTCGTAGTAGCTCACGGCCATGTAGTCTTTGCGCTCGGCTTTGCGGTCGGCGTGGTCCGTGAAGTGCTTGGTTTCGTTGAGCGCCCAGAGGAAGGCTTCGCGCTGGCGGGCTTTGGGAAGCACTTTGTAGGGCGGGATGCCAGAACTTTCCTTGGCCGTGTTGCAAACGATGCCGCCCACGAGGTTGAGCACGTTCTTGAAATAGCCGTGATATTGCTTGGCGATGGCGAGATTGAGGGCGTTCTTCTTGCGACTGTCTTCATCGTCTTTGATCCACGTGGCGAGGTTGCGCTGGATGCCGGCGAGGTTGCGCTTGCCGTATTCGGCGCCCTTGATGGGATCGTTGCCGAGGTCTTCGGCAATGACGGTGGGATCGATGGCGAGCTGCTGGGTGGGCATGTAGCGCAGGTAGGGATTCTTCACGGCCTTGTCGGTCATGGCTTCGATGGCCTTGGTTTCGTCGTCGAGCTTACCGGCATACTGAGGATAGTAGCGGTAGTTCCAGTCGATGGCGAAGTAGTCGTATTCGCCGAGCTCGGGGGGCGTGAGGCGTACGCCCTTGTCGCCGGGCTGGGCTACGTAGTTGAAGCGGGCGTAGTCCATGATGGAGGGCGTGGTGCCGTGCTTGCGAGTGAAAGCGGCGTTGCGCAGCGAATCGGTGGCGAAGGCGGCAGAAGCGGCCATGTTGTGTTCGAGACCGAGTGTGTGGCCGACTTCGTGTGCCACGGCGTAGGCCAGCGCTTGCTGGAAGATGGGCGTGGGAAGACTGTCGGCGCGCACGGCGGCGTCGACGTTGGCCGTCTGCACGAAGCGCCATTTATATAAGAGGTCTTCGATGTTGTTGTAGACGATGACCGAGGCGTTGATGATTTCGCCCGTGGCGGGGTCTACCCACGAGGGACCCATGGCGTTTTCTTCGGCATTGGGGACGTAGCGAATGCAGGAGTAGGCGAGGTTGTCGGGATCGAACTGCGGATCTTCCTTGGCGGTGGGGAAATCGCGCACTTGGACTGCGTTCTTGAAGCCGATTTTCTCAAAAGCCTTGTTCCAACGCAACACGCCTTCGCGGATGGGCTGTTGCCAGGTGGCGGGGAAGTTGGGATCGACGTAGAAAACGATGGGGCGCTTGGGCTCTACGAGACGGCCGGCGGCGTAGTCGGCATTTTTCTTGGGCTCGAGGCGCCAGCGGTGGGCGAGATAGACGTTGCGGGCGCGGTCGGCGGCGCTGTTGATGTCATATTTCACCGAATTGAAGATGCCTACGCGGGCATCGGCCACGCGGGGTGTCATTTTCTCTTCGGGCAAGAGGAGAAGAGAGTAGGTGACATCGACCGTGGTGGGGGCGTCGCGCTGCAAATAGAAGATGTTCATGATCGAGGCGCTGAGCTTGTAGTTCTGCTCGACCTTGATGCTGACGTTGTTGTCGAAGGCTTTGAGTTGCTTGACGAAGGTTAGGCCGTTGTCGGGGCTGCCTTTGAGCGTGAAGTTGCCCGACTTGAGCGGGATGATGCCCAGGCGCGAGTTGCCGGTGCCCAGCAAGGAGGTGACATCGATGAGCACGGCGGTGCTATCGGCGTTGAAGGCCTTGATTTCGAACGAGGCAAAAGCGGGATCGCGGTAGTTGAGCTCGAGAACTTTGCGTTCGCGGGCGTCGAGATCGTGATCGTAGACTACGGTGTTGGGGGTTTTGGCGACGATGCTGCTGTCTTGGCGCTCGAAACGAAGGTGGATGGGCTTCGAATTCTTCATGCCGACGCTCAGATAGGTGGGGTCGGACACGGCGGAAATGGTGGCGCCGAGGAGCATGTCGCGGCCCAAATACTTGAGAGGAAGCTCGAAGTAGACCTTTCCGTCGGTCTTGTAGAGCGTGATGAACTTGCTTTTGGCTGAATCGTATTTCTTTTTCTCGAAGAACTTGGCGATTTTGTCTTTGGAGTCCTTCGAGACGTTGTCGGACAGGGTGACTTTCTTGTCGTCGGGCGAGATGGCGAAGGCAGAATGGGGCACGCCAACGGCAAGGGCGGACGAAGCGATCAAGAACTGGAGGAGAGTGTTCCGCATTGTCTGGTTTTAATGTGTTTGTGAATAATTCTTTTGTGCTGAAGTGTAGAAACACAAAAGCCTTACGCCGTTGCTCCGATGCGTCGTTTCCCCATTTTTGACAGGGAAACGGCGCATGCGGAGGGAGACGTAAAACTTTATTGACCGTTTATGGCCGTGTGCGTGTTAGAAGCGCAAGGCAAGTTGTCGAATCATGCCGGTGACGTTGGATTTCTTCCAGACGCGTGCGCGTTTGTTGAGGTCGAAGCAATAGATGTTGCCGGTCTTTGTCGTAGGATTGTTGGCGGCAACGTAGAGATATTGGTCGTCTTGCGAGACGACGAGGCTCGAAATTTCTTCGCCGCTGTCGCAAACGAGCGTGGGAGCGGTGGGGAAATTACCTTTCGAGAGCACGCTATAGGCATAAAGCACGTTGCCCGAAGAGTAGTACATGAGGTTGGTGCTCGGGATGCCCACGACTTGTGAGTTGTCCTTCACGCCGGCGGTGGCAGGAACGGCACCGATGTACTTCAACTCGGGGTCGTAGTTACGCGTCTTGGAGTTGGCGTCGTAAGCACCGGGGTTGATCCACACGTGATAGTAGGAGGAGGTGAGCGTGTCCTTGAGCAGCATGGCAATTTCGTGGTAATTGTCGACCATGCCCATGCCGATAAGGCGCTTGCCTGCGAAGTCCGTATCGTAAAGTGTGCGGAACCGCTTGTTGTCGTCGCGCTCGTTTTCGGCGAATACGACGAAGCGGCCTTTGTTATTGTCGTAGAAAGCGGTGCCGTTGTAGTATTCGTCGGCGCTGCGGGCCCAACTTACGGCTTGCGGCGCGAGGAAATAATCCTGGATCACGCGCGACATGCGCTGATTGTTGAAGTTGGTGAGCAGCACACTTCGGGTCGAATTGGAGATGGTGGAGAAGGTGCCGTTCTCAATGACGTAGATCACGCTACCAATGTTGGGGCTTGTGGAACGACCCGAACGACTTCCCGTGAGGAAGGCGGCAGTTTTCGTCCCATCGTTGTAGCCCAACACGCTCATTGTGTTGCCGTCGAGCTTGTAAATGCGGCTCGGCGAACCGACGGATACGAACACGTCTTGTTTTCCCAGCGACCTGGTGACGGTGAGTGCCTGGGGATTGCCGCCAAGGTGCTGACCGGGATTGTTTTTCGCGAAGACATCGCTTTCCGGTTGGCGACCGTCGAGAGGAATGTAGGACAATTGCGTGCTATCGCCCGAAGCGGCCACTGCATAGAGCCCGCCGCGGTAGGAATACTGCACATTGAGGCGGAATTGCTTGTAGTAAGTGGCATCTTCGTTGCTGATTTTCAGGCGGCAGATGAAGGAACCGTAGTTTTTGCACACGTAGGCCAAGTTTTTCTCGTTGGAAACGACTTTTCCGTTCACTTCCCACTGGTAAGACAGGGGCTTAGTGGCGTGTTCTTGCGTGACGGCAGGAGCTGCAATGCGCAAAGTGTCCCAGTTGTCCACGTTGTAGACGTCTTCCACCGTTTGGGCGGCGGAGATGAGGGAGAGCGGTTTGTTGCCCTCTTGAGAATCGTCGGAAATGCACGACGACAGACACGGTACCAGGGCGACGCCCAGGGCAAACGTGTGAAGAATCGAAAGATGTTTCATGACTTCGCGGCGATTACTTATTGATACGGGTTGTAAAGTTGCTCTTTGCTCGGGAGCAAATTCTTATATTTATAATTGGGATCGGCCATCAGCTTCTTCCACACCTTGACAAAGTTGAGGAAGAAGCGCACACCGTCCGTCGAAACGGCGCCCCAGAGTTTCTCTTCCGAGGAATCGTAGTAGGAAAGCATCTCCAAATACTTGCGACGTTCGTAGCCGCCGAAGTAATATTCGAAGTACTGCCACATTTGCGGTTCTTCGAGCACGTTGTTGAAGGTGATTTTCACCGTGTTGTTGGTGGGAAATCGCGTGCCGAGGGCATGGTCGCTTTGCAAATGGAGGATGAGGCTCACCGTATCGCGGTCGATGGGGAGACTATCGCGGAGGAGCGTCACCGTCACTTCGCCGTTCACCGAGTCGGGGGCGATGCTGTAGGTCGAGGAAAGGTCTTTGTAGTGCACACCTGCCTTGGCTGTCGAGGCGGGATCCACCGTAACTTTGAATTCCTGTGCCTTTTTGCTCGGGAGGCCCGAGAGGCGCACGGGAATGTGCACGGTTTGCGAAGTCATGCTCTCCGGTTGTGCGCCGAAAGAGTACTGACGCAAGGTATCGTCGGGGGTCTTGTAGTAGAAGTAGACGTTGTTTTGTCCGTGGTAGAACCCATCTTTGCTATATTCGTCGTCGTAGACGATGCTTTCGCACGATCCCAGCGCCAAAGCTGCGAGGATCGGGACGAGAAGCGTGTAGATACATTTTTTCATGTCGGAGTGTGGGCTTTATTGTTGCTTATTACCGAATTCTAATTCGCGTTCCGGACGCGGTAGTACGAAGATGCGCTCCTCGGGCTGGATGGTTTTACGGCCGCGGATGTCGGTGAAGCTTCGATTGAAGTGCTTCAGTGCGAAGAATACCTGACCTTCGCCCGGCATTTCGCGCATGCGTTCGGCCATGAGTTCCTTCTCGAAGCTTTCGCGGTTGAGGAGTTTGGCGTCGTCGGCCGTGAGCGCTTTCAGTCCGCGGCTGGTGCGCACAGCATTCAGGGCGGCGAGCGCGCCGGCTTTGTCCTTATCGTAGAGCGACTCGGCGAGAATGTAGTACATCTCCGGCAGGCGAATCAGTGTCAACCCTTGGAGCGGAGCATTCTTGATTTCGCTTTCGTTGTTCACCAGACGTAGGAAAGTAAACGTCTGACCATCCTGGCGATAGAAGGCGGAGAAGCGCAAATCGGTGTTGTCCGAAGCGAAAGTACTCGTTTCGTACACCTTATCCAAGTCTTGTCTGCCCTCAGTAAAGTTACCCGACGACTGAATGGCGCCGAAGAACGTGTTGTAGACCGACTGCGAGAGGCTATTATTATAGAGGCCGAAAATCATTTCGCCCTTGGCCGGGAAGCGGCGCACCTCGTTGAAGCGTGTGGAGGGGGCGAGTTCGAAATTCTGCTTCGAGTTGATCACCCGACGAGCGTATTCTGCGGCCTTGTCATAGTCGCCCATGCTCCAATACACGCGCGCTTTCGTGGCATACACGGCATAGAGATTGAACTGGCGCGGACGGGCGTAGTCGTATTCGCTTTCGCGACCTTCGACATCGGCCATTGTGGTGTCGTTGCTCAGATATTTCTCTGCTTCGTCCAGGTCTCCGAGGATGTGTTCGTAGGTTCCTTTGAGCGAATAGACCGTGCGGTTGGCCAGCGTGTAGGCATCGGAATAGGGCAAGCCATATTTCGCATTGGGGTTCTGGCGATAGTCCGGACAGTAGAGACGAACCAGGTCGAAGTGCAGGAAGGCGCGCAGACCGTGGGCTTCGCCGCGCACCAGACGCAGGCTGGCGTCCGACGAATTGCGCTTGTCCAGGTTGGCCAACACGTTGTTCACGTAGGAAATGGCCTCATATTGCGAGGACCAAATGTTGTCCACCGTCGAACGCACCCGCTGGTTCGTATAATCGTAGTTCAGAATTTCCGTATCGGTGTTGCTCGTGTTGAGATAGCCGAACATCTGACCGAGTTTGTCGAGGAAACCGTAGGAAAGGTTCTCGCCGTAGAGTTTTGAGCTCGCCATCGTGCCGTAAACACCGTACATGGCATCGTAGAAACCTTGCGAGCGTTTGAACTGCACGTCTTCCGGGAGCTCACCCTTGGGCTGCACGTCGAGGAAATCGTTGCAAGAAGTGGCACCCAGCGTGAGCGAGGCCACGCACAGGGCTTGAAGTATTCTGTGGTTCATGTGTCGGAAGTGCAATAAGGGTTAGAACGAGAATCGAAGAGACATTTCCACACTGCGGGCAAACGGATAATCCAAGCCACGTTCGCGCTTGATGCTGCTCAGGTAGAAGAGATCGTTGGTGAGCAGTTCGAGACGCAGACGAGAAAGGCCCAGGCTGCGAATCTGCCAGGTGTTGAACTCATAAGCCACCGAGAGGCTTTGCAGGGTGAGATAGTTGTTTACGCCGACGAAGCGACTCGTTTGATTCGGCGTGCCCGTGAAGGCGATGTCGCGATACTTCACGTAGTCGCCGGCCTGCTTCCAACGGTCGTCGAACACGCGGCGATCGGCGTTATATTTCGGGTTGGCACCCTCCACACGCGTCACGAGCGTCTGGTTGTAGGTCACGCCGCCCAGAGAATAGGCGAACGAAGCTGAAGCCGACCACTGTTTCCAGGTCAGGTAGGTGCTGATGCTTCCCTGAGCCCAGGGCGTTTGGTCGCCGAACTTCACTTTGTCGCGCGCATCGTAGACAAAGGTGTACGTACCGTCGCGCTTGATGTAGATTTCCTGGCCCGTTGCCGGATCGATACCCGCAGAGGGCACCACTTTCAGGTCGGTGAGCGAGCCGCCTTCCTCATATATAGGCAAAGGCTTCACGCCCGTGGAGTCGCGGTTCACGAGATTCTGGGCTTGCAGCGCGTTGCTGATGCGTTTGATGCGGCCTTTGTTGTAGGCATACGTCAAAGACCAGCTCCATTGGAGGTCCTTCGTTTGGATCGGCACGAAGCGCGTGCGCAGTTCGATACCCTTGTTCTCGATGGCGCCGAGGTTCTCGCGCGCCGTCGTGATACCCACCGAAGGTGCCTTCGTTACGTTCACGAGCAGGTCGTCGGTGTTCTTGATGTAGGCGTCGAAACTCAAATCGAGGCGGCCTTTCAGCATCGTCAGGTCGACACCCACGTTGCTACTCAGCGTGCGCTCCCAGCGCAGGTCGGGGTTACCGATCGTTTTGGGGATGGCGCCGATGCCCTTACCGTAGTTCAAACCCGAAGAGTAGTTGTAGGACGTCATGGCCTGGTAGGGCTGGAACGAAATGTTACCCAAATAACCTACGCTCGCGCGAAGTTTGAGCAGAGACACCCCGCGGCCTTTCATAAATTCCTCGTTGTGCAGGTTCCAACCGCCACCCACACTCCAGAACGGGGCGAAGCGCGTGTTCTTACCGAACTTCGAAGAACCTTCGTAGCGGTAGATCAAATCCAGGAAGTACTTATTGTCCCACATCGTGTTGGCGTTCACGAAGAAGCCCACGTTGTGATAGATGTTGTCCTGCCCGCCGGGTTTGTCCGTGGGATATTGTGCGGCAAAAGCCGGGTGAGAGAGATCGGGAGAGTAGTAGCCGATGGAGCGATAAGACGTGTTGTCGCCGTTGTAGCTCTCGATCGTCGTACCGCCCGTCACCGTGGTGTAGAGCTTTTCGAAGAAGTTGCGGTTGTAGCTCAGCATGAGTTTGCCCGAGTAGCGGGTGAGCTTGCTGTGCCCTTCCGTCAGTTCGCCGCGTTGGGCGAGGTCGCGCTTCGTCAGCTCCGAGTAGGAGAGCGGAGAGACGAACACATTGCTGCCGTTCAGCTCTTTGGTGAACGAGAAGTCACCGTTCAGGCGCAGATCTTTGCGAATCCACACCTGCAGGCTCGTGGTGTTGAGCAGGCTGAAGTTGTTGCTCTTGTTGAAATTGCCCGCCTGTGCTTCGTAGAGCGGGTTGTTGATGTTGCCCGTGAGGCTACGACGCAGCGAACCGTCCGATTCGTAGGGCGATTCATAGGGGTTCATGCTCGTGTAGTCCGAGAAACTGCCGTAAGGCGACTCGGCCGAGTTGACCAGCATGAGGGTCGTATTATTATTGATGGTGTAAACCCCCGCTTTGTTGTACGAGAGTTTGAAGAAGAGCGAGAGGCGGTCGCGCTTAGAGCCCTTCATCACACCGTCGTCCGTGGCGTAACGCACACCGAGGTTGTAGCGCGTGTATTCGTCACCGCCACCGTCGATGCTCAAGCTGTGGCTCTGCGAGAAACCGTTGCGAAGGGGCTTGGCCATCCAGTCGGTGTTCACACCGCTGCGCACCAGACGAGCGATGCGCTCGTACTCCTTGTCCATCAAATATTGGTTCTCCAGGTTGCCCTCTGCCGTGTAAACGCCGGCCAGACGCTCGTATTCCAGCTTCTGGGCCGCGTTGAGCAGATGGTAGTCGCTCAGATCGGGCATGCTCAGGCGGTAGGTGCCGCTATAGTTGAGGCGCAACCGACCGCCCTTCATGGCTTTGGTCGTGATCACCACCACACCCGCCGAAGCCTTCGAACCGTAGAGGGCCGAAGCCGAGGCGTCTTTGAGCACCGTCACCGTCTCGATGTCGTTCATGTCCATGTCGTAGACGTAGTCGGCGCTCACTTCTGAGCCGTCCACCACGAAGAGCGGCATGTTGGCCGAGCCGTCGAACGTGGCACGGCCGCGAATGTTGAGTTCGGGCTTCTTGTTGGGGTTGGAGCCCGCCAGGTTGTTTTCCGGAATCACCAGACCCGGCACGAAGCTCTGCAAGCTTTCGAGCACATTCTTCGTGCCCACCGAAAGGAGCTGCTCTTTTTTCACCGTCGTTTCCGAACCGGTGAAGCTGCTCTTCGCTTTGTTCACGAAACCCGTCACCACCACTTCGCCCAGCGCCGTGTTGTCTTCCGAGAGCGGGATCGTGGTCGTGTTGCCCGGGAATACCGTCACGATTTGCGACACATAGCCGATGCTGCTGCACGTGATGATTTCGCGTTTGTTTTTGGAGATGATCTTGAATTCGCCGTTTTCGTCAGAATAGTAGACGCCTTTCTGGCCTTTCACCTTGATGGTGACGCCCGAAAGCCCCTGGCCGCTGGCGTCGACGATGCGACCTCTGATGACGTTGCCGTCTTCTACTTGGTCTTGGACGACAAGCGTGGGTGCAGGAGCCGAAGCTTGGGCGGCGAGAGCGGTCATGCTCGCGCCGGCAATCAGCGTGCAGAGTGGAATTAGGACTAACCTCATGTGCTTGTTCTATATGGGGTGATGGGGAAAATGGGACAATTCGCCGAAGGAATAGGGGCGTTTGAGCCGCGCTCGCCGTTGCGTTGCGGCAAGGCGGCGAACCTGTCCTGTCGTGCGAATGTGTTGCGTTTAGTTCTGCCTATGGCGGTCGGGGATTCGGCGCATGAAGAACCGAAGTCTGCCCGCCGATGAGTGCACATCGTGGGCTCTGCCAACGGAGAACGATATGCGTTATTTTGCAAATATAGAATATCTCGGTTGCTTCTCAAAGACTGAGCGCCCTTTTTTGCCCCGCAAAGCGCCAAAAAAGTGGGTTTTGTCGCTCATTGTCGCATAAAACTTTCGTTTTGCTACTCGTGTCGTGCATTTTTTGCGCCCTTTGCCGTTTCTTCGCCCGAGGAGCCGGGGACGGACTTGTCGTTTTCGATGTTACGCGCGCCCGTTTTCCCATGGTGCGCGGGGCGCGGCGGGGCATTGAGGTGGTGAGCTTGCCGTTCGGGGCGAAAAGTGAGCGGCACCGTGCCTTCTCGGGAGGAGAAAGCACGGTGCCGCTTCGTGGGTGGGGCGTTGGGCTGCGGGGCGCTGCCGAAAGGGCGCGCGATGCGGCCGGATCAGCCGAGATATTTGAGCAGAATGCTCATGTTGGCCTCCTCGCGCAGGCGGCGCAAGGCGCGTTCTTTAATTTGACGCACGCGCTCGCGCGTGAGACCCAGGTTGGTGGCCACTTCTTCGGCCGTCATTTCTGTGCGGCCGATGCCGAAAAGCATTTTCACCACCAGGCGTTCGCGTTCCGAAAGCACCTGCAGGGCGGTGTCGATGTCGGTGGCCAGCGATTCGCGCTCCATCGAATTGTCGGTGCCCGGCGCTGAATCGTCTGTCATGATGTCGATCATCGAGTTCGTCTCGTCGTCTTGGAACGGAGCGTCCACACTTACCTTCTTGCCGCCGGCGTTGAGGCTGTCTTTGATGCGATCGAGATCGGTGTCGAGCAGTTCGGCGAGTTCTTCGGCCGAGGGGCGACGTTGAAACTTCTGTTCAAATTCCGTGCTGGCGCGGCTGATCTTGGCTTGCAGGCCCACTTGGTTGAGCGGCATGCGCACAATGCGACTTTGCTCGCTGATGGCTTGCAAGATGCTCTGCCGAATCCACCACACGGCGTAGGAGATGAATTTGAAACCGCGCGTTTCGTCAAATTTCTGAGCCGCTTTCATCAGGCCGATGTTGCCCTCGTCGATCAGGTCGTTGAGCGACATGCCTTGATTCTGGTACTGTTTGGCCACCGAAACCACAAAGCGCAAATTGGCTTCCACCAGGCGTTTGAGCGCGGCCTCGTCGCCGTGTCGAATGCGTTGGGCCAGTTCTACCTCCTCGTCCATCGAGAGCAGTTCGAGACGCCCGATTTCGGTGAGATACTTGTCGATTGCGGCATCGCCGCGGTTGGTGATGCCTTGTTGAATCTTTAGTTGACGCATGATTTCCTTTGAACTAAACGCTGTTACCGTTGAGATACACTTCGCAACGGATAGGCAAAGATACGATTTTCTGCCGACTTTTCCAAATAAATCGGGGGCTTTCTGCCGATAGCTCCCGTGTTTTGGCCGAAATGCCCCTTGTTTTGGATAAAAGGCGGGGATTTTCGACGCACCCTTTCGCGAGGGGCGAAAAAAATCCCCCGCGCCGAAGGGGCAACGGGGGAGAAGGGGCGAATGGCTCGCGGGCGGAGGTCATTTGCCTTCGAGGGCGAGGCGAATGCGCCGCGAGAGATCGGCGTAGTGCGCGCGGGTGCCGGCGTCGGCACTGCGGGCGGCGTCGAGGCGCGTGCGCAGTTTCGTGAGCAAAGCCGTCACGTAGGCGTGACCGTCGCCCGAGGCGTCGTTTTTGTAGGCGGCAATCAGGTTGTTCACCGCACGAAGTTGCACATACATGCGCCAGGCGCTGAGCCGTGCGCCGCTTTGCGTCTCGCGGAAGAGGGTGCGCGCCAGGTCGTCGGCATAGGTCGTCGGAGAGTAGGCGCGGGCGGCGGGTTGTTGCGCGGCGTTGGCGGCCAAGCGGTCGAACATCGTGCTCGAAGTGAGGTAGTCTACGGCTGAGGCGACCGTGGGACGCACGCGGAGTTGGGGCATCCCGATGCGCGCACCGTAGCTCGGTGAGGTGAGCCAGGTGGGTTCGGTCAGCACGTTGCGGTCCAACCACGAGAGGGCGCGCTGTTGACGTTCGCGCGTGTCGTAGCTGTACACGTCGCCCGCTTGTTCCACGCTTTTCACCACGCTTTTCACTCCGCCGATCTGGCGGCACACGTGGCCCACGTAGCGGCGATACTGACTCACGGCGGCTTCGTAGCCGCGCACGAGGTTATCGCCCAGGTTACCCGACTCGTAGGTCCATTCGGGGAGCGATTTCACCACGCGGCGCAGATTGAGCAGACCGTAGTCGGAGGCTTTCATCACGTCGTCGCTGAGGTCTTCGGTCAGGGCGTAGGGGTTGTTGTCGCGACCCTCGCCGCCGAACCACAAACGCGGGTTGTTCGTGATCGTGGCCACCGTGAGGCGGTTGAGCGTGTCGCGCTCTTCGCGTTCATTCTTCGCGTCGGGATAGTAAGTGTAGCCCCAACGGATGGCCCATTCGTCGTAATCGTTCACGCGCGGGAAGATACCGGCTTCGCCGATGTGGTCTTCGGGTTGCGCCACGTAGTTGAAACGTGCATAGTCCATGATCGACGAGGTGTGACCGTGCTGTTCCACCCACGCTTTGTCGCGCAGTTTTTCGACCGGCGTGGCGCTGCTGGCGCCCATGTTGTGGCGAAGGCCGAGGGTGGGCCCGACTTCGTGCGAAGAGACGAAGCGAATGAGTTGTCCCATGAGTTCTTCGTCAAATTCCGGCTTGCGGGCGCGCGGATCGAGGGGGCCGACTTGCGTTTGGTACCAGTCGTGCAGCAGTTCCATCACGTTGTGATACCAACCGATGTGGCTTTCGATGATCTCGCCCGAACGCGGGTCGTGCACATTGGGGCCGTAGGCGTTGGGGATGGGCGAGGCGAGGTAGCGAATCACCGAGAAACGCGCGTCCTCGAGGCTCATCGTCGAGTCGTTCTCCGGCCATTCGCGCGCCTGGATGGCGTTTTTGAACCCCGCCTTCTCGAAGGCTTTTTGCCAATCCTCCACCCCGAGAATGAGATACTTGCGCCATTGTTTCGGCGTGGCGGGATCGATGTAGTAAACGATGGGTTTCTTGGGTTCAACCAGTTCGCCGCGGCGATATTTGTCCATGTCTTCGGCGCGGGGCTCCAGGCGCCAGCGCGCAATCACCTGCCGAGGCTTCACACGTTGCTGATGGTCGGCATATTCCACGAACGACTCGGTGAAATAACCCACGCGCGGATCGAAAGTGCGGCTCCGCATCGGCACGCGCGGCAGGAGTACGAAAGAGGTGTTGAGTTTCAGCGTCACCACTCCCGTTTCGGCACCGGCGGGCAGTGAGTTGCCGGGCTTCGAGAGGAAGGTTTTCACGGTCGTCACCTCGGTGTTGATGGGAAAGGTGCGGAGGGTGTCCACATAGGAGAGCTCGGGTTTGAAATTCCCTAGGCCGAAACGCGTTTTGCTGTCGGTCGAGAGGCTCAAACCCGGGGTGTCGCCTCTGAACAGTTCGGTGGCTTTCACCGTATAATGGCGGCCGTCGCTGCCGCGGTTCTCGATTTTCAGGGCGGCGATGATGGGATTTTCGGAGCTGGCCTCCACGGCGCGCCAAATGGCTTGCGTGCTGTCGGCGGACGTCTCGTGCATCTGGGCGCGAAGCAGGAGCTTGTCGCCCTTGCGTTCCCACGTCATCACTTGGCGGTTGGCGAGTTCACCGCCGTACACCCCCGCGCCGGCGGGAGTGGCCACGTAGCGCGTGGTGACCAGTAGGG
>ENA-OWND01000251-OWND01000251.1-metagenome-genome-assembly--contig:-NODE-251-length-39011-cov-90.907819_pt1 | contig 39011 bp, 29 predicted proteins | sample MGYA00245342_ERZ651119 | MGnify/ENA primary metagenome ERZ651119 (study PRJEB26857, sample SAMEA4031756) | metagenome | biome: human; feature: oral; material: saliva | place: Philippines | collected 2014... | reverse complement strand
AGCGCATCCGTGCTGGCCGTGCAAACGTAGCCATCCTCGATGGTGTACGAGTAGAATCTTACGGTTCAAAGGTTCCTTTGAATCAGGTTGCCTCAGTCATGGTGCCTGACGCACGTACCATTGCTATCAAGCCATGGGATAAGAAGGCTATCAAAGATATTGAAAAGGCTATCATGGACTCAGATGTTGGTATCACACCAGAGAACAATGGTGAGTTAATTCGTCTGAACTTGCCTCAGCCAACAGAGGAGCGTCGTCGTGACTTGGTAAAGCAGTGTAACAAGATTGGTGAGCGTACAAAGGTTGAGATTCGCAATGTTCGTTCTGACATCAAAGAGAAACTGAAGAAAGCTATCAAGGACGGCCTTTCTGAAGACAACGAGAAGGATGCTGAAGAAAGCTTGCAGAAGATTCATGACAAGTTTATCAAGCAGGTTGACACGCTGTTAGAGGATAAGCAGAAAGAGATTATGACCGTTTAAAAAACATAGTTGCCCCTCCCCCTTACCCCTCCCCCAAAGGGAGGGGAGTAATATGTACCGACTATCACAATTCTATTCAGATTAATGGCGGTAACTACTCCCCTCCCTTTGGGGGAGGGGTAAGGGGGAGGGGCAACTCTTTTTTATTTTTATGCGCGGCTTAGTAATAAAGAACACAGGTAGCTGGTACACGGTGAAGACCGAGGAAGGCAAGACAATAGATAGCAAGATTAAGGGCAACTTCCGTCTGAAGGGAATTCGCTCTACTAATCCTGTGGCTGTTGGTGACCATGTTGTCATCACACCTAATCAGGAGGGAACGGCTTTCATCACTGAGATAGAAGACCGTAGGAATTATATCATCCGAAAGTCACCTAACCTCTCTAAGCAGAGCCATATCATTGCTGCAAACATCGACCAAGCGTTCTTGATTGTCACAACAAACTATCCCGAAACTTCCACCACGTTCATCGATCGCTTCCTTGCCAGTGCCGAAGCTTACCGCATTCCAGTAACACTCGTCTTTAATAAACACGACCTACTCGATGAGGATGAATTGCGTTACCAGCATGCAGTAATGAATCTCTACGAAACCATCGGTTATCAGTGCATAGAGATACAAGCGAGTGCCGAATCTGAAGATGAATTCAGCGTAGAGAAAATGAAGCCGTTATTAGCAGGAAAAGTAACCCTCTTGAGTGGTAATAGTGGCGTAGGAAAGTCAACGATTATCAATGCTCTCCTACCCCATGTCAACCTTCGTACGGCAGAGATTTCTGATGTACATAACACGGGTATGCACACAACTACATTTAGTGAGATGTTAGAGTTGCCAATGGGTGGATATCTTATTGACACACCGGGTATCAAGGGATTCGGAACCTTTGACATAGAACGTGAAGAGTTGACAAGCTACTTCCGTGAGATATTCAAGTTTTCGAAGAAATGTAAGTTCTCTAACTGTACGCACACACATGAGCCTGGCTGCGCTGTAAGAAAGGCTCTTGAAGAACATTATATCGCTGAAAGTCGATATAACAGTTACCTTTCAATGCTCGAAGATAAGGAAGAAAATAAATATCGTGAGGCTTTTTAGCTTCACGATTTTTTGTTTGTTTCAAAGTCTTTTATGAAGAGAAAAGAATTATTTGGACCTTCCGAATTATGAAGTACGTCACTATAATACCATAGTAATTTTGTTTTCTATTTGCTGTCACTTTTAACACTTAGCACAAACAGACTATATATCAATTAGTTAGAAATCAAATTCCAATGACAGAAGTGACAGGAAATTTTGATTTAAAAACTTTCTTTATTGTGACAAGGCAGAGGTGTAAAATGAAAATGATGATTTGCGTATTGCGTCAAAAAAACGTTTTTCATGAGAATTATTAAGAGGCCGTTTCTCATTAATATGCCTCTTTTCTCCATAGTAAGGATAGACCATAATAAGCTTTTCTTTCCACTCCTTGCCATCGTGTGGAGGCTCGGCACACATGGTGCGAATGGTAAGCACACATGGTGCGGAGGCTTAACACCATTCGTGCGGATAGCTTATAGCTATGCTAACAACGTAGGATTCTTAAAGCAGAAAGGACTATTAAGGCGTTAACTCTGTGATAATATCATGAGCAATAGCACACAAACTTATTAAGCGTAGGGAGGTTTATAGATAACGAAGGGAGCTGGAACGTACAAAAGTTTACAGCATAGAACGATTCCACTAACCGCTAAAACACCCTAATTAACGCTTTGAAAGATTCTCCAAAACACACTCCCAATTATCTGCAAACGCTCGAATAGTAGGGAAAAGAATATTAGCACCTTCGTTTAAAAGTACTGAATCAGCTAAAGGACCGCTATTAATGGCAACTGTATAACAACCTGCTGCTGCACCAGCGTGCACTCCGAGTGGTGCATTCTCAACAACAATACCTTCTGCGGGCGCATAATTACCAGCCTTTTTCAATCCCATTAAGTAAGGGTCAGGATTTGGTTTACCACGCTTAACGTCGTATGCTGTTGTTATCTGATCCTTAGAAACGAACTCACCGAAGTCACGCGTGACACGCTCTATCAATGGGAGCTGTGCACTACCAGTTACAATACCAATCTTTAATCCGCTCGCCTTAATCTTCTGCATAAGGTCGATGACACCATCAAACACCTTTGCTTCAGGCATTTCATGGAAGTAATGCGCCTTGACATCATACATCTGCTGTGCCTCTTCCTCACTTAGTTCTTTACCAAGTTGAGCCTTAGCATACTTACGGATAGTATCTACACCACGCGCTCCTTCTGTTGCATAAGAGTCTTCAAGAGTGAAGTGAATACCAAACTCCTTCATAGCACGCTGCCACGCAACACCATGATTTGGCATTGAATCATAAAGAACACCATCCATATCAAAGAGAACAACTTTGGGACTTACACCAGTCTTGTCAAAGGAGGATATGTCTTGCTGAGATTGAGACGTCATCGCTGCTTGCTTTACCTTTATTATATATTATTATCCTCAAGTCCCTCAGCTATGTGAAGAACTTGAGGATACATTAAAAATATTATCTCCTTTAAGCCCTACCCACACTATATAAATTAGATTCCATTAGGAACTCCTCCCTTTTCGGGGAGGTCGGGTGGGGCTTCCCTTCCCTCCTTTGGAGGGGTTAGGTGGGGCTACTTATTCTTTAGTCAGTCTTTCCTGAATCGCCTTGCTCTCAGCCTCGTAACCTGGCTTATTGAGAAGAGCAAACATATTCTTCTTATAAGCCTCAACACCTGGCTGATTGAAAGGATTCACTTCCTGAATAAGACCGCTGATACCGCAAGCCTTCTCGAAGAAGTAGATAAGCTGACCGAGGTAGTACTCGTTCAATGTAGGAACGCTAACACGGATGTTAGGAACACCACCATCAACATGAGCCAAACGTGTACCAAGCTCTGCCATCTTGTTAACCTCATCAACACGCTTACCAGCGAGGAAGTTCAAGCCATCGAGGTTCTCCTCATCATGTGGGAAGAGTACCTTTGCATTAGGCTCCTCAATAGAGATAACAGTCTCGAAGATAGAACGCTCACCTTCCTGAATCCACTGACCCATTGAGTGAAGGTCGGTTGTGAAGTCACAAGCTGCAGGGAAAATACCCTTGCGATCCTTGCCCTCGCTCTCTCCGTAAAGTTGCTTCCACCACTCAGCAAAAAAGTGGAGCTTTGGCTGGAAGTTAGCAACAATCTCAATCTTCTTACCTGCCTGTGAGTAGAGACCCTGACGAACAGCAGCATAACGTGCAGCAATATTGTTTGCGAAAGGAACGTCAGCAGAAGTCTCTTTCTCCATTACCTGTGCACCCTCAACAAGCTTCTGAACATCGAAACCTGCGACTGCGATTGGTAACAAACCTACTGGAGTAAGCACAGAGAAACGACCACCTACATTGTCAGGAATGATAAATGTCTTGTAACCTTCCTTAGTTGCGGCAGCACGTGCAGCGCCCTTATGCTCATCAGTGATAGCAACAATCACATCCTTTGCAGCCTCCTTACCCAACTGATCCTCACACTGCTTCTTCAAAAGACGGAATGCAAGTGCTGTCTCTGTTGTTGTACCAGACTTAGAAATATTGATAACACCAAACTTCTTATCCTTCAAGTAGTCTGTCAACTCAGCGAGATAATCCTCACCGATGTTGTTACCTGCAAAGAGAATCGTTGGATTCTTCTTGTCATTTACAAGCCAAACGAAGCTGTTACCCAAAGCCTCGATGACAGCGCGAGCACCGAGGTAAGAACCACCGATACCTGCAACGACAACCACCTCACACTTCTCACGGAGTATATTGGCAACCGCCTGAATCTCGCTAAGGAACGCTGGAGTAATGCTTGATGGCAAATGCAACCATCCAAGGAAGTCATTACCAGGACAAGTAGCTTTCTCCAAAGCGTCCTGAGCTGCAGCTACGTGAGGAGCATAAGCCTCTACTGCGCCCGGATTCAAGAACTGGGCGGCTTTCGTGATGTCTAACTTAATACTTTCCATTTGTGTTTATCTAAATGAATCTGTTAATAATTTAATTTCTATTTGTGGACTGATACGTTCATAGAGAATGTTATAAACCGCATCGAGAATTGGCATATTGACATGCAGACGACGATTAATCTCCTTCATACACTTTGTACCAAAATATCCTTCAGCTACCATCTCCATTTCAATCTGTGCCGACTTGACGCTGTATCCCTTTCCAATCATTGTTCCAAAGGTATGGTTACGCGAGAATTTACTATATCCCGTCACTAACTGGTCACCAAGATATACACTGTCAATGATGGACCGTTGAATAGGATTGATAGTATTAAGGAAGCGTTCCATCTCCTGCATTGCATTCGACATCAATACTGCTTGGAAGTTATCACCATACTTCAAGCCAGAACAAATACCTGCAGAGATAGCATAAACGTTCTTCAAGACAGAAGCATACTCTATACCAAGGACGTCGGGAGAGGTCTTAGTCTTGACATAGTTTGATGCTAACACCTCCGTGAAGGCACGTGCCTTCTCAAGATCAGAACAGCCAACAGTAAGATAGGTGAGTCGCTCCATCGCCACTTCCTCCGCATGAGACGGTCCACCAATAACAGCAAGATTATCGTATGGAACGCCATATGCCTCATGGAAATACTCTGAACAAACAAGGTTCTCATCAGGAACAATACCCTTGATAGCCGTTAAGATTAGCTTTGTATTGAGCTTTATCTTCAGTTTCTTCAGTAAAGCTTTCAGATAAGGAGAAGGAGTAACGAACACCAAGGTGTCATACTCCTGCACTATCTTATTGATATCCGAAGAGAGCATCACCTCATTCATGTTAAACTTTACACTTGTGAGGTAAGAAGGATTGTGTCCTCTCCGCTTAAATTCTTCTATCTTATCGTCACGTCGGAAGTACCAACCAATATGATGCGTATGCTCCACAACAATCTTAGCGATAGCCGTTGCCCAGCTACCGCTTCCTATGATTGCTATTTTACCGATGTCGAACATAGACGTTAAGAATAAGAGTAAAAAGGGAAAAAGTAGAGAAAGTGAAAGATATCAGCATTGTATTATGACCTAATATCATTGCTATAGTTATACTTCTCTTTTAGTTATTCATCCTACTTTCTACCCTTTTACTTTTCTCTCATTTACTTTTTTACTTTTCGTTAGCTCCGTCAATCCACTGCTGAATAGCCTCAACAGAAGGCTTCTCATAACCGAGCTTGTACTTCTTGTTGATATCTCCGAGCTTCTGCTGCAAGCCCTGTGCCTTCTCCTCTTTAATGTCAGAGATGAGGTTGAAGCCTGCCTTGCGCAAAACATATACCCACTCTTCAGCAACACCAAGCTCAGCCCATTCTTTAACAGAAGACTGTGGAATCTTTGGTTCTGGCTTCATCTGTGGGAAGAGCAATACTTCCTGGATGTATTCCTTACCAGTCATCAGCATTACCAAACGGTCAATACCGATACCGATACCAGAAGTTGGAGGCATACCATACTGCAAAGAGCGAAGAAAGTCTTGGTCGATAATCATCGCCTCGTCATCACCCTTGTCAGCCAAACGCATCTGTTCGATGAAACGTTCTTCCTGATCAATTGGGTCATTCAGCTCTGAATAAGCATTAGCCAGCTCCTTTCCATTTACCATCAACTCAAAACGCTCTGTCAGTCCTGGCTTAGAGCGGTGCATCTTGGTCAGTGGTGACATCTCAACTGGATAGTCAGTGATGAAGGTTGGTTGGATATATGTACCCTCACAGAACTCACCAAAGATTTCATCTATGAGCTTACCCTTACCGAAACTCTCATCAATTTCTTCGAGTTTCAACTCGTTAACAGCAATATTACGGATTTCCTCCTCTGTCTTACCATAGAGATCGAAACCTGTCTTCTCCTTGATTGCATCAAGAATAGGTAGACGACGGAATGGTGCCTTGAAGCTGATAACCTTGTCACCAACCTGTACCTCTGGCTTACCATTTACCTCTATACAAATCTTCTCAAGAAGTGTCTCAGTGAAAGACATCATCCAGTTGTAGTCCTTGTATTGTACATAAAGTTCCATACAAGTAAACTCCGGATTATGGAAACGGTCCATACCCTCGTTACGGAAGTTCTTACCGATTTCATAAACACCCTCGAAACCACCAACAATCAGACGCTTCAAATAAAGCTCTGTTGCGATACGCATATACATATCAACGTTGAGAGCATTGAAGTGAGTGATGAATGGGCGTGCACTTGCACCACCAGCAATACTCTGCAAGGTAGGAGTTTCTACCTCAGTATAACCAGCTTCATCGAAGAACTTACGCATGGTACGCAATACGATAGCACGCTTCAAGAAGGTATCTTTCACTCCCTCATTCACAACGAGGTCAACATAACGCTGACGATAACGCTGCTCTGGGTCTTCAAACTTATCGTATGCCTCACCGTCCTTATACTTAACAACAGGCAGTGGCTTCAAGCTCTTAGACAAAACAGTAATCTCCTTAGCATGAACAGAGATTTCTCCCATCTGTGTCTTAAACACTTCACCCTTCACTCCAATAAAGTCACCAATATCGAGCAACTTCTTGAAGACCTTATTATAAAATTCTTTATCCTCACCCGGACAGATGTCATCACGAGTGATATAAACCTGGATTCTACCCTTGCTATCCTGTAACTCTGCGAAGGAAGCCTTGCCCATGACACGGCGACCCATCATACGACCAGCGATTACGACCTCACGCTGTTCGCCCTCCTTGAACTGCTCTTTAATATCAGTAGAGTAAGCATTCGTTGGAAACTCTGCTGCTGGATAGGGATCAATCCCCATCTCACGCAATTCCTGCAGGCTTTGGCGGCGACCAATCTCCTGCTCAGATAATTCTAAAACGTTCATATTTATAATTAAATCGAATATATTCTTATAGGATGCAAATTTACTAAATAATTCGCAAACTATGACTGGTTTTTCCTTTTTTATGGCATTGGAATATTCTTAAACCCCAATCGATCATTAGAGCCTAAACATATTTTGTTTTATTATCGAGCAGATTGTTTGGCTTTGGAACGCAGACGTAGCGGGCTACGTCAAGTTACGAAGGCAGACAAGATGCCGATAAGAAAATAAAAGATGTTAGGAAACAACACCATAGTAAGAAGAACTATACATATTGTGGTCTAATGAGCGATTGGGGTTTAAGCTCAATCATGGTGTCGCTTATGATATCTATATCGTTGCTACATCCCAACACTTGCACTCACACAGATGGTATATTGCAAGCTATTTAGCCGTTCGCACATAGGGTGCTAACCAACAGCACCACATGTGCGGAGCATTAACACCACACGTGCGGAGCATTAAACCACCCGCAAGAAGCGAAAACATCATCTTTAACAAGTCCATAGGTTAGTTTAAAGGTGTCTATAGCTAAGTTCAAAAGTACCCAAACATGACCTTTATCTATACTTATCTACCTATTAAACCTACTATGATTTTGTTATCTATCCAACTTTTATTATCTTTGCATTACATTAAGTTGATTAGGTTATGAACGTAGAAAACATCATAAAAAGTATTCATCAGGAAGACGGACTAAGCCGTACACTCGGTATGGAGTTTATCTCTACGCCCGAGGACGACACTTTGAAGGCAAGAATGGCTGTCGATGACCGTAACAAACAGCCTTTCGGATTCCTCGCTGGCGGTGCTTCATTGGCACTTGCAGAGAATCTTGCTGGTGTCGGTTCGATGGCGTTATGCCCAGGAAAGATGGCTATGGGCATTAATGTTCACGGCAATCACGTCAAGGCAATGCCATACGGTGGAACAGTTACGGCTTACGGGAAACTGATTCACAGGGGTCATACATTACACGTATGGAATATTGATATCAAGAATGGTGAAGACGAACTCATCTCAAGCGTACAAGTTACCAACTACGTCATAGCCCCACAAGAGAAGTAAATGGATTCTTTCTTTATCTATCGTGAGCCTTTCGAAAAGGTTTGTCATTGCTATTCACAACCAGAGAAGCCAACGGCTATTTCCTCACTTGCAAAACTTAATGGGCGCAAGGGATTTGTCATTGCTCCTTTCTTTTGCGATGATAGCAACATACTTTACTTACTGGATGGTCAGAAAGGTTCTTCAACAGTTCTACCTTTAGACGGTAGCAAGGGCTTTGATGCTATTCCCGACTGGCAGGACGAGGCGGTACTTACTAACGAAACGCCTTCACTTCGCGAGGCTTATCACGACGACTTCTGCCGTTTTCATAAAGAGTTAGAACACAATAGATTCCGCAAGTTAGTTCTGGCGCGCTCGATTATCGAAACAAAAGACGAGCGTGCGACTCCGCGAAGTATTTTTCTTAAGGCTTGTGAGAAGTACCCACGCTCTTATATTGCACTTTTCTATACCGGAGAGACAGGTATGTGGCTTATTGCAAGTCCTGAAGTTCTACTTCGCGGTAATGCCGAGGGCTATCAGACAATGGCATTAGCAGGTACAATGAGGTATGAAGGTGAGGATATGAAGTGGTCTACTAAGAATCAAGAAGAGCAACAACTCGTTGCTGATTATATCCGTGCTTGCTTGCAACCGTTTGCTGCTGAGATTACTGAAAGTAAGCCTTACACTACACGTGCAGCACATTTGGCGCATCTTCGCACAGACTTCACTTTTCAACTTAAAGACACACAGCGACTCGGAACATTCCTTACAGCCTTCCACCCTACCCCTGCCGTATGCGGTATGCCAAAGGATGAAGCACAGCAGTTTATCCTTCATAATGAACAACTGAACCGCAGCTATTACAGTGGTTTCAGTGGACTACTTGGCGAGAAGGGTGCGGCAAAACTTTATGTCACCCTTCGCTGTATGCAACTCTCTCGTTCTACGTGTCGCCTTTATGCAGGTGGCGGACTCTTAAAGGAGAGTATAGAAGAAAATGAATGGCTGGAAACAGAAGCCAAACTTGACACTATGCGCCAGTTGTTAAAATGAGATTAGATTTATAGGCATATTGGGCTTATGAGCCTTATTAGTCTTATTAGCCCAATAACCCTAACCCTCAATACCCAATATTCAACACCCACCACCCAAATGTACAGCAATAAAGAAAACGTAAACATCCTTACATCCCTCCTCATAAAGGAAAAAATAACGAAAGCCGTTGTATGTCCAGGTTCTCGTAATTCACCTATCGTACACAATCTCTGTGCTTGTCCCGAGATTGAGTGCTATCCTGTTACCGACGAACGTTCGGCAGGATTCGTAGCATTAGGAATGACTTTAGCAGACAATGAACCAGTAGTTGTGTGCGTTACATCGGGTTCTGCCTTGCTTAACTTAGCACCGGCAGCAGCTGAGGCATTCTATCAGAAACGTCCACTCATTATTATTTCAGCTGATAGACCAGCGCAGTGGATTGACCAACAAGATGGACAAACGCTTCAACAACATCGTGCATTGGAGCCAAATGTCCGTAAGAGTGTGACACTGCCAGAGCCTCATAACGAGGAGGAACGCTGGTATTGCAACCGTTTGGTCAATGAAGCGTTGAACGCAGTACGCCTAAATGATGGCAGTCCTGTGCATATCAACGTGCCAATCAGTGAACCGCTCTTTGAATACAACGTACCAAAGCTTCCTGATGAGCGTAATATTTTCATGCTTCATGCTACAACTGATTACTTCAGCGTTCGTGAAATGGCTGCTGACTTCTTCCGTGGAAAGAAGCTAATGTTTGTTCTTGGACAGCTGACACCTGAAGTTGTGGACAATTCGCATGAAGCAATAAAGACATTAAAGAAGGTTGCTGTCGTTCTTCAAGAGAAGTTGGCAGATGACAGTATTTATCCTGCACAACCCATCGACGAAGTATTGAAGATGATTGGTGATGACGAAGCTTATCGTCCTGACCACCTTATATATATAGGAGGAACGATTGTCAGCAAACGACTCCGCCAGTTCTTGCGTGAGTGTAAGTGCGAGATGTCAATCGTTGTAAATGGAATTGATGAGTTCTGTGATACTTTTATGCACACCACCGAGATGATTCAAGGTTTACCAGAGGATGTTATCACGATCTTTGCCAATGAGACAGAAGGCGTTAAAAAGCGTGACTTTGTAACGCTATGGGACAAGGCTTTCGATAAAGCCTTAGCCATCCGCAAAACAATAAAACCACACTTCTCACAAATGTTGGCTGTTAAGGCTTTCCACGAGAAGATGAGAGAGGAGGCTGTTGATGGTAAATTATTCTATGGGAATAGCTCGGCTGTGCGCCTGGGCAACATCTTCTCTGACCAATACATCTATGTTAATCGAGGTGTGAATGGTATTGAAGGATCGTTATCTACGGCTGTTGGCTATGCTATTGCGCATCAGGAAGAAGAGGATGTGTACTGTGTTATTGGTGACTTGAGTTTCTTCTATGATCAGAACGCACTATGGAACGAGTCCCTTCCACCTAATCTTTCTATCCTCTTACTTAACAATGGCGGTGGAGGTATCTTCCATCAGCTGCCAGGTTTGGAGCGTTCACCTTATCGGGATAGCGCTATTGCTGCCCAACATACAACCTCTGCGGAAGGAATCTGTCAGACACATGACATCGTTTACCTCTCTGCTCGCAACGAAGAAGAGCTTTACAAGAACCTTGACAAACTCTTTAACTCGGAGGAAGGACCAGTACTTTTAGAAGTATTCACCAACGCAGAGGAAGATACACAGGCTTTGAAGGATTATTATCAAGCCTTTTAATAGCCCTCAACGTATCAACTTTCGGCTTATATATCCAGCATAAATAATAATAACCTGCCTCTGTCTATCCCCCTTTTAGGAACGACTTGGCAGGCTCCCTATAATCAATCAAAAACGAAAAGACCTTATGGAGAAAAGAGAATGGAAGCCTATTGAAGGCTTCAACTTTGAGGAAATCCTCTTTGAAGAGTACAACCACATAGCAAAAGTAACCATTAACCGTCCTCGCTATCGTAATGCTTTCACCCCAAAAACAGTGTGGGAAATGTCACAGGCATTCAACTACTGTCGTGAAGCCCTTGACATTCGCGTGGTCATTCTGACTGGTGCTGGCGACAAAGCATTCTGCTCTGGCGGTGATATGCATGTAAAGGGACATGGCGGATACATAGGTAGTGATGGTGTTCCACGCCTCAACGTACTTGACTTGCAGATGCAGATTCGACGCCTTCCAAAGCCAGTCATCGCTATGGTTAATGGTTATGCCATTGGTGGTGGACACGTCCTTCATGTGGTATGCGACCTCTCAATAGCATCAGACAATGCCATCTTCGGGCAGACGGGACCAAAGGTTGGTTCCTTTGATGCTGGTTTCGGCGCCTCTTATTTAGCACGTGTCGTAGGTCAGAAGAAGGCTCGTGAGATATGGTTCTTGTGTCGTCAGTACTCTGCTGTAGAAGCTGAACGAATGGGATTGGTCAACAAGGTGGTTCCTTTCGACCGTCTCGAAGACGAGTGTGTAGAATGGGCAGAGACAATGATAGAGCGTTCTCCATTGGCACTCCGTATGATGAAAGCTGGCTTCAACGCTGAACTTGATGGTCAGGCAGGTATTCAGGAGCTTGCAGGTGATGCCACCATGCTCTACTATACACTTGACGAAGCACAAGAAGGTGGCAAGGCTTTCCTTGAGAAACGTAAGCCAGACTTTGGTAAGTATCCGCAGTTCCCATAATTAATTATTGGACTTATTAGCCTAATTAGGCTAATAAGCCCAATTAACCATAGAACAAATAGTGACTACAAAACATATCACCTATTAGGCTAATTAGGCCAATAAGCCTAATAAACCTAACAAACTCACCATTACAAATAGCCCATTACCAATCATGGAAACACCTTTCTTGCCACAAAAGGGCAACTATCGCAATCTGATAGCTTACCAAAAGGCAGAATGTATTTATGACATCACCTATTATTTTGCCCACCACTTTCTGGAAAAAAGTGACAGAACGATAGACCAAATGGTACAAGCAGCCCGCTCGGGGAAGCAGAACATTGCAGAAGGGTGTGCTGCCTCGACAACCTCTGCAGAAACGGAAATAAAATTAGTGAATGTAGCACGTGCCAGTCTACAGGAACTATTAATTGATTATGAAGATTATCTACGTGTCCGGGATCTTACCAAGTGGGACATAAATGACAAGAGAGCAATCGTAGCACGACGCGTATGCGCCAAGCATAATGAGTCTTCTTTTTATCGTAATGCCATACAAGTACGCACAGATGAAACAATAGCAAACATAGCCATTACATTGATTTATCAAGAAGATGTAATACTTAGAAAGTATTTAGACCATATCAAAGAGGATTTCATTAAACATGGTGGAATACGTGAGCAGATGACAAGAGCAAGAATTGAATATAGAAACAAACAATAAAAATCTTACAATGTACAAGATAAACATCTCCTCCTGCACCCTCCACTTCCTCCGCCCTGCAGGTACTTCACGCGGTGTCTACACAACAAGGAAGAGCTATTATGTCACACTGTCTGACACGAATCAGCCTGACGTAGTGGGTATTGGGGAATGCGCAACACTCCCCGACCTGTCTTGCGATGCCATGACTGACGAGAAATATGAGCAGAAGCTCCGCAGTTTCTGTGATGACTTTTGCCACACAGGAGTTATTGACATCGATGCCATGCGCCCTTATCCTTCAATGCTCTTTGGGTTAGAAACAGCTAAGGCACAGTTGGATGTCAAGGGAAGCATCAACTTCTTTAACACTGCTTTTGGACGCGGAGAAGAAGGAATCACCATCAATGGACTCGTGTGGATGGGAACTTTCGATGAGATGTATCAGCGATTAGAAGCGAAACTCAAGGCTGGCTTCCGTTGTGTAAAGTTGAAGATTGGTGCAATTGACTTTGAGAAAGAACTCGACCTTATACGCCATATCCGTCAAACTTTCACACGTGAGCAGGTGGAACTACGCGTTGATGCGAATGGTGCCTTTGCTCCAGAAGATGCCATGCAACGATTAGAAGCTTTGGCACAATATGATATCCACTCCATCGAACAACCTATCCGACAGCATCAATGGCAGGAGATGGCACGCTTGTGTGCTGACTCTCCCCTACCGATAGCCCTTGATGAGGAACTTATCGGCGTCAATAACCCTGCAGAAAAAGTGCTTTTACTCGATACGATTCACCCACAATATATCATCCTAAAGCCAAGTCTACATGGCGGTATGACTGGAACAAGAGAATGGATTACAATAGCAAGAGAACGTAACATTGATTCATGGATAACCTCAGCACTTGAGAGTAACATCGGACTGAATGCTATCGCCCAGTTAACAGCTGACATCTACGGTCCAAACATCACCACTCCACAAGGCTTAGGTACGGGACAACTCTTCACTGACAATATCCCAATGCCATTAGAAATCAGGGGCGATCAGCTTTGGATCAGCGATTAAGAAGATTATTATTAGCCCTATTTGGCTTATTAGCCCCATTCGCCCAATAAGATAAAACCAAACAACAATGACACTACAAGACTTCCTCTCAGAATGGCATAATGATAATCCACAACTCCTTGTGCATACCAGTGGTTCTACTGGAAAGCCAAAACCGCTGTGGGTAGAGAAGCAACGTATACTCAATTCAGCCCACATCACTTGTGATTTCTTGGGCTTAAAGGCTGGCGATACCGCCCTACTCTGTATGCCACTCGACTACATTGCAGGAAAGATGGTAGTGGTAAGAAGTATTGAGCGTAACCTACGCCTGCTGAGCGTGACACCTTCTGGACACCCTCTCTCTGACCATTCTTTGTCTGAAGCAGGTATCTCGAACGAGGAGATAACCTTTGCTGCGATGGTACCACTGCAGGTCTATAACTCTCTACAAGTACCTAAAGAGTGTGAGCGTTTGCGCCGTATCCACCATCTTATTATAGGCGGTGGTGCTGTTGATGATAAACTGTCAGCTGCTTTACAGAATTTCCCTAACGCCGTTTGGAGTACCTACGGGATGACGGAAACGCTCTCACATATTGCGCTCCGACGTCTGAATGGACCTGACGCCAGTGAGTGGTACAAACCCTTTGACGGTGTGAAAGTATGGCTCAATGAAGAAGGTTGCCTTGTTATTGATGCCCCTGCTGTTTGCTCTCACCCTTTAGTAACCAACGACAGAGCTAAAATTCTCCCTACGAACACAAAGGAAGGACTTAATACTCCTTGCTTCCGTATCCTTGGACGAAAAGATAATGTGATTGATTCTGGCGGTATTAAGATTCAGATTGAGGAAGTAGAACACCTACTGAAATCCTCTCTTACAGCCGATTTTGCAATAACAAGCTGCCATGACGAGCGTTTTGGAGAAGCTGTGGTCTTACTCACTACACAAGACGACACCAATGCAGTCAGAACACTCTGCCAACAACGTCTTCCAAAGTTCTGGCAACCTCGTTTCATCTTCCACGTTCCTACCCTTCCCCAAACAGGTAATGGAAAACCAGCAAGAGCAGGGATTAAGGCTTTGGCACGCCAGTTATGTGATTCAAAAGCATAACATTGCCCTCTATCCAACTACATTCTGCATCCTATTTAGTACTCAGCACCAATGGTGCGGACTGTCAGCACCACACGTGCGGACCATCAGCACATCTATTAAAAGACTTAAGAGAGATTCGTCATAACGAACTTAATCAATCGTAGGATATAACAAGTAAAAGCTAACCTATACATAAGTTGCTTAGAAAAAGCACAAGACGAGAAGATATAACATACTATTAGCAAAAAATACACACATTGTCACAAATGATATTAATCCTTGCAACTTTTCTTCATCTCATCTCCAGACACATCTTCTCAGCCCCTCCCGAACAATGAAAAACTTAACCTTTTGTTTGCCACAACCGATTTTTTTAGCTAATTTTGCAGTCACAAAACCAATACGTAATTTTTAAATGGACGATTATCACGCGGAGAATTTCAAACTGTAGGCGTGAGGATTACAACAAGAAGTTGCTAATCCCCACACTATTATTTAACTATGGAGATTAGCTAATGAAGACATATTGGAACATTAACGGAACCCTGAATACCATTAAGGAATGGCAGCCTAACTGCTGGATTCAGGTTACTTGCCCAACAGAGCAAGATCAGCAAGAACTCGAAGACACTTTTCATATTCCAGACTACTTCTTATCGGATATCAGCGATACCGATGAGCGAGCACGCTATGAATATGATGATGGTTGGATGCTGATAATCCTCCGTATCCCTTACGTGAAGGAAATTCGCTCACGAACCCCATATACAACAGTACCATTAGGTATCATTCACAAGAAAGATGTAACCATCACGGTTTGCAATTTCGAGACAAATATGATGCTCGACTTCGTCAGCTATCAGCAAAAGAGAAATGAGGGCTTTACTGACTATGTAGACCTTATCTTCCGTCTCTTCCTTTCTTCTGCTGTGTGGTACCTGAAACGACTGAAGCAAATCAATACTTTGATTGAAAAAGCTAAGCGTAACTTGGACAAAGGTGTAGACAACGAAAGTTTGATTGGACTAAGTCGTCTGCAGGATTCGCTTACCTACTTCATCACCTCCATTCGTGGCAACGAGAACCTTTTGGCTAAGTTGAAGTTTAAGTTGCAGATCGACGAGTTGGATGCCGACCTGATTGAAGACGTAAATATTGAGATGTCACAGGCACGAGAAACAACGAGTATCTACTCTGATATTCTTGAATCCACCATGGACACCTACTCAAGCATTATCAACAACAACATGAACACCGTGATGCGTACGCTCACCTCGGTGTCAATTGTTATGATGTTGCCAACGCTTATATCTTCCCTCTTCGGTATGAACCTTGTCAATGGAATGGAAACGAATCCATGGGGATTCCCTGTTGCAATGTTCTTATCAGTCGTCGTTTCTGCTGCATCATGGTGGTTGCTACGCCGTAAACGCCTGCTTTAGAAGAGAGAAATTAAAAAAAATCAACTTAAAATTAGGTACTTTCAAACTTTTTATCTAAGTTTGCAGTTGATATATTAGTGGTAGAAGACTACCGTGCATCTTTGCAATGGTCTGAAACCTTAAATGTGGAAAAACCCAAATCACAAACAAAAAGTGAAATGATGGACTCTCAAGAAAATGCCCTGAATCAGGGTACAGAAGAAGTTAAGCTGTCTGAAGAAGTTGCAGCCAATGCTACAACGGAGAATTCCGAAGTGCAGAATGTTAATACTGATGCTGTAGAAGAAAACCTCAATCAACCAGTTGAAACGAAGTCAGAGAGCGAGAAGGAAAATCTCGCTACTAAGACTTATAGTTCAAAAAAGGAGATTATTGAGCGCCTGAAAGCTATCGTTGACAGTAATGAAACACCAGAGAAAGCTGAAGTAGAGCACCTGAAAACGGTATTCTACAAGTTGCATTTTGTTGAACGAGAAGCACAGCAGAAGGCTTATCTCGAGAATGGCGGTGACCCAGAGAAATACCAGGTATTGCCTGATGAGGATGAAGAAACCTTCAAGGCAGAGATGACCATCATTAAGGAAAAACGCCAAAAGGCTTTCCTCGCACTTGAAGAGGAGAAGCAACAGAACCTCAAGAAGAAAGAAGCTATCATCGAACAGATTAAGGCGATGGCTACTACTCCTGAAGAGGCTAACAAGAACTTTGACCAGTTCAAGAAGCTTCAGCACGAGTGGAAAGAAATCAAGATGGTTCCTGCTGAGAAGGCTAACGAACTTTGGCGCAACTATCAACTCTATGTTGAGCAGTTCTATGACTTGTTAAACCTCAATCGTGAGGCACGCGAATACGACTTCAAGAAGAATCTTGAGAAGAAGACTAAACTCTGTGAAGCAGCAGAGAAGTTGGCTGAAGAAACTGATGTTATCAGTGCATTCCACCAGTTACAGGAACTTCATCAAGAATATCGTGAGACAGGTCCTGTTGCTAAGGAACTTCGCGAGCAGATTTGGGCACGCTTCAAAGCTGCCAGCACTGTTATCAACAAGCGTCACCAACAGCACTTCGAAACACTCCGAACACGCGAAGAAGAGAATCTAACAAAGAAGACTGCACTCTGCGAAAAGGCTGAAGAACTTGCAAAACAAGACAATAAGTCTTCTGCTGATTGGGAGAAACGCACTAAGGAAATCATTGCTATCCAGCAGGAATGGAAGACCATTGGTTTCGCTCCACAGAAGATGAACGTGAAGATTTTTGAACGTTTCCGTGCTGCATGTGACGACTTCTTTGGTCGTAAAGGCGAATTCTTCAAGCAGTTGAAAGAGCAGTTTGCTGAGAATACAGAAAAGAAAAAGGCACTTGTTGAAAAGGCTCAAGCATTAAGTGAGTCTACCGATTGGAAGGCAACATCTGATAAGCTCATCGCTTTACAGAAAGAGTGGAAGACCATCGGAATGGTTCCTAAGAAGATTGGCGACCAGTTGTGGAATGATTTCCTTGCTGCCTGCAACCGTTTCTTCGAGGCCCGCAACGCTGTTCACGCTGACTCTCGCAATGAGGAACATGAGAACTTAAACAAGAAACGTGATATCATCAGCCAGCTGAAAGAACTTGTTGAACAAACAGGTGAGAACTTACAAGAGAAGGTACAGAAACTGACTGAGCAATATAATAAGGTGGGTCACGTTCCTTATAAAGAGAAAGACAAACTCTACAAGGAATACCACGAGGTATTGGATAAGATTTATAAAGACCTCCATATCTCTGCAGCACGTAAACGAGTTGACAACTTCCGCAATAACCTCAAGAAGGTTGCTGACCGTGGCGTTGATGCACTCGACAACGAGCGTGGTCGTCTGCTCCGTCGCTTTGAACAGTTAAAGCAGGAGATAAACACTTACGAGAACAATCTCGGTTTCCTCAACATCAGTTCAAAGAAGGGCAACAGCCTTATTGACGAAATGAATCGTCGCATCCAGAAACTCAAAGATGATATGGATGAAGTGAAGCAGAAGATTAAGGCTATCGATGCTGAAAACAAATAAAAAGGACATTCTTATCTATTCTGTTTCATAATAATACAAGGGTAGATTGAAGGAAATAGAACCAAGAAAAGGGACAATTCTTTGCAGAATTGCCCCTTTTCTTATCATCTATAACGCAATTATTTCTCTCACAACAAAGTTTTATTGTCGAATTATTTTCGTAAAAAGAATTCGTAACAGATACGAATTTCCCAAGAGAGAGAGATAGAAAGAGTACCTGTCAACCATAAAACATGCCCTAAAAGTAAGTTCATCCGTTAACCCCAAATCAGTCATTAGAAACTAAACATATTTTGTTTTTTTCGCAAAGCAATTATTTTTATACTTCTGAAACCCACACAGATAGAATTTAGAAAAATCATTACATAATTTCAAATAAAATACCAATAAATAGCGGTGATTATACATGTAAAATGTAAGTTTGTAACCAACATGAAATCAGATAGTTACAAAGCAGTATAAGAAAAGATGCTTAATTGGACTTCAAAAGGGCGTTAGTAAGACTCCAAAAGAGCATCTTTTACAAGTCAATTAGGCGTCTTTTAGAAGCCAAAAGACCATGTGTTGCCTTCGATACACATGAAAATAGTTTACAAACATCTATAATATCCGTCTTTGCAACTTGACGTAACCCGCTACGCCTGCGTTACAAAGCCAAACAATCTGTTCGATAATAATACAAAATATGTTTAGCCTCTACTGACCGATTTGGATGTAACGGAAGAACCTAAAAGCTGACTTATTTATTCCTTTACAGTCTTCTTCTTTGCCTCAGTCCATGCAATGATACCACCTAAAAGGTTGGTAACAGTGTATCCTTCTTTGGCAAGAAGAGTCGCTGCCATAGCAGAACGCTTACCAGAACGACAATAAACGGCACAAGGACGCTTCTTGTCGAGCTTAGCAAGAGCATTAGAAAGGAAAGAAGGCGTCAACACATCAATATGCATTGCACCTGGAATATGCCCTTCTGTAAACTCATCAAGTTTACGAACATCCACCAACTGAACAGAGTCAGACTTTATAATCTGCTCAAAACGATTAACATCTACATCCGTATAAGGATTCTGCGCACATGCGCCCATACCTATTCCCAATGCTGCCAAAATGGCTGTAAATAACTTCTTCATACTTTATCAGGTAAATATTTAAGCTATTGAATGAAACAAAAAAAGAGAGTTGAAAACTCAACTCTCTCACTTTGTTGGGATACCCGGACTCGAACCAGGAATGACAGGACCAGAATCTGTAGTGTTACCATTACACCATATCCCATTGACCTCACAACTCATTTCCGAATTGCGAGTGCAAAGTTAGCACTTTTTCTTGAACTACCAAAACTTCTACCAACTTTTTTCATGAAAAGAGATAAAAATATTTTCAAAGGCAGTTTTTCGTCACAAAATAGCTCAAATAAGCCCAACAGGAACAAATTGCTAAATAAAATGAAATTTATTTTGTGCTTCATTCCTTTTGCGCTACCTTTGCATCTCGTATATTATAATGTGATTTAATGGATAAGACAAAGAATTTAGTAGAATTAATTACAAAGGGAATTCAAGATAAAAAGGGACATGGCATAGTTATTGCAGACCTATCAGAGATCGATGGTACTATCTGCCGCTATTTCGTTATATGCCAAGGTAACTCGACACAACAAGTAGAAGCTATTGCCGGATCAGTGAGCGATTATGTTCGCGAAACGATTGGTGAGAAGCCTATCAACTGCGTAGGACTTGGCAATGCACAGTGGGTGGCAATTGATTATGCGGACGTTATCGTCCACATCTTCAGCCCAGAGACACGTGAATTCTATGATATAGAACACCTTTGGGAGGACGCCAAGTTGACCACTCTGCCAGATTTAGACTGATAAAGTAACCTGGTAATCGCCTTTTTATATAAAAATCAGACTTCAAAATGGACAATTCAAATCCTAAAAACAAGCCGAATATGCCTAAATTCAATATGAATTGGCTCTACATATTCGTTATTATTGCCCTCGGAGTAGTATTCTTTGCTGGGGGGAATGGGCTTTTTCCGTCAAGTGCAGGTATAGACAAGGACTATACCACGTTCAAACAATACGTTGCTAAAGGCTATGCCACAAAGGTGATTGTCAATCGGAATGACAATACCCTACGCATGTATGTAAGCCCAAACCATATCCGCGACATCTTCAAGAAGGGTACACAAGAAGTGGGTACAGCCCCTTATGTTACCGTGGAGATTGGTTCGGTTGATAAGGTAGAAACCTTCCTCGATCAAGCTGTAGCTCAAAAGAAAATCGTAAGCTATAGTTATGAGAACAAAACAAGTAACACCATTCTCGATATTCTTGGCTCTATTGCACCATGGATATTCTTCTTTGGCATCTGGTACTTCCTCATGCGCCGTATGGGCGGAGGTGCCAGCGGAGGTGGTGGAGTATTCAGCGTTGGAAAATCTAAGGCAAAACTCTATGAGAAAGCCAACGAAATGGGTATCACCTTCAAGGATGTTGCTGGTCAGACAGGTGCTAAACAGGAGGTACAAGAGATTGTTGAGTTCTTGAAGAATCCTAAGAAATATACCGATTTAGGTGGTAAAATCCCTAAGGGTGCACTGCTTGTTGGTCCTCCGGGAACAGGTAAGACCCTCTTAGCTAAGGCTGTTGCAGGTGAGGCTGGTGTACCATTCTTCTCTATGAGTGGCTCAGACTTCGTCGAAATGTTCGTCGGAGTTGGTGCGAGCCGTGTACGTGATGTATTCCATCAAGCTAAAGAGAAGTCGCCTTGTATCATCTTTATTGACGAGATTGATGCCGTTGGACGTGCTCGTTCAAAGAATCCAGCTATGGGCGGAAACGATGAGCGTGAGAACACACTCAACGCCCTTCTGACCGAGATGGACGGCTTCGGAACGAACTCAGGCGTTATCGTTCTTGCTGCAACTAACCGTGTTGACATGCTCGATAAGGCACTCCTTCGTGCCGGACGATTCGACCGTCAGATACACGTTGACCTACCAGACTTGCCAGAACGTAAGGAGATCTTCCTCGTTCATATGCGCAATTTGAAATTAGAGAAGAATCTTGATATCGACCTCCTTGCACGTCAGACACCAGGTTTCTCAGGTGCAGATATTGCCAATGTATGTAACGAAGCTGCCCTGATTGCAGCCCGTCATGACAGCACAGAGGTAACAAAGCAAGACTTCTTAGACGCTGTAGACCGTATCATCGGCGGCTTAGAGAAGAAGACAAAGATTATGACAGCTGACGAGAAACGCACTATTGCCCTTCACGAAGCAGGTCACGCAACCATTAGTTGGTTCTGTGAGCATGCCAACCCATTGGTAAAGGTGAGCATCGTACCACGTGGTCAGGCACTCGGTGCAGCATGGTATCTGCCAGAAGAGCGTCCTATCACAACAAAAGAACAGATGCTTGACGAGATGTGTTCATTGCTCGGTGGACGTGCTGCAGAGGAACTCTTCACTGGTCATATCTCAACAGGTGCAATGAATGACCTCGAACGTGCGACCAAGAGTGCATACGGTATGATAGCCTATGCAGGTATGAGTGACAAGTTGCCAAACATCTGTTATTATAACAATGATGAATATAACTTCCAGAAGCCATACTCTGACACGACGGCTAAGACCATCGATGAGGAGGTACTAAAGATGATTAACGGACAGTATGAGCGTGCAAAACAGATTCTGACAGAGCACAAAGAGGGTCATAACCGTTTGGCACAGATTCTCATTGAACGTGAGGTAATCATGGCAGAAGACGTTGAGGAAATCTTCGGAAAGCGTCCTTGGGTAAGCCGTACACAGGAATTGCTTGAGCAGGAAGAGAAGTCTCAGCCTAAATTAGAGGATATGCCAGAGGAGGTTAAGCAGGCACAAGCAGAGCACGAAGCAAGAATCGCAAAAGAAGGTAACGACAACGCAAGTGATTTATAAACAAACATACAGTTATGAGTGATAAACTAAAGAACCTGATTGTCAGAGCCGTTACAGGCGTATTCTTCGTCACCGTGATGGTGTTGGGCATCCTTCATCCTCACGCACTGATTGCTCTTTTCGCACTCATCACAGGTCTTTCCATTTGGGAATACACCGGATTGGTGAACAATATCAAAGGAGTAAAGGTAAACCGCTTTATCTCAACCATAGCAGGAGTCTATTTCTTCCTGTCGGTTGCAGGACTACGTCTGACACCAGTTGAGGGTTTCGTTATCTTTGTACCCTACATTCTGACAATTCTCTACCTGTTGGTTTCAGAATTGTATCTGAAGAATGAGAACCCTATCAACAGCTGGGCATACACGATGTTAGGACAGATGTATATCGCATTGCCTTTCTCTATGATTAACGTATTAGCTTTCCAGCAGGGTGAGATGGGACAGGTAACCTTTGATTTCCTCCTTCCATTGAGTATCTTCATCTTCCTTTGGACAAATGATACAGGTGCTTATCTCTGCGGTTCGCTCTTCGGCAAGCACAAACTCTTCCCACGTATCAGTCCTAAGAAGAGTTGGGAAGGAAGCATTGGTGGCGGTATTCTCGTTCTCATTGTAGCAGGTATCATCGGCTACTTTGCAAACATCGGTGCTACACCTCACATGTTGAGCATTCCTGCATGGGTAGGTCTCGGACTCGTCGTAGTGGTCTTCGGAACATGGGGCGACCTTGTTGAGAGTCTTCTCAAGCGTACACTCGGTATCAAGGATAGCGGTAATATACTGCCAGGACATGGTGGTATGCTTGACCGCTTTGACTCATCACTCTTAGCAATACCAGCTGCTGTCGTGTATCTCTATACATTGACATTCTTCTATTAAACTATAATAAAAAAAGAAATAACAGACGTGTAGGGACAGACGGAACCGTCTGTCCCTATGTTGTTTATAATCTTGCCTTATTCCGACAATGAACGCAGAACTCACTGTAGATTATCTTCAACAAGCTTTTGAGCATTACAACGACCTCATCTTTGACGGTAAACTACCCGTACCAAAACTGAAGTGGTCGCGTGCTAAGACTCGTTTAGGACAGATGGCATGTAAAAGAAAGATAAGTTGGGGACGCACAAAGTTTTATGACTTTAGTATTTCTGTTTCTAACTATTATAAACTGACAACAGAACAGATAGACGATGTGCTCATTCATGAGATGATACACTACTCTATTGCCTATACAGGACTGAAAGACACATCATCACATGGCATTGTATTTCGTGGTATGATGGACAAGATTAACCGTACTTTTGGCAGACACATCACAATCTCCGTACGCACACGTAATCTCCAACCTCGTACGACCCAACAGCCCAAAGACTATCTCATATTAGCATTAGAAATGAAAGATGGTAAGTATTTCCTTTCTTCTGTCAATCCCTCTGCCGCTGGGAAATTGGCAGTCTCCCTTGCTCGCACCCGAGAGATTGCTCATTACGCATGGTATCATTCACAAGATGAATACTTCCACAGCATGCCACAAGTTCGCTCTTTGCGTGGCAGACAAGTGTCTAAAGAGGTCTATATAACGATGATTGAGAAGATGAAACTCCTAAGATAAGAAATGATTAAGCCTGTTTTGTAAACTATTTTCGTACGATTCAAAATCAATACATGCTCTTTTAGCTTCTTAAAGACGCCTAATTGACTTGCAAAAGGTGCCCTTTAAGACCCTTACTAACGCCCTTTTGAAGTCCAATTAAGCATCTTTTACTATACCTGTTTATAACCAACTGATTTTCTGTTGGTTACAAACCTACTTTTTCTACGTGCTTTTACCGTTATTCATAGAGCTTTTACCCAGAGTTATGTAATGATTTTTCAAGACCTTATAAATATTTGAAGTATTAGAAAGAAAAGGTTTTATGCGTCAGAGAGCCTTTGGTTCTTCCGCTAAAACTATACAGAAAGCATCCACACTTTTAATGGAAGAATCACAAAAAAACGCCTTTGCAGGAGTTCTGCAAAGGCGTTTTTATTTTATAGTTTGTGACTATCAGCTTAGAACACTGGCACAATCCAGAAGTGCATAGCTCGGTTTTCAGCTGGCAACTGATACTTCTTCAGAGGTTCTGAACCCCAACTATCAATACCACCTACACCCATCATTGCTGCATCCAACGTAAGGTTAGTGTACTTAGACAATGGTACCTGATAGCTATGACGCTGATGCTTCTCACTTCCCTCATCAAGGTCGGAGATGTTATAGTGTAATGCGCTGGCAGAGAAAGCTGCCTCATCAAACAATACTCGGAATCCACGACCGCTGTTGTCAGTCTGCTGCCACCAGCGAATGTCGCTCTTCGTACCTGTTTCCTGTGGACGAATGTAAGGGAAGAACTGCTTGTCGGCAGTCTGCTCATAGCATCCGATGCGCTGTGAAAGCTTACGGTCGGCATAGTTTTCGATAGGTCCACGACCGTAGAACACTGACTTATCCATATTATAAGGTAACTGCATCAACATTCCAAAGCGTGGAAGCTGAGGAGCCTTGCTGCCTTCCTTCATTTCCATGTCCATACTAACATGGAGCGCACCATCAGCTGCAACATGGTAAACAAGGCACAACTGACCACCTACCTGCGGTAAATCATATTCTGCTGTGAGGCGATTCATCTTTTTATCAACTTCTAATGACTTCAATATCATTGTAGGATTCTTCCATACAGACAGGCGATTTTGGAAGTTAGTACCCATATCATTGTCTGTCATAGCACGCCAGAAGTTAGGCTTCAAGCTACCACCTTCACCCAAGAAGTTATGACCATCAACCTGATAACTACTGAGGAAACCTGTCTTGCGATCGAATACGAGGTCGAAGTTGTTGCCTGCAAAGCGTACAACACCTTCTTTCACATTGTCTGTTACCTTCACCTTATTCTTTACAACAGGCTCCATCTTTGGCATTGGCTGCCAAGGCTGTACCTCCATCTGCATTTCTGCTACAGTCTGACCAGCTGCCATCAGTGGTTCAGCAGTCTTCAACTTAAAGTCGATATTCAAGAGAACTTCACCATCAAACTCCTTACCAACTATTGGTAAAGTATATTCAACCGTCTGCTGTGGTGCAACATTCAGTTCTTCAATCGCACCCTTTTCAACAACCTTACCCTCGTTAACAAGGCTCCATTCCATACGATAATTGCTAAGATCACGGAAGAAGTATTCGTTGTGAACAGCTATCTTGCCCTGCTTGAGGTCAACTGGTCGAGCCCAGATATTCTGATATTCGTAGGCAACCTCATAAGCATGTGGATTCAACTGACGGTCAGGACCAATCATACCATTGCAGTTGAAGTTGTTGTCTGATGGGTCAGTCTTATTATAGTCACCACCATATGTGTATTCCGTCTTCACATCAACCGCATCAGCTGCACGCTCATAATCTTCCAACCTACGAGAAGCATCAAACTTAGGATTGCGGTGTAAGCCTTGATCTACAAAGTCCCAATCAAATCCACCTTGGAACTTAGGATACTTACGAACAAGGTCCCAGTACTCCTTCAAGTTACCACCAGAGTTACCCATCGTATGGTTATACTCGCACTGGATAAGTGGACGAGTGTATTGAGCGTTCTTTGAGTAATCTTCACAAGCCTTTGGAGAATAGTACATTGGGCAGAAAATATCCGTAGCATAGCCATTCAACTCAGCACGCTCATACTGTACAGGACGGCTTTGATCTTGCGACTTAATCCAATCGTATGCATCATCGAAGTTCTTGCTATAGCAAGTCTCGTTACCAAGACTCCAGAAAATGACACTTGGATGATTGAACTTCGTTCCGACATTATGCTGATTACGCTCCATAATCTGCTTAGCAAAGAGCGGACTACCCGATACTGCATCCTTATTATAGCCAAAACCGTGGCTCTCTTGATTAGCCTCAGCAACCACGTAGAGTCCATACTCGTCGCATAGATCATACCAAATAGGGTCGTCAGGATAGTGACAAGTACGCACTGCATTGACATTCAAACGCTTCATCAGTTTGATATCCTGAATCATACGCTCACGTGTCACAACGTAACCACCATCTGGATCCATCTCATGACGGTTAGCTCCCTTGAAGAGAACAGGCTGACCATTGACCAACACTTGCGAGTTTTTTATTTCAACCTTGCGGAAACCAACTTTGAGAGGGATTGTCTCAATAGCCTTACCAGTCTTAGCATCCTCAACATTCACATAGAGATTATAAAGATAAGGAGTCTCTGCTGTCCACTTCTTAGGGTTTCTCAGCTCCATAAAAGCCTTAGCTTGCCCTGCTTTATCTGCCGTAACGACTGTCTTTGCAGCAAGATTATTATCAGCATCCTCCAAGATTAGGAATGCCTTTGTATTACCCGCTAACTGGAGATTGACGCTGAGCGTACCGTCCTTGTAATCATTTACAAGGTCAGGCGTTACACGAATATCTTTCAAATGCTGCTTTGCATCACGCGCATAGAGATAACTATCGCGAGCAACACCACTGAGACGCCAGAAGTCTTGGTCCTCACAATAGCTGCCATCTGACCAACGGAACACTTGGAAAGCAATCTGGTTATCACCCTTCTTGAGGTACTTCGTCACGTCAAACTCTGGTCCTATCTTAGAGTCTTCACTATAGCCAACGAACTTACCGTTCACCCACAGATATACACAAGATGTCACCGAACCGAAATGAGCAATAACTTGTTTGCCGTCCCAGTTGTCTGGTATGCGGATAGTTCGACGGTAAGAGCCTACGTGATTTTCCTTGATAGGAACCTCAGGAGGGTTATTCTTGAAGTTACCACGCCATGCAAAACCAATGTTCACATAGACTGGGTCGCCATAACCATTCACCTCCCAGATACCAGGAACAGGGAATGTCTTCCACTGCGAGTCATCGAAGTCGGTACGGAAGAAATCTGTTGGACGTTGATCAGCATTCTCAACCCAATTGAACTTCCAGTCTCCATCAAGGGAAAGATAGTTAGCCGACTTCTTCATATCATACTTTGTTCCACGCAGATTCTCATTTGGAGCAAAGGCAAAGAAGTCTGTATGCGTTGCAAAACGATTGACAGCATTCACCTGAAGGTCATGCCATTCGGTGAAAGTTGGCTCAATAGCGGCTTTCTGTGCATGAATACCAGACACAGACATGCCCATCAATAAAGCCGTTAGAAAAAGCTTATCCATATTGATAATAATTTAGGTTTCTTTCTTTAAAATCCTTAACTCACACAAGAGTATATAAAAGGATAACACAACAAAATTAGCAAAAAAACCTGTAATCATCGACTTATGTCACGAAAAATATGTATATTTGCTTAGATAAACAGTATAAATAACATTTATTGTATCCCTATATGGCCAGACAACACTTCCTAACCCATTCACTTGTTTGCTGCCTTTTACTAATTGGCTCTACAAATATTGCAAATGCGCAAAGAAGACATAAAGCCATTACCACAAAACAAAAGCAGCCGTTATTTCTCAAGAGTGACACCCTACCTATCGTCGGTTCAATGGCAAAGGTGGGGCAGAAACAGATGAATAAAGGTTTGGTAAACTCTGCAATTAATGCCCTTTCCGGACAAGCCGTTGGTGTAAATGTCGTTACGAATGGGCAAGATCGTATGGCAATGTTGACCAGTGTGCGTGTTCGTGGAACCACATCGCTTACTGGTGGTAATGACCCTTTGGTCCTTATAGATGGTGTTTCATCTGATTTATCTACCCTATCCACCATTTATCCTGCTGATATCGAAAGTTTTACAATCCTCAAGAATGCTTCAGAAACATCTAAGTATGGTTCACGAGGAGCATCGGGTGTTATCGAAGTAAAGACAAAACGTGGCAATGGTAGCAAGTTCCAGATCTACTATGATGGAACTGCTGGCTTCGATGTTGTATATAAACGACTTCGAATGCTAAATGCTGCGGAGTATGTTAGTGCTGCAAAAGCATTGGGATTAGACTATGTTGACAAAGGTTATGATACTAACTTTCAGAAAGAAATAGTACGAACAGGTTTCGTAAACTCACACCACGTGGCTTTTAGTGGAGGTAGTGAGAAGTCTAACTATCGTGCCTCATTAGGCTATGTACGTGGACAAACGGTTATTAAAAACAAGGATTACAATAACTTCGTGGCTAAGTTAGATATCTCACAGCTTGCCTTTGACGAGAGACTAAAGATTGACTTTGGTGCCTTCGGTTCATCTCAACAAGATGAAAAGATATTTGATATTCAAGCACTTTCCTACTCTACTGCTGCAATGAATCCAACACTCCCATTCCACAAAACAGGAAACGGATGGCAGAGAAATGGCAACGCATCACAAATAGGACCGACAGAACCACTGCTGTTTGAACGCAATGATGAGAAGAATCTTACGTTCAATTCACATCTGCAGTTGTCCTTACAGCTAACACATAACCTACAGTTAGCAGCCTTAGGTTCCTATTCTTACACCTCAACGGAGAACGGAAGGTTTGCTCCGACATGGGTATGGGCACAAGGATTAGCATATAGAGGAGAACGAAAGACCGAGGATATGTTAGGTAACATCTCTCTTGATTGGAAATATCGTTGGGGGGCAAACAATCTATCTGCCACCATTCTTGCTGAATATCAGAAGAAAAAGATAGCAGCTTTTTGGACACAAGTAAAGGGATTAACCAACAATTACTTTGGTTATGACAATCTTGGGGCAGCTTCTGACCGTCCTTATGGAGGAACGGGTAGTAGTTATGCCGACCCAAGTCTTGCCTCTTTTATGGGTACACTTACCTACACACTGCTCGACCGATACACACTTAATTTGACAACACGTGCAGATGGTTCGTCAATGGTTGGCAAAGACCATACGTGGGGTATCTTCCCTTCTATCTCAGCAACCTGGGATATGAAGAAAGAAAGCTTCCTACGCAATAATAAAAGCATTAGTCTCCTGAACCTTCGAACTGGTTATGGTCGATCTGGAAACCTTGGTGGAATCAGTTCTTATTTGACCTTAAGGCAATATATCCCAGTAGGTTTAATCTCGTACAATGGTACACCAACAGTCACTATGGGTACCTTACGCAATAGTAACCCTGACCTACGTTGGGAGACGCGCAGCACCTTTAATATTGGTACTGACCTTGGATTGTTCAACAATCGTCTGCTCCTTACAGCAGAGTATTACTATTCCAAGACTACCGATATGCTTTACGAATATGACGTACCTGTGCCAACTTTTGCCTTCGACAAGCTATTGGCAAATATCGGTTCTATGTCTAACAGTGGTTTTGAGTTGGGTATTGGCGTCGTTCCTATATCAAAGAAAGACATGGAACTCAATGTCAATGTCAATATGGCATGGCAAAAGAACAAACTCCTTTCTCTCAATGGTAAACATAATGGAAGACAGATGACTGCATCAGAAATAACACCTATCGGCGGTATGAATGGTGCAGGTTTCCATGGTGGATATAATGATATTATCTATCAGATTGTAGGTCAACCCTTAGGCGTTTTCTATCTTCCTCACTGCAAAGGAATCGTTGACAACGGACATGGACACAACAAATACGACATTGCAGATTTGAACAATGACAATGTTATCGACCTCAGCGACCATGGCGACCGATATATCGCAGGACAAGCAACACCTAAGATGACCTTAGGCTCTAACATAAGTTTCAGATACAAAGCATTCGACATTTCCTTACAGATGAATGGTGCTTTCGGACATAAGATATTTAACGGAACAACTCTTTCTTTCCTGAACATGTCAAACTTCCCAGACTATAATGTCCTTGCAGAAGCTCCAGCACGGAATATTGTTGACCAGAATGTGACGGATTATTGGTTGGAAAAAGGTGATTATCTAAACTTTGATTATCTTACGATAGGTTGGAATACGCCTATTAAAAACAAATATATCAGTTCACTACGTGTGTCTTTTAGCATTAATAATCTCGCAACAATAACAAGTTATAGTGGCTTAACACCGATTATCAATAGTTATGTAGTAGATAACACTTTAGGTATTGATGACAAACGTACCTATCCTCCTTATCGCACTTATTCTATCGGTGTGAGTATTAAGTTCTAAGCAATTTAACACAACATAAACAACTGTCAAGTATGAAATACTTACTTCGCCCACTCTTTTTTCTAACTTTCCTCACATTGACTGGTTGTCTGGACGAGAATAGCAAAGATAGCCTCGATGAACAACATACCTACACGACAGATAGAGATGTATATGTCAATGCCGTCGCTACCTTGTATAACTACATAGGAAGTGATAAAGACAGTGAGGGATTACAAGGTACTTATCGTGGTGTATATGATTATAATACGTTCACTACCGATGAAGCAATCATACCTGTCCGTGGTGGAGACTGGTATGATGGAGGCTTTTGGGCTGATTTATATACTCATAACTGGGCAGAAGACAGCAAACCGCTCTACGATACATGGAAATATCTCTATAAAGTAATTGTATTCAGTAATGATGCACTTACAACCATCGACAAACATAAACAACTGCTTACAGATGAGCAATACAAGGCTTATAGGGCTGAGGTTAGGGCTATCCGTGCCTTATACTACTATTACCTTATGGATATGTTTGGAAATATACCATTAGTAACTACGGCTGGCGAAAGTACTGAAAACGCAGATCAAGCAAGTCGCCCTGAGGTATATCGGTTTATTGTAAAAGAACTACAAGAAGTCACCCCACTGCTTCCTACAGGTCATAGTAACCTTCTTGGCAAGAACTATGGACGTGTAACACGTTCTGTAGCCAACTTCCTTCTTGCTAAGTTGATGCTGAATGGTGAGGTTTATTCTGATGCTGATTGGACAGATAATCAACAACCTAATGGTAAGCAAACCTACTTCACCATCAATGGTCAGCAGATGAATATATGGCAAGCCTGCAAATATTACTGCGATAAGGTGACTGCTGATGGCTTTACCTTAGCAGCCGATTATCTCAGCAACTTCTCTGTTAACAACGAGAATTCACCAGAGAATATCTTTACTATCCCGCTCGACAAACACCTTTACAAGAGCCAATTCCAGTATCTCTTCCGCTCTCGTCACTACTCACATGGCGGTGCCTTCGGTACAGGCTCTGAGAATGGAGCCTGTGCAACTATTTCAACAGTGAAGACTTTCGGCTATGGTACCAGTAATGTTGACAAGCGATATGCTTATAACTTCTACTCTGACACTGTTCGGGTAGATGGAAATATCATATATTTAGAAAATGGCAAACCACTTGTTTATATGCCACTTGATGTAGAGTTAAATCTCACTAACAGCCCATATATCAAGACGGCAGGAGCAAGAATGGCTAAATATGAGGTGGACCGCAACGCCTTTAACGATGGTAAAAGCCCAGACAACGACATTGTTCTCTTCCGTTATGCCGATGTATTGCTAATGAAGGCTGAAGCTGCTGTACGCAACGGAGAGAATGGTAATACTGAACTGAACCTCGTTCGCAGCCGTAGTGGCATGGGAAATAGAACTGCTACATTAGATAATATTCTTGCTGAACGCCTGATGGAACTAATGTGGGAGGGCTGGCGTCGTAATGACCTCATCCGCTTCAATCGTTTCCATCAGTCCTACGACCTTCGTACTGCACCCGAAACAGAAGCCGACCGTCATACTATCGTCTTCCCTATCCCATCACGTGCATTAGACCTCAACGAAAAACTGAAACAGAATAAAGGTTATAAACGCTAAATAAAACCTCCGTCAACCCCATGCTTCTGCGTGAGGTTCAGCACTGCAAGGCTAAGAAATATATTGACAAAATATTCAAAGAAAAGGTAGAGAAATACCTTAAAAGCGAGTTGTTTTATAGCCTTCGTAAGTTACTTGTTATCAAGTAGTTGCAAAAAGAGGTTTTAAAAGGTGCTTAATAAGGTTCCAAAAGGGCGTTAGTAAGACCTCAAAAGGGCACCTTTTGCAAGCCAATTGGGCTTTAATTGCAAACCATTTGACGGTCTTTACAAAATCGACATGTGAAAAAATCGGACAAACATAAAGGAGTTTGAAGTGATAAGGTTTGCATCTTGCGTTTAGAATCTTAAGAAATATCACACAGAGAGGCTCTAAGTTTATAGCAAGAAACTTAGAGCCTCGCTGTGTGCTTTATTATATAATAGGTTTAAACTATCACTTCATAATTTGGAAAACATTAGCTGATAGATTTGTAATCACTGCTGCAAGGATTACTAATCATGATAATTATTAATCAGATTCAAGAAGAAACGTCTGAAATCACTCCACTTATAATAATAAGGTTTAGAGGTCGGAGGCAATGGTAGCGTCGCTTCTTCCTCATTGAGCAGTGCCTTTACAAGAACGTCTGCCTTTGGGTTCTTAGGGTTCTTATAGAACACAAGCTGAATATTAGCTGCCATCGGGAAGATACGTGAACCTATCCAACCCTTTGCTTCAAGACTGTCTACCTGAAACACTTGTACGTAACTTCCATTTAAATCGAGCAGACAAGCCAACGGCATAACCATAGTTTCATGCCCGAAACGAAGGGTAGCTCCTGGATGTGGAAGTGCAAGACAAGAATCTGCTTCAGTGATAATATTACGCAAGAGATTGCGCTGAGAGAAAGGCTGTTTAGCCCCACTTTGAGGTGCACCAGCAAAGTGTAGATACCACCAAACATTGGTGCGTTGCCAAAGACGATAACGTTCATCTGGCGTAAAAATATCATATAGCGATAACGAATGACGTATCTCTGAGTTCTGCACGAAACCAGCAAGGCTAAAGATGTCGGTTGTCAGCTGCTCTGCATTGACATTCTTGTCAACATAATCAGCATTTTTAAAAAGGCGGGACATCAATGGCTGATAATTCATATTGCGTTTCTCCCAATCCTTCATCGTTTCTTTGACCTCCTCACTCTCCTTTTGTTGAGCAAGTTTCTTGTCTGAAAAGTTCATGTAATACATATCATGCTCACTCGCATCGTGGCGAATTCGCAAATGAGGATTCTGTCGTAAGAGTTCCTGTAGGGCATTCTCCATGGATAGAATACAACGGATAACCACCGTTGACTTGGCATCCACCCACACAGAATCACGAAATACAGATGGGATACGTTTAAACATTCGTCGTGCAATCTGCTTATGCTGCTCAGCACCTAATGGAGTCAACTCGCCCCAACGCTTGTATGACTCAGCATACATACGACGTATCTTACCCATTGTTTCCCTACCCTTCTCACTGAGGACTCCAGCCGAATCAGCTCGTTCAAGTACCTGTAGCGGTCGAGTATAGTCTTGCCCTGATAAAAGATAACGCGATCCATGTCGTCCATAGTGAGAGATATAGACTGGGACATAGCCAGCAGGGGGTGGCGTAAGTTTTCCTGAAGGCGTAGGATAGGCAACCCCATTACTTGCAGATAGTTCTGGCTTCGCATCAATATATTTTCTGAATGACTGTGCTTTCACATGTGCCGAAGACAGGAAAGCCATCATACAGAGCAAAGTAATTTGTTTTCTCATATCGTAATAAATTTGTTTTATATTCTTATAAGGACAAAATCAAAACGCCATGAATGCACAGGGTGATTTCATCCTATCCTACAAAGATAAGCATTTTTCATGATTTTCGGAGGTTAAGGTAATAAAAGGAAATGAGAATGTGCCTATTAACACATCCTCATTTCTCTCTAATCCTATCCTGCCCTCCCCTCCTTTGGAGGGGTTGGGGGAGGTCTTTACATATCCTCTTGGAACAATGGATCCTCAGGAACAACCATAATTGGTTTCTGCTGAGCAGCCTTCATGATATTCTCTGGCACGTACTTGTTATCAACAACCAGACGGAAAGTATATTCATTGAACCAAGGATTACTCATAATCAAGTAACCATTCTGACCATAAGAGGCACTCCAAGAGTTCTCTACCTTCCATTTCTTTGGCTGACCGTTCTCATCTAAGTCTACTGCTGTAAGTGTCATCGCATGAGTAGAACCACTATCGAAGGTCGCAATGCGCTCTGCCTTATTCATTGGGAAAGTTGTACCGAAAAGTGTTGCATAGTCGTAGTTATCCAAGTCAAGATAACCACGCTTGCGGTCGAGCTGCTTGCCTACATCATAGCTGGTGTACATCTTCGTCGAGTCTTTCAGTGAAGCAATAGCCATCTTTGCAATATCTTCCATTGGAAGGTTCACATACTTCCAGTTATGACCATCGTAGGTATGACGATCATACTCAATTTCGTAGGTCTTATAGTAAGGACGACGAGGATCGTTCATAGCCATAATAAAGGTTCCATTGAGAGGACCACCCACCGTTTCCTTATAGAATTCTTGTGGAGTATATGTCTTTGCCTTACCAATCTGCTTACCATTCTTATCTTTGAAAGCAAAGGTAAACGTCTTGACTGGCTCACCCAAAGAAAGTGAGAGTATATGATAGATATTACCCAACATCTCTGTCTTGCGTGCCTTAATGGCGGTCTTTGACTTCTTGTCAGCTACCATCTTACGCAGCTCTAACCCATACTCACGTAGTTTTGATGACACAATCTTTGCCATTCGAGAGGTGTTTTCAGCTGAATAGGTTTCTTGCATGGCTTCCATTGGTACAACACCATACTTCTCAACCAAGTCAGATACACCGCAGAACGTACCGCCATCACTAATAGGATTCTTAAAAAAGAATTGCACACGTGGGTCGTCTAATGGCTTACCAGCATTATCAATCACACCCTGCAACATCAAGTTTGCCTTCTCCAACTGGTCATAAAAAGAGAGGTAAACATGGGAATACTCCACTCTCAACGTATCCTTATGGCGACGTGCAAAGTTAGCACGCAAAACGTTCAGTCCTGTAAAGAGCCAGCAACGACCTGAACTTTTCTGATCTTGAATATTCTGTTTCGGTGTCTCCACACTAAAATAGGTGTCCACAGGTCCAGAATTACGGAAGTTACGAGCAAGGTCATCAATAGAATTTGTGGCGATTGCATTCGATAAAGCACGGTCAGATGTTGTCAATCCAGACTTCTGAATCTGCTGCAACATCTGTGCATCAATACCACCATCTTTCGTCTGTGCCTGCACTGTAAGCACACAACTTAGCAAGCCACAGGCAATAAACATATTCTTTCTCATTGTTTTCTTAATAATATTAAGGTAAAGAGTTATTAAAAACTTATTTCCTACAAAGATACTATTTATTTCCCATTGTTGTTGTAATAAAGTGTGAAAATCATCATCGATACTGATAAATTCTACCTAAAAGGGAAAGGTTAACAATTTCTTTTCATGAAGAAAAAGAATTATTTTCATGAACAAAAATATTTATCTTCATGAAAAAAAGATTTATTTTCATGAAAATAAATCGGGAATAAGGATAAATAGTGAGATTGAAGAGGATTAAGTAGTAGAATATAACCCTACTTTATCTCCTTCATTCGGCATTCTTTTGTTCGTAAGTTTTCCTTGAATAAAAAACCTGTACATGAAAAGAAGGCTTCCTATCCTATTACTTTGACCAAGCTTTCGGGCATTTTCTATGTAAAACATTTGCGTATCTTGTTTTTTTTTACGAATATTGCATACGCAAATTAGCGGCTGCTGAAAGTCGCATAAACTAAAAATAAATCTATGAAGAAAATCTTATTGAGTCTGTTTCTTGCTGCTGTCAGCCTATCGAGCTATGCACAGCACTTTATAACAGACCCTAATTTCAGACAAAAAGTAGAAAGCGCATTCCAAGCCAAGATGAAGGTTATTGGCAAGAAGTTCTATAACACAAAGGGACTTCGGGTGTCTCCTGAGGAGGAGGAAGCCTTACGTTTCTTGTATGCTTATATGCCAATTGCCGATGCTACGGATTATCCAACAGACTATCATCTTAAAAACATACGCACCGCCTTGCAAACAAGAAAGTCTATGGCATGGGGAAAGGATGTCCCTGAATTGCTGTTTAGACATTTCGTTTTGCCTATGCGTGTGAACAATGAACCGCTCGACAGTTCACGTGCTATCTTCTATCGTGAACTGAGTGAGCGTGTGAAAGGACTTCCTATGAAGGAAGCTATCCTTGAAGTAAACCACTGGTGCCACGAACGTGTTACCTACGAGCCTTCTGATGCACGTACTTCTTCACCTCTGCAATCTATCCGTACGGGTCGTGGACGCTGTGGAGAGGAGAGTACTTTTACGGTAGCTGCCCTCCGTTCTATCGGTATTCCAGCTCGTCAGGTATATACTCCTCGATGGGCACATACGGACGACAATCATGCTTGGGTAGAAGCTTGGGCAGATGGGAAATGGTATTTCTTAGGCGCTTGTGAGCCAGAGCCAGTACTCAACCTTGCTTGGTTTAACGAGCCTGCATCACGTGCAATGCTGATGCACACACGTGCTTTCGGTGATTATGAGGGTCCAGAGGAGGTGATGTTACGTACAAACAACTTCACCGAGATTAACCTCATTGACAACTATGGCAGTACGTCAAAGATTGATTTTAAGATTGTCGACAAGGATGGTAAGCCTGTTGACAACGCAAAGGTAGACTTCAAGATTTATAATTATGCCGAGTTCTATACCGCTGTATCTAAGTACACTGGCGAGGATGGAACAACCTTCCTCTCTGCTGGTAAGGGTGATATGATTGTCTGGGCATCAAAGGATGGACAATTTGGCTATACCAAAGCTACCTTTGGAAAGGATAAGTCAATCACCATAAAACTGGATTATAACGAGCAAAATATGCCAAAGGAGGCTGACCTCGACATCGTTCCACCTGCTTCAAATACTACATTACCAGCCATTACCAAGACACAGCGTGATGAGAATACGCGTCGTTTGACTTATGAGGATTCAATCCGTCATGCTTATATCGCTACCTTCCCAACGACAGAGTCAATGAAGGATTATCGCTATCCTGCAGCTACTCCTTATATTGTTAAGGCACGTGGTAACTGGAAGACCATCAAGGCATTTGTAGAGAAGTATGCTAATCAGCAGGATCGTGCCCTAAAATTGCTCAGTACTTTGAGTGACAAAGACCTTCGTGATATGCCAATGGAAATCTTGGAGGATAACATGAAAGCAAAGAGCAACCAACTCTCTCCACGTGTTGAGAGCGAAATGATTCTCACACCGTTCAAACAATTCTTTGAGAAAGCCTTTGCTAAGGAGGCTGCAAGCTTCCGCAAGAATCCAGCTTTGTTGGTTGAATGGATTAGAAAGAACATCCGCATGAATCCTGATACTCGTGCAATGAGAATCCCACAGACACCAAGAAGTGTATGGGAGAGCCGTGTTACCGATAGCCGCAGCCGTGATATCTTCTTCGTAGATGTAGCACGCAGCTTAGGTATTGAGGCTCGTATGGACCCTGTGGCATGGAAGATTCAGTATAAGCAGAACGGCAAATGGGTGGATGTTGACTTTGATGCAGCAGCTCAGCAGACTGCTAAAACAGGTAAATTAGTACTGACATTCACCCCTGATGGTTTCCTCGATGACCCTAAGTATTATAGCCATTTCAGCATCAGTAAGATTGTTTATGGACAGACATGGCTGATGAACTTTGACGAAGGACAGGTTGACATGGGTGGCGGTGCTACATGGTCGAACACCTTTAAGAATGGTGCAACACTCGATGAGGGCACTTATATCCTCGTGACTGGCCAGCGAATGGCGGATGGTAGTGTACTTGCACACAGCCGTTTCTTTCAGATTAAACCAGGCGAGACGACCACTCTCCCACTCGATGTACGTCAGGAAAGCGAAGGTGTGAAGGTGATTGGTAGCTTCAATAGTGAGGACTTGTTTGACAAAGACGGTCAGAGCGTTTCTATCCTAAGCCAGACGGGACGTGGCTATTACGTTCTCGGCGTATTGGGTATCGGTCAGGAGCCAACGAATCACGCATTGCATGATATTGAAAAGATGAAGGATAAACTCGATAAGTGGGGCCGTCCTTTCGTTCTGCTCTTCAAGAATGAGGCAGAAGCAAAGAAGTTCCAAGCACAGAAGGGTGAGTTCCCTAACCTCCCAGCGAAGACTATCTTCGGTATTGATAAGGATGGAACCATTCAGCAGGAAATAGCAAAAGAGATGAAACTGCGCAATACGGAACAGTTACCTATATTCATTATCGCTGATACCTTCAATCGTATTGTCTTCCTTTCTCAGGGGTATACAATCGGATTGGGTGAGCAACTCGTTAAAACAAGTAGTAAACTTTAATTAAGGAGGGAGAGGAGTTAAGGAGTGAAAGGGAGTTAAGACAATACTTTTATAGCTGTAATATATCAGACAATAAACGGTCATATATCACACTAACAGATAGTGTTGTCTTAACTCCCTTTCACTCCTTAATACTTTTATAGCTGTAATATATCAGACAACAAACGGTCATATATCACACTAACAGATAGTGTTGTCTTAACTCCCTTTCACTCCT
>ENA-OWND01000249-OWND01000249.1-metagenome-genome-assembly--contig:-NODE-249-length-39101-cov-59.851713_pt1 | contig 39101 bp, 28 predicted proteins | sample MGYA00245342_ERZ651119 | MGnify/ENA primary metagenome ERZ651119 (study PRJEB26857, sample SAMEA4031756) | metagenome | biome: human; feature: oral; material: saliva | place: Philippines | collected 2014... | reverse complement strand
TCGATTATACAGAAAATTTCAGTAACTTTGTCCTTGGTAATCATCGTTCAAAAATCTTGTAATCTATTGATTTTCACCTATAAAGATACGAATTTTTGACGAGATTACCAACTTTTTCAAGCCTTTTCTTATCCCGAACTCGCGTATCTTTTATAGTTATTGTGGTAAGTTATTATAAATCAGACTATGTTTAGTTGGATTGGAGCTGATAATCAACACATGTTGTGCTAATGCCTGACACGAGTAGTGATGATGGGCAGCACAAGTGGTGATGTTGGTAAACACATTATCAATATAGTTTTCTTGACACAAAGACTAAATCTCTGTCACCTTGCTTTTACCTTAGTGTAACCTGTAAAAGCAGTAGATACCAAGAGCTGGTTGGTTAAGAGGGAGCTCTAACTTATTAAAGAAACGTTTGCTTTTATATTTTTTATTTTGTATATTTGCAGCTATAATCATTTACAATAAGACTATGGCACAAACGGATAATCATCTTGTTATAATGGCAGGAGGCGTGGGTAGTAGGTTTTGGCCAATGAGTACAGCTGATCGCCCCAAACAGTTTATTGATGTACTTGGAGTTGGTAAGACTTTGATTCAACTTACCAATGAGCGTTTTTCTGGCGTTATTCCTCCATGCAATGTATGGGTAGTAACGAATGAGAAATATGTTAGTGTTGTACAAGAACAGTTGCCAGATATCCCAGTTGACCATATTCTCAGTGAGCCTTGTAGGCGTAATACTGCCCCTTGTATTGCTTACGTCAGTTGGCGTATTAAAAAAGAGAATCCCAAGGCTAATATAGTTGTCTCACCGAGTGACCATATTGTGACGAATCCAGAAGAATTCCGTCGTGTTGTAACAAACTGCCTAAAGTTTACAGCAGAGACGGATGCTATTGTTACTCTTGGTATGAAGCCGACACGTCCAGAAACAGGATATGGCTACATACAGGCTGATTTGTCTACAGCCTCTGCCCGAAACAAAGAAATTTTCCGTGTAGATCAGTTTCGTGAAAAGCCTGATTTGGCTACGGCTATTCAATATACGAAACAAAGTAATTTCTTTTGGAATGCTGGAATCTTTATCTGGAGTGCATCTACAATAGTCAATGCTTTTCGTATTTATCAGCCTGGAGTGGCACGTATTTTTGAAAATATCATGGATATACTTGGTACAGCTGATGAACAACGTGTGATAGATGAGGTCTATCCAGAATGTGATAATATATCAGTAGATTATGCTATCATGGAAAAAGCTGAGGAAATCTTTGTTTGTCCAGCTGACTTTGGTTGGAGTGACTTAGGTACATGGGGATCCCTACTAGCACAAACACCACATGATCTTTATGGTAATGCCGTTATAGGAGAAAATATTCAACTGTTTGATAGTAAGAATTGTATTATTCATACTACAGAGGAACGTAAAGTTGTTGTCCAAGGGTTGGATGGTTATATTGTAGCAGAGAAGGATGATACTTTACTTATATGTAAGCTTTCTGAAGAGCAACGTATAAAGCAGTTCTCGGGAGAGTAGTATTGTTTTAAATAAAAAGAGGTTAAGAAAGAGGTAGTAATATTGATATTTGGAGAATCTCTTTCTTAACCTCTTTATTTTTTTTGTACACAGTCAACACAATGTATAGAAGATTATTCTTTCTTTTGATCATATTTCATTCGTTATCCATCTTTGGGCAGACTCTTATACGTATGAATTCACAGCACAGTTTTCAAAAAGATGTACCGAAGGGAAATTATAGCGGATTAACCTGGCTAGGGGGTGAACGATACGCTATAGTGTCTGATAAAGCTCCTCAAAGTGGATTCTTTATATTCAGAATCCAGATTGACTCCATCAATGGTGATATTATTAATATTAGAACAGAAGGCTTTCGATCTTCGGGAGTTAAGAATCATGATGAGGAAGATATAGCTTTCTTCCCGAAAGATAGTACAGTTTTTATTTCCCGTGAGAGTGATAATAAAATCATGGAATATAGTTTGGTAGGACAGCTTACGGGGAGAGAATTATTAATTCCTCCTGTTTTTAATGATGCTACAACACAATACGGTTTTGAAGCGCTGACATATAATAAGATGACACATCGTTTTTGGTCGACCTCTGAGAGTACATTAAAAGGAGATGGTAAGCAGGCTGATTCGAAGAATAGCGTAAGGAATAAGTTGAGGATACAAAGTTTTAATGACTCTTTACAGCCAATGGAACAGTATATTTATCTGATGGATACACCTAAAAGCCATGCGTCAGCTTCAGTTTTTGCTATGGGAGTTCCTGCGATTGTAGCATTAGATAACGCAAAACTACTTATTTTGGAACGTGAGTTTGCTGTAAAACCAGGAAAGATTGGATCCTATGTTATTAATAAAATCTATGCAGTAGACCCTTCTACAGAAGAACCAATTCATATGGATTTGCCTTTACCATCTACACCTCCTTACATGAAGAAACACCTTATTGTAGAATGGAAAACCTCTTTATCATTATTCAGGCAAGATCTAGCCAATTACGAAGGGATGTGTCTTGGCCCCAAACTTGTAGACGGTAATCAAGTAATTATTCTCTGTGCTGATAGCCAGGACCAATATAAAGGTATACTCCAAGATTGGTTTAAGACTATAGTCATCTCTCCTAAATAAAATAAAAGGTAGATGTATTTAAGTAGATTTGAGACAAACAATACCTACAAACCTCTAAACTTAGATACTTCTACCTATAGTAGTTGTTTTCTACTTCATTCTTTTATGTAGTTTACGCAATGCTTTATCACGAATCTGGCGAACTCGCTCTCGCTTAAGCCCCATATGATAAGCAATTTCTGCCATTGTGTAAGGGGAGCCTGTAAGCCCATATATAAGTGTGATTACCTGCTTTTCACGCTCATCAAGAACATCCATCCCATTGATAATCTCTGCATTGAGAATCTCTGTATTGAGATGTTCATCTGCATGTGGTGCATTCTCGTTCTCTAAAACATGCTTCAAGGTAAAGTTATTATTACTACCTACGGGGACTGGTTGATCAATAGATATAGCTCGAGAGCGTATCTGTTCAACTTTATTTTTCTCTGTTTTAGGGAGCTTATATAGTGCAGATTGTTCCTTAATAGCTTCTTCCATTGCAGCACGAATGTAAGGAGCTGCGAAGATAACGAAGCGAATCCCTTTGGTTCCATCAAACTTTTGGGCCGCATGCATCATTCCTATATTTCCTTCACTTATGAGATCATCCTCTTCTACGCCACGATTTCTATACTGATGTGCTAATGATATGACAAACTTAAGGTTACTTTTTGTCAATTTTTCTAATGCTTTTGCATCTCCAATCTTTATTTTTGCAGCTAAAGTACGCTCTTCTTCGTCAGAGAGAGGTTGTTCTTTAATGATTTCTTTAAAATATTTCTCATTTAAAGTCATGATATAAAATCTTTAGAAGTTATTTGTATATTGGGCATTATACAGTGTAATTTTCTTACTTGCTATTACCTTTCTTCTTGATGTACCACCTTATTCCAAAGTAAGTTCCTGCTAATATTACTAACAAGATGAGCCCGATTTTAATATATTCTCCATACTCCATGATTTTATCATGAAGCTGGTCTTCAGGAACAAAAGTATGTAAGTAATGTCCCATGAGAGCAAGGATACTGTGCCATGCCCCTGCACCTATAGTCGTGTAAAGTAAGAATTTCCAGTAATTCATCTTTGCTAATCCTGCAGGTATAGAAATAAGATGGCGTATACCAGGAAGTAATCGACCTGTAATGGTAGCTACTAAGCCATGATCATCAAAGTATTTTTCGCTTTTCTCAACTTTTTCCTGGTTTAAGAGGCACATGTGTCCCCATTTGCTATTAGCAAATTTATAAATAATAGGCCGCCCAAGATACCACCCTGCAAGGTAATTTATTGTAGCACCACAGTCAGCTCCTAGAGTTGCAAAGAGAATAACAAGCCACATATTAAGGTTTCCTCCTGCAGCATGATAGGCGGCTGGTGCAACCACAAGCTCTGAAGGGACTGGTATAACAGTACTTTCTAAGAGCATTAATAGGAAAATTGTACCATAATTAAGTTGTGAGAGAAGAGCTGTTATAAAGTTCATATTGAATATTATTCTTTAATTATAGGTAATTATTGATATTAAATTCTGATGGAAGAAATGTAATTTTTAGGATCAGTTCCTTGTGGATAGAGGTCTGATAAGACCTCCAAACATTCCTCAGGATTTCGTTCTATAGCAATTAAAAGATACTTTTTAAATTCTTTCTTCTTTTTAAGTTCATAACAACAGCGAGCTAAATAAGCATATCCTATATCCCAGTCCGCACTTGTATCAGATAGTAAATTGCTAAAGATCCGGTAGGCGTATTCCACATATCCATTATCAAATGCAGAAATTCCTATATGAATAAGTGTGAGAGGCTTATCTTTTGACTCAGCTAAAGCTTTCTTATAGTGCTCCTGAGCTTCTAATGCTTTCCCTTTCATTAGATAGATATGTCCAATAGTAACATCAATTATGCTAACATCTGCATAATGACATAGTTTCTTATAACGTTCATAATACTTAAGCGCTTCATCGTAATTACCAAGTGTAAAAAGCCCGTTTGCCTTGTTTAAGACTGCTTCCTCATCATTTGGATTGATAGCTATTGAGTACTCACTGGATATAATGGAATCTTGGATGTCATTACGGAGGAATTGACTTTGTGCCAGCTGATTCCAATATGGACCAAAGTATGGATCTGCATCAAGTAATTCATTGAGGATAGTTTCACTCTCAACATAATTACCATGACTTTTCAAAATCTGTGCTTTTAGCTCCTTATAGTCTTTATCTTCAGTCTTAGTAGATTGATTTAACCATTTCTCAGCATATATGATTTCCTCATAATCGGAGAATAATGCTGCAACATCAAGGATAAATTCTTCCTGGGCTTCAGAATCGATTATTTCATCATAACAAGCTTGAAGATATTTATCAGCATCATCTGGTCTACTAGAAGCGATCATAATCTCCGCTTTTAGATATAAGAAATCTACGTCATTCTTATCTATAATTGACTCTGCAATTTCATCTGCCTTTTTAGGATTATTATCTACAAGTAAAGCCATTCTAGCCTTAAAAGCCAATGGAGATACTGCAGACGGATACATTCTTGTCGCATAGTCAGCCACTTCTAAAGCTTTTTCCTCCTCCCCCAGCATGTGGAAATACTCAGCAACATCAGTGAGTTCCTCTGCACAAGGAATCTCGCTGATGTTGTTTTCTTGCAGTTCTTCGTATTTGCGAAGTAGCTGCTTGAACTTCTCACTATGATAATATATATCCAATATAATCCGTATTTACGCCTTAACTTTTTTTGCCCAAGTATCCTTTAGGCCTACAGTCTTGTTGAAGACAAGATGATCTGCAGTCGTATCAGGGTCAAGTATGAAATATCCGGTACGCTGAAATTGTAGATAATCACCAGGTTGTTTCTCTGAAAGGAATTTTTCTACATAACAGTTCTTGTGTACTTTCATACTCTCAGGATTCAGTAATTCACGGAAGTCGCGTTCGTCTGCTGATGGATTTTCTACATTAAACAATCTATCATATTCACGAACTTCTGCCTTTATACTGTGATTAACACTAACCCAATGTAGTGTCCCTTTTACTTTACGGTCTGATCCTGGCATACCACTCTTGCTATCAGGATCATATTCTGCCTGTATCTCTATGATATTACCTTCATCATCCTTAGTACATCCGGTGCAGTTAACAATATATGCATTTTTTAATCTAACTTCTTTTCCTGGAGTCATTCGGAAGAATTTCTTAGGTGCATCCTCCATAAAATCAGCCCGTTCAATCCATAAATACTTTGAGAAAGTGATAGTATGTGAGCCATCAGCTTCGTTTTCAGGATTGTTAATAGCTTCCATCTCTTCAGTCTTATCTTCTGGATAGTTTGTGATGACAAGTTTAACAGGATCGAGAACAGCACTAACACGGGTTGCTTTTTTATTAAGATCTTCACGTACAGCAGCTTCCAATAGAGCAACATCATTAAGTGCATCAAATTTTGTATAACCGATAGAATCAATAAAGTTGCGGATAGATTCAGGAGAATAACCACGGCGACGCATACCACAAAGAGTTGGCATACGTGGATCGTCCCATCCATTTACAAGGTGTTCGTCTACAAGTGTGTGCAACTTACGTTTAGACATTACGGTATAAGTGAGATTCAAACGATTGAATTCAATCTGCCGTGGACGATTATCATTTAAGTTATCTGATGTACCATCAGACTCTTTAAGAAAGTCTATGAATTTATCATATAAAGGACGATGAGGTACAAATTCAAGCGTACAAATAGAATGTGTTACTCCTTCAAAGTAATCACTTTGTCCATGTGCAAAGTCGTACATTGGGTAGCAGTGCCACTTTGTTCCCGTGCGATGATGAGGAATCTGGATGATTCGATACATGATTGGATCACGGAAGTGCATGTTTGGGTTTGCCATGTCAAGCTTAGCACGCAAAACCATACTTCCTTCTACAGCCTCGGCTGTGTTCATTTTCTCGAATAGTGTGAGGTTTTCTTCTATAGGGCGATCACGATAAGGTGAAGGAATACCAGCTGTTGTAGGTGTACCTTTTTGTTTTGCAATTTCTTCCGATGTCTGTTCATCAACATATGCTAACCCTTTCTTGATCATCCATATTGCGAATTCCCACAATTTTTCGAAATAGTCACTAGCATAGTAGATGTTACCCCATTTGAATCCCAACCAACTAATATCATGTAGGATATTCTCAACATACTCTGTATTCTCCTTACTAGGATTCGTGTCATCAAAGCGTAGATTACATACGCCGTTATAATGTTCAGCGACACCAAAGTCCATGCAGATAGCTTTCGCATGACCAATATGAAGATAACCGTTAGGTTCTGGCGGGAAACGTGTTTGGATTCTTCCTCCATTTTTACCTTCCGCAAGGTCTTCTTCTACCAGTTGTTCTACGAAGCTCAAGCTGCGCTTTTCCTCATTGGTGTTATTCTCTATTGACGTCATATTATTTTGTTTGTTATTATGCTGCAAAGATACTTATTTTTTCTTGTTTATAGCAATCTTTAGAACATTATTACGTAACTCCTGACATGAATAACCTAGAATAGACTTTGTCGGTGATAGTTAATAAGTAGAAATTTATATGGCTTATAATAATTGTCAGGCTATGAAATATATAAGAGCCTTCTGAAGTAATATCCTGAGATTAAATTATATTAGAGTCGATAGTTCTATAAGTAAAAGCCAACTATACTCGTCCCATTTCGGCATAACTATTCATGCAGATTAGAATGAAGCAAGACAGTTTAAATCCTCTCTAATTCTTTAGAATCTGCAAACTTTAGACTGAGAAAATAGTTGGGAGTACTCAATCTACATTGTTACCAAGCATAAATTTGGAGATGATAAGTTAGGGATGATGTCATGTTTTTTCACAATTGGTTTTTAGATGATGCTTTTTTGAATAGTAAAAGGGCATATATTGCACAGTAAAAGATGCCCTTTTACATGGTAAAAGGTGCCCTTTTGCATCATAAAAGAGCATCTTTTGCCATGCTGTTTGTAATCACTTGATAATCTTTATTTTATAGAGTCATTTTCAATACGTTTATATGTGCTATTGGATAGTTGTTCGTTCTTTATTTGTAAATTATTATCCATAAGTCTTACCTACCATTCTTTGGACTGGAGCAAAGAATTCTCTTGTCCAATATAGCACCTGCTATAATGGCTTTAAGCTATTGCAAGTAATATTGATGAATCTTAAAACTATTTTGTTGAAGTTGTTAGATAGAAATGAACTTTTGCTCGTTCTTCATTCCTTTCGGGTATAATGAATTCGTAAGCTACTCACTAAATTAATGCGCTATAATGTATATCGTATGTGTGAAAATCCTCAGGTTTGGGAGTTTATGAGACGTTTTTGAGAATTATTTACCATGTTTCGGTTTTTACATGATATATATCAATTTATCGGTGTTATTATTTATTCTATAGCTTTATTGGTAAATGAACAATTTGATATTGGACGAAAAAACAAAAAAAATGTTTTGTTGTGAAAAAAAAGTTTGATGAAAGCTTGCAAGGCAGAAATAAATATTTTATCTTTGCAATCGTTATCCTGAATACAATCTTTTTACCTTAAAGGACTAATACCTATTGAGATTGAATGCCTGTCGCTGTGAAGCGTCGGGCATTTCTTTTGTTTTTCAAGCAATATTTTATTAACTTTGCAAACGTTATGTTCAGAGCCTATGAGGCTAATATACAGACGACGTGCAGATTATGTTTAGTATTATCAAACAATATGATTAAAAAGATACTTCGTATTTTTCGATGGGTTGTTGCATTGACCTTTATTTCAACAATATTGGCTGTTGTTGTTTATCGCTTTATCCCAGTTTATTTTACACCATTGATGATTTCTCGTTGTTTTGAACAAATAGGGAAGGGAGAACATATAAAACTGTACCACAAGTGGATACCTTTGGATGAAATGCCAAAGTCAATGCCTGTAGCTGTTATGGCAAGTGAGGATCAGCGCTTCCTCATTCATCACGGATTTGACTATCAAGCAATAGAACAAGCAGCAGAAGATCATTTAAAAAGAGGGAAAAAACTTCGTGGCGGTTCTACAATCTCCCAGCAAACTGCAAAAAATGTATTTCTATGGCAGGGACGTTCATGGGTAAGAAAGGGACTTGAAACTTACTTTACCTTTCTTATAGAGCTGATGTGGAGTAAACAACGAATCATGGAGGTATATCTGAATTCTATTGAGATGGGGGATGGTATATATGGTGTTCAAGCCTGTGCGGAACAGAATTTTGGAATGGATGCACAACAACTTAGTCGTCGAGACTGTGCACTCATAGCAGCAACATTACCTAATCCACGCCGATTTTCCTCAAAAAATCCTGGCCCTTATATGAGGAAACGCATTGGTCAGATTGAACATCAAATGACGTTTATACCAGCATTCCCTGAAGAACATTAATAGGACTTCCCCTCTATAGTAATATAAAAAGGATATTATCATCCAACATGAGTAGTTATATGACAGATCAAGAGAAAGAAAAAGAGATTCTTGCCGCATTAAATGATAGCCAGCGGGAAGCTGTAGAATATTGTACAGGACCTTCGTTAGTTGTTGCAGGTGCAGGATCAGGAAAGACACGTGTACTAACATATAAAATAGCTTATCTACTCAATAAAGGTTTAAAACCTTGGAATATTCTTGCACTTACTTTTACCAATAAAGCAGCTCGCGAGATGAAAGAGCGTATAGCTATGATAACGTCATCATCTGATGCAAGACGGTTGTATATGGGAACTTTCCACTCAATCTTTGCACGTATATTGCGCCGGGAAGGAGAGCTTATTGGTTTTGGTAGTAATTTTACTATTTATGATGAAGCCGATTCGCGCTCACTTTTAAAAAATATTATAAAAGTATTAGGGCTTGAGGAGAAGGTGTATAAACCAGCATCGGTTCACAACATAATCTCCATGGCAAAGAATCATCTTATTACTGCTTCTGAATATGCCGAAGATCGTTCTGCTATAGAACGTGATAGGAGCATCAGAATGCCTGCTATCCATATGATTTATAAGGCCTATGAAGAGAGATGTCGCCAAGCAAATGCAATGGATTTTGATGATATTCTTCTTTATACCTACACCCTTTTCCGAGATCATAAAGAGGTGAAGGAGAAATATGCACAGTTGTTTGAGTATATTTTTGTAGACGAGTACCAGGATACAAACTATGCGCAGGTAAGTATTATTAGCCAGTTGGCAGAATTACATCACCGCATATGTGTTGTAGGAGATGATTATCAAAGTATTTATTCTTTTCGTGGTGCAAATATTGATAATATTCTTGATTTTAAAAATAAGTTTGAGGATGCACGTACTTTTAAGTTAGAACGAAATTACCGATCAACACAATTAATAGTAGAAGCTGCTAATTCTCTGATGAAACATAATGAACGACAGATCCCAAAAGATGTGTACTCAAAAGAGGATGAAGGGGATAAGGTTCTTTATAAACCTTGCTACAGCGACAAAGAGGAGGCTATGGTTGTTGCAAAAGATATACTTCGCATTAAACGAAACGATAAATGTGACTTTTCAAGTTTTGCAATTTTGTACCGAACGAATGCACAGAGTCGCCCTTTTGAGGATGAGTTTCGTAAGCAGGGGATTCCATATAAGATAATAGGTGGATTATCGTTCTACCAGCGTAAAGAAATTAAAGATATCATAGCTTACTTTAGATTGGTGTCAAACCCAAATGATGAAGAGGCTTTTCGTCGTATTATAAATTATCCTACGCGGGGTATTGGTAGTACTACTATACAAAAAATTATTGATTGTGCACAAGAAAATAACGTTTCTTTATGGCAGATCATAATTAACCCTACGCAGTATGGTTTGAATGTTAATAAGGGTACGATGACAAAACTCTTTGATTTCTGTTCTCTAATTACAGGTTTTATCAAGAAAGTCACAACGGTTGATGCTTTTCAATTAGGTCGGGAGATAATAGACTTAAGTGGGATGATGGCTGAGATTCAAACCGGCAGTGATCCAGAAGATCTTGTACGTCGTGAAAATTTAGAAGAGTTCTTGTCGTCGATACAGGACTTCGTTGAAACAGGAAAGGAAGAAGGCAGAGAAGAAAATATTTTTTTAACAGACTACCTTCAGGAAGTTGTACTTTATACAGACGCAGATAAAGTAGATGATGATGTGCCCAAAGTTACATTGATGACAATTCATGCAGCGAAAGGTCTGGAATTTCCTACAGTCTTTGTTGTAGGCTTGGAAGAAAATATTTTTCCAAGCCCTATGTCTTCTGACTCTAAAAGGGGTATTGAAGAGGAGCGCCGACTTCTTTATGTTGCTATAACACGTGCTAAACGCCACTGTATTTTGACGAATGCAAAAAGCCGTTTTCGTTATGGTAGTATGCAGTTTGATAATCCTAGCCGTTTTTTGAGAGATATAGATCCTTCTCTATTACTTTTAGATAAAGGATATATCAATAACTCGTCAACAGAGTTTAGTAAAGTCCCTTGGAGTAGAGACAGTGATGTTGATAATGATATTCAAAATACAACGAGTAGATGGAATGATTTATCTAACGATAATTTTCGAGATTATGAGCCAAATAAGGCTTATACAGGAAGTCATCTTTGGGGGCAGGAATATCGCAAAATGGGATCTCGGTGGCAAAATTCTAATCCTGTAGCAAGTCAATTCCGGGCAGACCCGAAGCCAAAGATTACTGAGCGTAAACGTCCTGAATTTGCTATAGACCCTCTTTCTGAACGTACAAAACATAAACTTTTAACCGAAGGAGGTAACTTCAAACGGATTTCTTCAGCAATGACTAATGGGGGACGGGCATTTCCTACTAATTCTTCACCAACTAGTATTACTACAAATCTAAAAGTAGGAAATACGATAGAACATCAACGTTTCGGTATCGGAGAAGTCTTAGCTCTTGAAGGATCTGGGGAGAATGCAAAAGCAACAGTTGCTTTTAGAAATGCTGGTCAAAAGCAACTTCTATTAAAATTTGCGAAATTTAAAGTGATAAGATGACATTATTGGTGTCATTGTGATTGCCTTAATCTTTATATTATTATCTACCACATAACTGTCTATACGGGCAGTAGTCGCATATTTTTAAATCTGCTGTAGGAGAGAAAGGTATCTCTGGATCATAAATCTCTGCAAGTTTGGTAGATAGTTCTTGCATGAAATCTTCTTCATAGATTGTTACATCTGTGATTTTCTCACCTGCCATCGAGATGATGGGAGTATAATCATTTCCTCCCGCATGCTGGATGAAAAGTAGGGCAGGGCTTACGGGTTTATGAGAGGGGTTGTGAATATTGTCATACCCTGCTTCTATTAAACTGTAAAGTAATGCCTGCATAGTATAATCACTTTTCTTGGTTCTAATATTTTTTGAATCAAAAACGTCTTGGATACTCTTTAATTCTTCTGCTTTTTTACTACCAGTCTTATAGTCTACTACACGTAAATAAGTTGTCTTATTATCAGAAAACACTTCATCCAAACGGTCAATACGTCCACCAACTTCTACCGTTTTTTCTATACCCCTGGATTTTATCGTAATATTCCTTCTAACATCAAACTCATGGCTAATTACTCGTAAAGGAGTTAATCTTCTATCTATCTTTAATAATTGACGTAAGTATTTGTTTACGACTTCTTTATTGATTAATTGCAGACCATTTAATTTAGGATGCTTTTTTGTTCCTGAGCTCAGATTAAACAGTTCAGTTGCAAAAGCATCATCTATGACTTCCTCAAGAGTCCATCCTGTGTTGCCCGATGTAATAGGTTGTGTGCTTTTACCTGTTTTAAGAAGATTATCAATGTCTTTAGCTGTTATTATTTCACGTGGTAATAGCTTCTCATACATCAATTGTGCCGAACGGTGGAAGATATTACCAAATAAACGTCCATCTATATCGTCTTCATCGATATCATTTAACTCTGCTATACCAGCTATATATTTAAAATAAAACATTAGCTGGCATCGCATATAGGTATTGATAGCAGTAGGAGAAAAACGCTTGATTTCATCGATTTTTTTAAGTACACCTTGTTCTTTTTGAATGATTTCAGCCTCTATTTGCATCGTATTCTGCCCTGCCTGAAGTTTTAGCCGATGAATTGGGTGATTCCACTCTGTCATCAGTTGGAGCATAAACCGACTCATTTCACCAGTTTTACTTCCCTGTGTAGAGCTGTTATAAAGGAAAGTAATATCTTGTGCACGTTGTATTAGTTCATGGAAATAATAACTATAGATGGAAACTTTATTATCAATTGTTGTTAACCCATAGGCTTTGCGAATCAGGTGAGGAATAAATGAAGCATCATCGACCCCTTTGGGCATATTGCCTTCATTACATGATAAGACCAATACATGGTCAAAGTCTAGATTGCGTGTCTCCAAGATTCCCATAACTTGTACTCCACTGGCAGGCTCTCCATGGAACGGAATACTTGTAGATGAGATTAGTTCCGACAATAATCGGCGGAATATGATAATATCTGTATCTAGATCTCCACTCTTCATTAATTCCAGAACTCTTGTGAGTAATGTGTACATGCGAAAAGTAGATTCTACAAACAGGGGATCTTTATTTGTTGCCCCATTTACACCAATTGATCGAACAATTTTAATGATCCAGGTAATTAACTCTGGTAAATGCTGCTTGTCAACAGAATAATGAGTAAAGAGAGAATTGACATCTGCAGTAATATAGAACCGTTTTTCTTTGTTCAAAGTATTTAGTAGTTCTGTTGATTGGGTGACAATATATTTGCAATAAGGATGACGAAGTACTCTGTTGACATAGTGTAGTCTGAATGCTTTTTCTTGTGCAGAGTATCCCTCTGTTTGTAATGCGATCAGTTGAGTCACGAAAGAGGCTATTGGTGTCTGTTGTAATGGATAGCCTGTCGTGACATTTAGATTCCTCATATTCTCTGGGATACAGTGTATTACGGTATGTAGTAGATGCTCGTCGCACATCACAATAGCAGTGCGTTTCCCATCTTCATATCTATTATCTTCACGTAACCATTTTGTGATGTAACGTGCCTGTAGATCTTCTGTAGATGCAGAAATGAAATTAATGTCTTTTTTTCTTTTCAGATGATCGTAAAGAATTTCATTATCGTTTTGTAGTGCATTGGGAAATTGGTCCAACCATTTACGGATATAATTTCCTGCCTCATTACCTTTTTTCATATAATAGTAATCATAGTCCCAGTAGAAGGCTGCTTTATCTTTCAATCTGTCAAATAAGACTTGTTCAACTTTTTGTAATACATTGAAACCTACAAATGCATAGTGTTTATACTGTGTCTTTATGTTGTTTTTTTCGATGACATCTCTGTACATCATTCCCTCATATGCAAGACCTTGGTTTTTAAGCCTTTGTTTAAAGTTGATATAAATATTGTTTAAGTTTGACCATAGTGCTATGAAACGTTCACGAATTCCTTCTGGGTTATCTTCGAAATTTGCAAAAAAACGATGGAGCTCAGCTTTCTGTTCATCTGTTAGATAACTAACGTCATCTAATTCACGAAGGTTTGATATATTAGAGAACAACATACTTGCATCGGCCATATTTTTATCGAGATCATCATAATCGGACAACAGTAGCTGCCCCCACCCGTAAAATTGGTCAAGTGTTTCTGTTAAATTACCAGTTTCCTCAATGTAGCTTTGGTACAAGTCACAAACACTTTTGATGGGGTCAGCTACTGTTAAAGAAGATTGTTGCCGAAAGAAATCAGAGATAGTCATATATGAAGGGCTCCACATTGGTTTGTTGGCCAATTGTGCAAGTTCATTATTTAGGAAAAGAGCAGCACGCTTATTAGGAAATACCACTGCTACGTCCGTCATATCTACACCATATTTATTTAGCAGATCTTTTGCAACTTCTTTTAAAAACATATTTTTACTGATTAAGAGGAGTTATTCTTAAATTTTATTTTCAAGTGAATATATAATACCTTGAGGATATACTACTTTTATCTAAACAGACTTTCTTTCTGTATATGTCCAGTTTATAGTTTTTATAATAGAAATTATACAATACAAGTTTCTATTTTGTTCCATATAACATACCACAAATAGCCTTTAATATTCTTATATCCCATAGTTTTCAAAATCTGGATATACTCTATCACTTGTTCTTTGTATTCCTCTCTAGGCTTTCCAAACTTAAAATCTATAACTATAAATTCTTTCCCATTCGTCATGACACGGTCTGGACGACGTTCCCTTATTTCTCCACTTGCCTTATCAAATTCTATAATTGTACGCTCATTAAAGACTTTCCAATCTGGGCTAAACCACTTTCTCACCGTTTCATTCTTAAATGCGTTGTGAATCCTTTGTCGAAGTTCGCGCGAAGTTACTTCATCATTATATATTATACCTTCTTGCTCTAATTCCTTTAGGCGTGGTTCTATATCCGCTTCTGTGAGGATTGTCGAGAAAAGTTGGTGGAGGATATTTCCCATTTTGATATAACGAGAAGTATCTGAAGGAGCGTTGTCTTCCCCATTTATAAAGTCGTTACTTTTATTACTTTGTCTAAAGCTGACAACCGAATTTAGGAATGTTTCAATCGCTACATGCATTTTCTTTTCTGTTGCGGAGAATGGATTTGTTTTTTGAAAAGAAGGTTGTATATCTTTTTTCGTTGAAACCAATGGAATTTTACCCCATGTAAATTTAATTGGGTCATTACAATTATCTGGATATTCAAGCTCTGATCCTACTAACTTTTCTGTAAGTAATGGAAGAATCTGTTCTATCACTTGAGAACGATTTGATGTTGTAAATTCTTTCTTTAGTTTATCAAGTGTTGATTTCCCCATGCGTCTACCCGTGATAAATAGGTTCTTTCTAGCTCTAGTAAAGGCAACATATAGAAGATTCATATTATCTACCGTATTTTGCAGATGCTCATCTTTATAGTTGTTCTCAAATACTGTTCCCAACATATTGTTTTTAGAGAAATCAACGGGGATAAGAGGTAGATTGCTGAATGGTTGCTCTTTATCTTCCCCTGCACACCAAACAATATTCCCAGTTTTCTTTTCTAATTCCCAGTCACAAAAAGGAATAAATACATTATCATATTCCAATCCCTTACTTTTGTGAATAGTAAGTAAGCGGATGCCATTAACCTCATCACTTGGAATAGTTTTCTCAGAAAGTACATTTTTCCATTCTTCGATAAAATCGTCTATATCTGCAGAATAATCACGCAGATATTCATTTAGTGTATCATAGAAAGTGCAGATATATGCACTTTGGTTTTTCAATCTGTCTAATGAAAAAATCGAATATAATTTCTCTACAAGATCCACAAGAGGAGTTTTTAATAATTCCTCGAATTTTGATGTGTAATCTTCTGGTAATAATCTAGTTATATCATTGTTATCAATAAATAGTTCGTTGCTTGTCTTTTTAGTCTTAAGAACTTGCTGCTGATATAACTTTACTAATTTACTTTCTTCTAGTTTATCGTCTGGATGTGTTAATACACGTAGTGCACTTATAATTACATTTACAGCAAGAGAAGCATCTAAGCGGAAAGCTTCATCCGATACGAGACTGACTTTATCTCCAAAAGTATGTATAAAACTATCTGCGATGTCTTGAACATCTCCTTTCCGCCTAACAAGTATAGTGATACTCTTTTGACTATAGCCTGCATCAAGTAATTCTTGTACTCCATCTGTAAGTTTACCTATAATAGCTTCGCGATAATCCGTTTGAGGAAATAATTCTATCTGTATATAACCTTGGTTATCGTTCTTAAATGGTATCTGTTCTATTTCTTTATAAGCTTCTGCAAGCTGTTCCAGACCTATAATCTCATCATTCTTCAATTCATTAACTGTCTGCTCTACAGCGTATTTGAAGAAGGCATTATTAAATTGGACAATTCTTTCTTCTGATCGATAATTCGTGCCTAGTGCCAGTATCTTTATTTGTTCTTTCTGAAAACTTCGTTCAATATTGTTCAGCAGTCTCCAATCTCCTTGTCTCCATCGATAGATACTTTGCTTTACGTCCCCTACAATAAGATTCCTAGAATCTTCCTGTGCTATGCAATTGTCTAATAATTTTTTAAAATTACTCCATTGTATGGTACTTGTATCCTGAAACTCATCAATCATGATGTGTTTTAGATAAGCCCCCATCCTTTCAAAGACAAAAGGTGTATCAGAGTCCTTCATCAATGTGCTAAGCAGTGATTGTGTGTTACTTAGCATAAATCGATTAGAGTTCCTATTTATATCATCAACGGCATCTGAAATTGCATGTAATAAACGTAGTTGTGAGAGGTGGCGTAAGGTCAGATTACACGACTGATACTCTTTCCAACTACTCTTTCTATAATCTTCTAATTGCTCTAACTTTTCTCGTAATTGCTCTTGAGCGAGACTTATTATAATATTCTTCTCTGTTATAGGGCACTTTCCTGCAGGCCACTTTTCAGCATTTTCTATGCATTTCAAGGTATTTGCACCAGCTGGCTCATTTTTAATCTCACCCTTAGAACATTTTAGCAGATAGGAATATAGTCCTTTAATAAAATATGAAGGGTCATCTACGTTATTATTACGAAATGTAGAAAGTATTGTTTGTGCCTTGTCTACAATATTCTTTTCAATATTCCTTTTTCTATCTCGTAGATCTCTGATGAAACCATTGAAAAAGATTTCATCTTTAAAGCATTCCTCCAATTCTTTTTGGTGTTCCTTATAAAAGTCTTTGAAAATGTTTTTGCCAAAGTCTTTTATCTGTCCAATAACGTTCCACCCCTGGTCATCCTCTATGTTTTTGTCAATATAGTCTCGTATCCAATGTAATACAGGGTCTCCTTCCTCCAAACTATTGATTAGTTCGTCAACAGCTTGCTCTTCTACCTGATCATCATTAAGGTCAATGCGTAGATTTGCCGTAAGATTTAACTCACGAGCAAGGTTACGCAGTACAGATTGGAAAAAAGCATCAATAGTCTGTATACGAAACTCATTATAGTGATGGGTGAGTAGTGATAAAGCTTTACTAGCATTCTCTCTTATAATGGATTCTTGTAAGCCTGTTTTCAACTGTACCTGTTTAAGATATGGCTCAGCTTCCACTTCACAATGTGCAATCCCATATAATTTTTCAAGAATACGCATCTTCATCTCCTGTGTAGCCTTATTGGTAAAGGTTACAGCCAAGATATGATTATAATCTTGTGGATTTCTTGCCACAAGTGAAATATATTCTACAGCGAGAGTAAATGTCTTCCCAGAGCCTGCAGATGCCTTGTAAACAGTTAGTGACATTGGAGTTTAGGGGTTATTGAATACTTTGCATAACATTGTACCTGCAAAAGTAATAAAAAAGATTGTAATTGTAGAATAAAACAATTCCCTTTGAGAATGAGACACTATACGGAGTATGTGAGTTGAAGGTAAAAATATTGCTGCTTTGTAAACTTAGTGATATTTATGTATTTGGAGCCTCAATAAATTGGAATCTCTAATACGTGCATTATACTGGAAATATCCAATCTCTTTTTGAGCTGTTGATTTTTTTTATAATCGGTGCTGGACAAATAGGCTTTGTATGTTGTAGACGGTAATAAAACGGTTTTGGCAATTCTTACATAGGTAGCGTTGTTTACTAGTACTACTTTTACCTCTTTTCCCATATAAAGGTAATGATGAACACCCATATAAGGGTATTGCCCGTTATCCTTATATGGGTGTTGTAGCATACCCTTGTATGGATAAGTTCAAAATGTTTATATATGGTTTGCCATAGTCTTACCGTTTTAATATATATTCTGTTATTTATTGCAGTCGTGGATTGGCGTCTGTGTGCCACATTAATTATTTTTTATTTTGCCAGCCTTCGAATTGAAGCATTACGGTTCTTTACTATTACAAACAACCAAATACATGAACATAAATAGAGAATAAAGTACCATACGATATATCTTACTGTCACATCGTGTTGTTCAAATATTTCATCACATTCTTTGTCGTAAAACAGTTTTATTGTTTGGGGATTAAATGATTTACATTGACTCGTAGTAATTCCTACATAATATTGCTTTGCGTTGAACTTTATTAGAAGGTTTGAGCCACCCCGATAACCACTGCTGCAATTAACTTCCAGTACCGAGAAATCAGTTATCGCCTTCTCGCAATTTATAATAGTCTTTCTATGACTATACGAGAACCAAGCATACATAAGGATGGCTAATAAGCCAATATTTAATAGTATAACTTTTTTCATTCAATATTTGTTATTCTTTTTATTTTGATAACTCCCGATGTGGAGCATTACTCGCATTATCAATTGTTCCTGGTAAAACAATATCCTCTATAGGAGTTTGTTTATACCACATTTTTGTTATGTACGGATACCTTTTCAAAATCTTTTCTATAATTCTTTGATCATTTTCACCTGTCTTCCTGTAATCAAAACAAGAGTAATAGTTTCCATAATCAGAAATTATATCAAGAAATATTTTCCTATTATAATCGCTTGGAAAACTAACTGCCTCACTAATAAGATTTCTATCGTCAAGAAGTAAAAAATCATCAGAAAGATTATTCCTGCTATTTATCATCTCTTGCCCACATTTACTCGTAATTATATTAAGCAATTTATCTTTATCTATCACGAAAAAAAACAGATATCCTTTTTCGCGTAGCCTATCACATAAGCTATTTGCATCTTGTAGTTTAAATTGCTTGTTGTTTCCTCTTCTTAATTCATTAATGTCTTTATAATTATCTCTACAAATAACCCTTTTAAGCATTAAAAAGTGTTCATAAGCTAATGTATCCTTTTCTAAAAGAGATCTCAAGTGCACCCTAAGTTCTATTTTAGGAGCACAGACTCTCTGTGCATATACACAAACTGAATATTGCAAAATCAGCAATAAAAAAAATACATTTTTCATTGTTTTCTTCCTTTCTTTTTTGTTTCATCAGCTATATAAAGGTATACAACTTTAGCCTGACTTCCCCAGAATAGCTAACTCCTTCTTTAGATATCATAATAAAAGTTTCCCTTCGACTTCCAAATATACCCCAGGTTTTATCCTGCTCGTATTTTTTATATGGTTGTTGCATAATTTTTTGTTTTATTTTTAGATCCATTTGGCGATATTTGGTTACCATTATAATCAACTCCTTTAACCTTTTTCCTGTTTTAGGATTTGTAACATCATAATGGTCTTTATGTTTTCTGTCTTTTCCCAAATATTTCCTTACTTATCTTTCCATTCCTGTCCACCACGCAATTTAGTTAGTTTACCGGGAGGTCCTTTAGAATATCTCGGGGTGCTTGAATATCTACTATCGTTTTCTTGCAGATACTCTTTTCTATTTTCCTAGATTCTTTGCGCCATTAACAGCCATCATTGAAGTAAGCTTGACATTACACTCGACTTGCACGATAATCCACATGGATGGCTTCGTGCTCGCCACTCGTTTTCACTGTGCACTCGTTTTCGGCATCTTACTAATGCGAGAATAAATGCTGTTGTCGTCCACTGTAAGCGGATGATTTCCACATTGGCAAATGTATATAACATTCTTGAGAAATCCAAAGAAAGTTATTACTTATTTCTGATGCGAATGACATGTTCTTAAATGAAAGTATATTTTATGCTATAAAAACTGTTTTACCGACTAGGTGTTTCCTTAAGTTTTAAAATTATAGTATTGATCATTAGTTCAGTTGTAGTATTAAAACCTCCTCTACGTGTACATTTTTGTAGAGTTCGTGTGTAGACAATGTAAGAAATCAGAGTTATTGTTCTAGCTTAATATTCATAAAAAACCTCTTTCCTGTAGTATTTTAGTGCTACAAAATTACCTTTTCTATTTCTTTTGAACTCTAAAGATTCGTGTTTTGCCCTCTTTCCTTATAATAATATATAGCTATATATTTTGGGGGAGAGGATATATGGTTGTATAAACACGGTAAAGCACGGCTCGTGTTAGGCGTTAACACTATTTGTGTTAGGCTCAGGCACCGATAGTGTTAGGTATCAGCACATATGTAAAAGGTCATATCTAATGAGTTTATTAGTTCTTTCTTATTAGATAAAAAGGTGTATAAATCTACGTTTAATAATATTTATTATCAAAAAAGTTACAAACTATTTTGTAATTAAGGGTATATTGTTTAACTTTGCAAGCGGTAATAATTTAAAGCAACAGATATGGTTATTCTTTCTCATCTACTAAGTATTATTATTCAAATTCGACTTCATGATTGGAGTGGAAATGGTGAAACGTGCATGTAGATTGATGAAACAAAAGTTATAAGCCTTTCTTACTTCAAACAAGTTTGGAAGGCTTTTTTATGAGTTTTAGGTGGAGTAAAAAGTGTAGACAGTAGGCATATGAATGAAAGATTGTACATTTTCGACACAACTTTGCGTGATGGAGAGCAAGTACCGGGCTGCCAATTGAACACCATAGAGAAGATTCAGGTTGCTAAACAACTTGAACAGTTAGGTGTAGATGTCATAGAAGCAGGATTCCCAATATCAAGTCCAGGTGATTATAATTCTGTCATCGAGATCAGTAAAGCGGTAACTTGGCCTACCATATGTGCGCTAACACGCGCGGTGGAGAAAGATATAGATGTTGCTGCAGAGAGCCTACAATATGCAAAACATAAACGAATTCATACGGGTATTGGGACAAGTGACTCACATATTCGATTTAAATTTAATTCGAATAGAGAGGAGATAATCGAGAGAGCTGTTAGAGCCGTGAAGCATGCTAAGCGGTATGTTGAGGACGTAGAATTCTATGCAGAAGATGCAGGACGAACAGACAATGAATATCTTGCTCGTGTTATAGAGGCTGTAATCAAAGCTGGGGCAACAGTTGTCAATATCCCTGATACGACAGGATATTGTCTACCAAATGAATATGGTGCAAAGATTAAATATCTTATGGAGCATGTTGACTCTATAGATAAGGCTATTATATCAACACATTGTCATAATGATCTTGGGATGGCAACCGCTAATACGCTTGAAGGGGTTCTAAATGGAGCACGTCAGGTTGAGGTAACAATAAATGGTATAGGAGAAAGAGCTGGGAACACTTCATTGGAAGAAATCGCAATGATTCTTAAATGTCATAAGCATTTAGGAATTGATTCAAATATTAATACAACTAAAATTTCTCCCGTATCACGGCTTGTATCAAGTCTAATGAATATGCCAGTACAAGCTAATAAAGCTATTGTTGGTCGAAATGCTTTTGCCCATTCTTCTGGTATTCATCAAGATGGTGTTCTGAAGAATGTTGAAACCTATGAGATCATCAATCCAAAAGATGTCGGAGTCGAAGATAATAACATCATTCTAACAGCCCGTTCTGGACGCGCAGCTCTTAAATATCGCTTACAGGCAAATGGTGTAGCATGCAGTGAAGAGGATCTTGATGTCATTTACCAAAGGTTCTTGGAATTAGCTGACAAAAAGAAAGAAGTCACTGATGCAGATATTCTTATGTTAGCAGGTACTAATGTCTCTGATGATAAGGCATTGCGACTTGATTTCCTACAAGTAACAACAGGTAAAGGAGTCCGAAGCGTTGCAAGTATAGGACTTGACATTAGTGGACAAAAGTTTGAGTCTGCAAGTTCGGGAAATGGCCCTGTTGATGCAGCTATAAATGCTCTGAAGAGTATTATTCATAAGAACATGACATTAAAGGAGTTTACGATTCAGGCGATAAACAAAGGTTCAGATGATGTCGGTAAGGTACACATGCAAGTAGAATATGATGGACATGTTTATTACGGTTTTGGAGCTAATACAGACATCGTTACTGCTTCTGTAGAGGCATATATAGATTGTATCAATAAGTTTAAGAAATAAAATAAAAGCATTTATGAATACATTATTTGACAAGATTTGGGATTCCCATGTTGTGCAAGTTGTTGAAGATGGTCCTACACAGCTATATATAGATCGTCTTTATTGCCATGAAGTTACGTCACCGCAGGCTTTTGAAGGTTTACGTAATAGGGGTTTAAAATGTTTTCGCCCCGAAAATATCTTCTGCATGCCAGATCATAATGTGCAAACCCATGATCAAGATAAACCCGTGGAAGATGCTATTGGGAGAAAACAGATTGATACTTTAGATGCCAACTGTAAAGAGTTTGGACTGACAGAGTTTAAAATGAATACGCGAGATAATGGCATTATCCACGTCGTTGGTCCTGAAAAGGGTTTATCACTCCCAGGAATGACTATTGTCTGTGGAGATTCTCATACTTCTACTCATGGTGCAGTTGGGGCGATAGCTTTTGGTATAGGGACCTCAGAAGTAGAGATGGTTATGGCTTCTCAATGCATTTTACAACAAAAGCCAAAATCAATGCGAATCAGTATAAATGGCAAATTGCCTAAAGGCGTTGTTGCAAAAGATGTTGCACTCTATATCATGGCTAAACTGACAACAAGTGGCGCTACAGGATATTTCGTTGAATATGCGGGTGAAGTCATAAAAGATATGAGTATGGAAGGGCGGTTGACTATTTGCAACCTGTCAATAGAGATGGGCGCGCGAGGAGGTTTTATTGCACCTGATGAAAAAACATTTGAGTATTTAAAGGGTAGAGAATATGCCCCCAAAGGAAAAGAATGGGATGTTGCTGTAGAAAAGTGGAAGGATTTAAAAAGCGGAGAAGATGCAGTTTTTGATAAAGAATACTTTTTTGATGCTGCAGATATTGAACCTCGTATTACTTATGGAACGAATCCAGGCATGGGTATCGGCATAACAGAGAGTGTGCCATCACTTAACAAAATTCCAAATGAAGAGAAACAAGGTTTTATGAAGTCACTAGACTATATGGGATTTAAAGATGGTGAGAAATTAGAAGGTCATCAGGTTGATTATGTGTTTCTTGGAGCATGTACAAATGGACGTATAGAAGACTTTAGGGCATTTGCATCTATAGTAAAAGGACATAAGAAGGCACAGAATATAACTGCTTGGTTAGTACCGGGTTCATGGTTAGTTGATAAACAAATACGTGAAGAAGGACTTGACAAGATTTTGAGTGATGCTGGCTTTGTCATTCGTCAGCCAGGATGTTCTGCATGTCTTGCGATGAATGACGATAAAATCCCATCTGGGAAATATAGTGTATCCACCAGTAATCGTAATTTTGAAGGGCGACAAGGACCTGGAGCACGAACAATACTTGCATCGCCATTAGTTGCTGCAGCTGCAGCTATTACTGGGAAGATCACAGATCCTCGAACATTGCTTTAAAAATCTGTGTTAAGATAAAGATATTATTTAATCATAAAAGAGAAAGATTCTCATGAAGCAGAAATTCAATATAATCAAATCAACCTGTGTACCACTGCCATTAGAAAATATAGATACAGACCAGATAATCCCTGCACGCTTCCTTAAAGCAACAGATAAGCAAGGGTTTGGTGATAACCTCTTTCGAGATTGGAGATATGACAAGAATAATCAACCTATAAAAGATTTCGTTTTAAATGACCCCAAGTATGGTGGTTGTATACTTGTTGCTGGGCGTAACTTTGGTTCAGGGTCTTCCCGTGAGCATGCAGCATGGGCCATTGCAGGCTATGGATTCCGTGTTGTTATTAGCTCTTTCTTTGCAGACATTCACAAAAATAACGAACTTAACAACTTTGTACTTCCAGTTGTTGTATCTGAAGGTTTCTTAAAACGACTGTTTGACAGTATCTCAGATAATCCAAAGATGACTGTAACGGTTGATTTACCTCGCCAAACTGTGATAAACGAAGCTACTGGAGAACAAGAGAGTTTCGAGATCAATGGGTATAAAAAACATTGTCTTATGAATGGATTAGATGATGTAGACTTCCTTGTTCAAAATAGGAAGTGTGTAGAGGCATATGAAGCTAGGAGAAAGTAGGAAAAGACTGGATGATGACAAAGAGTACAAAAGATATTACATTGCAAGGTAAACAACTGTCTATAGAGATTATGGATAGCACCCTTAGGGATGGAGAACAGACAAATGGCGTATCATTTCTTCCTCATGAGAAGCTGATGATAGCTCGTATGCTTCTAAGAGACGTCAACGTTGACAGGATTGAAGTTGCATCAGCAAGAGTTTCTGAGGGAGAAAAGAATGCTGTCACAATGATTTGTAATTATGCTAGAAATGCAGGAATGCTGGATAGGGTAGAGGTTCTAGGCTTTGTTGATGGGCATCTTTCCATAGACTGGATAAAAGATTGTGGAGGAAAAGTAATCAATTTATTAGCAAAAGGGTCTTTAAAACATTGCATTCATCAGTTACATAAGTCGCCCAAGGAGCATATTAATGATATAAAAGATGTATTAGCTTATGCGAAAGAACAAGGGATGATAGTCAACTTGTATCTAGAGGATTGGAGTTCTGGAATGAAAGATTCGCCTGATTATGTATTCCAAATGATGGATGAATTGAATGATTCTTGTATAAGACGCTTCCTCCTTCCAGACACGTTAGGACTACTTAATCCTATAAATACTTTAGAGTATTTGCAACAAATGACTAGTAGATATCCACATTCTCATTTTGATTTCCACGCACATAATGACTATGATATGGCAGTCTCAAATTCTCTAGCAGCTGTAATGAGCGGTGTAAAGGGGCTACATGTAACAGTGAATGGGATGGGGGAGCGATGTGGTAATGCCCCTTTGGCAAGTGTTCAAGTGATACTTGCAGACCAACTTCATGTAAAGACAAATATTAATGAAAATCGTTTGAATGAAATTTCACGGCTCGTAGAGGGTTATAGCGGTATTTCTATTGCTCCCAATCAACCGATTGTTGGTGAGAATGTCTTCACGCAGGTAGCTGGTGTACATGCAGATGGAGATAATAAAGACAATCTGTATTGTAACGATCTTGTACCAGAACGATTTGGTAGAAAACGGTCTTATGCTTTAGGAAAGAACAGTGGAAAAGCTAATATTGCCAAGAATTTGGAAGAACTAGGATTAGAGCTTAGTCCTGAACAGACAAGACTTGTAACTAAACGCATTACAGAGTTAGGTGATAAGAAGGAACTGGTAACTCAGGATGATTTACCTTATATAGTATCGGATGTCCTCAGGCATCAAGTACCGGAGAACCGTGTTAAGTTGATTAGTTACATGGTGAGTACCACATATGGTTTAAAGCCTATTGCAAGTGTAAAGGTAGAGATTAATGGTGAGGAATATGAATCAGATGATACGGGTGATGGGCAGTTTGATGCATTTGTAAAAGCGTTACGTAAGATTTACAAGAAAAATATGAGTCGGACATTTCCCATACTTCAGAATTATGCCGTAGGTATTCCTCCTGGAGGACGAACAGATGCTCTTGTACAGACAATCATAACGTGGGAAGACAATGGACGTACGCTAACAACGAGGGCTGTAGATGCAGATCAAACTGAGGCAGCTATAAAAGCTACTATTAAAATGTTAAACCTGTATGAGGAAGAACAAATAGATAAAAATAAATAATTAAATTCTATCAGATATGAAATTAGACATTGCTATCCTACCTGGAGATGGAATTGGACCAGAGATAATGCAACAAGGTGTAGCCACCCTTGATGCCATAGCCCAAAAGTTTGGACATGAATTCACGTACCATGAGGCAATTTGCGGTGCACATGCCATTGATGAAGTGGGGGATCCTTTCCCTGAAAAAACATTCAAGACTTGTATGGATGCAGATGCAGTATTGTTTGCTGCTGTGGGAGATCCACGATTTGATAACGATCCAACTCTTAAAGTACGCCCTGAAACGGGCCTTTTAGCTATGAGAAAGCAGTTGGGATTATTTGCTAACGTACGTCCTGTGGCAACTTTTGACTGCCTATTGCATAAATCACCTCTAAAAGAAGAACTGTTGAAAGGTGCTGATTTTATTGTTATTCGAGAATTAACAGGAGGCATGTATTTTGGAGAGAAATATCAGGATAATGAGAAAGCCTATGATACAGACATCTATTATCGTAATGAAATTGAACGGATTTTAAAGATTGCTTTTGAATATGCACAGAAGCGAAACAAGCATCTGACTGTTGTTGATAAGGCAAATGTCCTTGCAAGTTCTCGTTTATGGCGTCAGATAGCAAAGGAAATGGAACCTGTATATTCTGATGTAACTACAGATTATATGTTTATAGATAACTGTGCGATGCGCGTATTGACAGAACCAACCTTTTTTGATGTTATTGTGACAGAAAATACATTCGGCGATATTTTAACAGATGAAACTTCGTGTATTACTGGCTCTATGGGGCTGCAACCATCTTCAAGCATTGGAGAATATACGCCATTATTTGAACCAGTACACGGATCTTGGCCCCAAGCTGCAGGCAAAGATCTTGCTAATCCTGTTGCTCAGATATTATCAGCAGCAATGCTGCTTGAGCATTTTGGATTAGAAGATGAAGGCAGAATAATCCGAGAAGCTGTAGAAGCAAGTTTACAGGCAAATGTACGCACACCAGAGATTCAAGTCGAAGGTGGCAAGCATTACGGTACAAAGGAAGTTGGCAATTGGATTGTTAACTATATAAAAGAATCCAATTAAGGTTATTTCTAAAAGTAAATAGTCTATACTTTATAATTAAGGTATAGAAGGATATGATAGGATATTGAGTATTTTACATGTGGGAAGTAGAGAATTCTTACAAAATATGAAGTATGGATGTTCACAAAAATAGAAGGTTAAGTTATTTTCTTATTTTTATTCTTCACAATATCAGATAGTTATGAGTAAGCAGCCAAAAGGGCATCTTTTACATTGTAAAAGATGCCCTTTTATCAAGTAAAAGGTGCTCTTTCACTCTGTAAAAGGGCATCTTTCAGAATCTAATAGATACTTTCTTAAAATAGCAATGACTTTTATCTTACATTAAAAGACATTTTAGATTAGTTCATTCCCATTGTTTTAGTTCTAGTTCATTTGATTGAAAAGTTGAACGAAGACCTTTTTAGCAAAAGTATTTTATATAGTATGATGTTATAAATGATAGCTTAACCTTTCTCTTAATATCAATATTCAGACTCCTTATAGTCAATTTATGTGGAGCTAATAATATATGTTTGAAACATAATTAATATATTATTTATAATCAACATTATGATAAATATAAAGATTTATAATGTCCTCTTATAATTCATATCTCTTGAGGATAAGAAAAAGAGGCAAAGGAATTATTGCTCCTTTGCCTCTTTCTGTCTATACTAATTATGCCTTCTAAAATTAAAAACGATATCCAAGAGTAAGTAATAACTGACTTCTATCATTTTTTACTTTAGAGCCTGTTGCAATATTTGATTCTGTAACTGTTGTTGTACCTGTTGCTGGATTAGTGGATGTTATAGTCACACCTCTAATATTAGAGAACGGATAGAAATCACCGCTTTGTGCACTATATTGGTAAGCTAAATCAATATTAAATTTCCTGAATTGGTATCCTAAACCTAATGTAAAACGATTTGTCGCTTTCCAATCTGTGTAATCTGTTGCTGAAGCATAAGACGTTCCTAAAGAGGAAATACCTGGATCTTTCTGACCATCACTTGAATACATTGGGCTTACATAATTATATCCCAAACGTACAGCAAGATTAGTTACTGGCTTATACTCAACGCCAAGTTTAAGGGTACTAACAGCTTTCAACACTTGACGAGTATGGTCATTCATATATTTATCGGGGCTTGAAGACTCATAATATTCACCATAGTAGTAATCATAATAACCACCATCATTGATTCTGCTGTTTATATTACTATAATCTTCGTATTCATATGTTAGCCCTAAAGCAATGTGGCTACCGATTGTATGTCCGAGCGATAGACCAAATCTCCATGGAGTCCATATCTTGTAGTCATAAGAATTTGATATACTTTTTTCTTTTTTAGTTGTTCCATTACGGTATGTAAGCGTAGTTATGTTTGAAGTCGTCAAATCATACCATGTTGGTGTCTTTATATATGCGCCAATCCTAAAGGGAGACTCTGCAACAGGCCGAACAATGACACCTGCAGTAACATCGAACCCAGATCCTGTAATCTTTCTATTGTCGCTGACAATAGCTCCTGCCCCATTCGTAAATGTCTCTGTATACTCACTATATGCATTGTAATGAACATCTTTCAGACCAAACGTAATACCAAGGTATACCCTATCGTTCAGATTTCCACTTACATTGAAATCATAATTGCCAATATATCCTGTATGAGAACGGTTAAAATCATAGGAAGAAGCTGGTTCGTAGTTGTAAGAACTTGCTGTAGGACTTCCTGGAATAAGGGTATTCCAATAGAGATAGTCTATTTGACTCCAAGTATATGCTACAGGTTTACTCGTTGCATTTATATATCCAATGTTCTCCCCATTAGTATTTTTGTCAATATAAAAACCGCCTTTACCCTCATCACCAAGTGCTCCTTTCAGATAAGACTGCTTATTTTGAGAACTACCGTTTAGTGAGTTCGCAGCATTGAGTATATAATCAAAGTTCTTTCCCTTATGGTAATTAAAACCAAAGTTTAGAAAAGACTTCTGTCCTGTGCGAGTAGAATATACTCCACCTATCTGATCAAAACTTGGATTAGTCTTATTGCCGTTAGCAAAATCTTTTCCATTAGTCTGCATAACTAAACCACCACTTAGACTGATATTGCTATGACGAAAAAGTCCTAAGCCTGCAGGGTTAGTTCCAATAGTTGAAATATCCGCACCTAAAGCTTCCATAGCTCCACCCATACCAACATAACGTGCGGTTCCGTTTAGATCTTCTCCAGCTAATTTAGCATTCTCGTATGTCTCTTGAGCATTAACAGATAATGCTGTGAACAAAGATACGGCAAAGAATATATATTTACTCTTCATAATACGATAATCATTATTAAATTATATTTTTATTTTGTATTATCTATGACCTCCAAATCCACTGCGTGAAGCCCCGAAACCGCTACCTCCAGCGCGGGACCCTCCAAAGTTTCCTCCTCCGAAGCTTCCCCTAGTTGTTTCACCAAATGAACTTCTTGATGGCTGTGAGAAAGAATTGTCTGGGCGCGAGTAAACCTGACGTGATTGATTATTATAATCGCTTTGTCTTGCACCTCCAAACTGACTTTGATACGTGTCCATACTCCTATCATATTGGTTTTGGCCTATATTACTACGGGGAGTCGAATAACCTGGCTGACCATAGTCATTATATGCTCTTGACCTTGACTGATTCCCAAAACTTCTTGGAGCGTTGCCCCAGTGGTTAGCAGTGCCAGTATGACCATTATGAGAGTAATATACTCTCCTATATCCATAGTAAGGATAACCCCAAGCATAGTAACTATCCCAAGGACTATACCATCCATATCTTGCATATCCATAATAATATGGATAGCCATAATATGGATATCTGCCATAATAACTATAATATGGATATCCACCATAATATCCATAATAGAATGGATCGTCATACCATGGATCATACCAGGTACTATAACCATAATATGGTGAATGCCATCCCCATCCTAAATAAAAAGAAGAGCGACCTGCAAGCCAAGGATCATAGTATCCACCCCAAAATCCATCAAAACGACTCAAACGTCTACTGTATGCAAAATCGTCATTATACCCTTCATATTTGCGAGTAAAGCCACTATAAATAGTGTCTAAAACAACAGAATCGCCATGCTGTGTAGATACTTTTGACATAAAAATATCATTTCCTAAAGAATCAACACCTATTTTTTTATATGTATATTGCCCACGACGATTATATTCTTCATCTGTTTTACCAATACCGCTATAATAATCTGAACGCTCAGCCTCTATTTTAGCTTGCTGATAGGCAGATTGTTCAGCCTTTGAAGGGGTAAAATAAAGATCATCTTGCGCCTGTGATAATAGTGGCAAGGCACTAAATAAGACCGAAAATAATATTGCTTTTCTCATAACATATATACTTTATTACTTTTTGTTCCTTATATCTCAAGTATCGTATATTTACGTTTTCTATAATGCAAAAATAAAATAACTTATACTGCAAATGTACGGAAATTCCCTAATCCATGATAGGTTTTTCCCTAATTTTTATAAATTTGCAACAGTTTTTTTAAGTAAGATGAAATATATACAAGTCAAATTTACCGTAGCCCCTGATACCCAGGATGTAAGAGACATTCTTGTTGCATTGGCTGGTTGTAATGGTTTTGAATCATTCACAGAAGAAGACAATGAACTTATCGGGTATTGTCAAGAGAGTGTATTTAATCTACATTCTTTAAAAAAAATACTAGATGAATTTCCTATTCCAAATATACAGATAACATATTCAATCAATAAAATTGAAGATAAAAATTGGAATGAAGAATGGGAGAAAAATGGGTTTAATCCTATTGTTATTGATAATCGATGTGCTATAATATGTAAAAATACAATGGAGAGTCAATCTGTGCAAACTTTAATAGCTAAAACTCCAATGAAGGTTATCATAGATGCACAGCAATCTTTCGGAACAGGTACGCATGAAACAACACAAATGATAGTATCTTTATTGCTCAATCAAGATATGCAAGGTAAAAGAGTTCTTGATTGTGGGTGTGGTACTGGTATTCTGGGCATTGTTGCTGCCAAATGTGGAGCACAAGATGTCGTGTGTTATGATATTGATGACTGGAGTGTCCGTAATACAAAGCATAACGCAGAATTAAATAATGTGAAGTTAGACATACTTGAAGGGGATAAAAACGTCTTGTCACATGTAAATGGTATTTTTGATTTAGTATTAGCTAATATTAATCGCAACATAATTCTTGAAGATTTAGAAACCTTTTATAGTGTTATGTCGGATGATGCAAAGATTATTTTAAGTGGATTTTATGAACAAGATTCTAAAGTTATTCTTCAACAGGCGATAAGGCTTGGACTGAAGGAGAGTCAGCAGCTATTGAATCAAAATTGGTGCTGCTTACTCCTTGAGAAGGCATAACTTCTTGGATGAGTAACTGTTGTAAATCGTAAAAGCTCCCGTTATAAATGTCCAAATCAACATAGCCATTTATGCCAGGTAGCCTTCCAGCATCAGTATGTTGCCAGAATTTCCAATCACCTTTATATTCCATTTTGTCAACATAGTAATGTGCTATCCAATAAGGATAATCGTCAAAACGGGAATCTGATAAATAGAGGTCTTTGAATTTATAATAAGTATATATGATAGGTTTGACATGATATTTATCTTCAACAATATGAAGCCACGTGAGGATATTCTGCTGAAATTCTTCTGTGGATATATTCTGAGGTTTATTTTCAATATCAAGTACAGGGGGGAGATCTCCTTGTTCTAAGTGAACCATGGCTAAGAAATAATAGGCTTGTCTACGTGCGGTCGAGTTATTGCTCCAAAAGTGATATGCACCACGTATAAATCCTGCTTCTTTAGCATTAGAGAAGTTTTCTCTAAAGTTTGTGTCTATATGGTTTCCTCCTTCAGTTGACTTAATAATAACAAAACGGATAGGGGAACGCTCTATCATGGCATTCCTTAGTCTATTCCAATTTATAGATCCCTGATATCTACTTACGTCGATGCCATGAATGGTATACCCTGCTGGGTAATCAGGATCACCATATATAGCACGCCATCTAAAACCTGTAGGAGATACAAAAAGGTTATAAAATAAAATACTATATATAGAACAAATAAACAGAACTATCCCCCATTTTACCCAATTCGGTAACAGAAAGCAAAGCCTAAGGCATGAGTAAAAATAATTGGAGTTAGGCATGAATCTTTTATGCTTACCTTATGATTTATTCTATATATAGAGGAGGAGAAATAGAAAGAGACTCTCTCACTATTCCTCCTCGTTTTTTGTTTTATTTCTGCTGTTCTAACTCGAGAGTTTTAGTTGTTTGGTCACACACAGAAGAAGGCCCCCAATACTGAATAGGACCAGGATAGACGTAGCAAGTCTCTTTTGCCCATTTTTCACGTTGAGTTGAAAAAGATTTAAATGGAGCACCATCAAGCTCAACAAGTGCTTTGCGAATAACTGGTTTCATTTCTCCGTTACGTCTCTCCATGTTCATCATCATGGTGATTGGCACTCCCCCAGCCTTCCATTGATCTGTACCTGCGGTGGTGTTTTTAACTATTGCCATATAACCAGTTTTGCCATTAGCAATCAATTGAGCTGCTGATGAACCAAGGGCGTAACAGTAGTCTGCATCGAAGTTAGAAGGAGCCGCACAGCGACCTTCGTATCCGAAGAAGTGATGCTGAGCTGCAAATTTGCCTTTATACTTACCTTCTTTCTTCCATAGATCTAATTTAGTAGCTACCATTTCAGAAATAAGCTTCTCAGTCTCAATGAGAGAAACCTGTACATTTCCATGAGGATCACGATCAAGAGAAAGCTGACGAGCAACACCTTCTGGAAGAGTTTCGAAAGTAGCCTTGTTCTCAGTTGACAGATGTTCGAGGATATACTTACGCTGAGCATCCTTATCAAGATTCATGTAATCTGCTCCGTGAGCAGCCAATAAATCGTTTAATTCTTGGATAAGACGACCGATGGCAGGGATAAATTCTATAAGGCCTTCAGGGATTAAAACAACACCGAAGTTATTACCCTCTGCAGCTCGATAAGCAACAATATCAGCAATATATTCAACGATATCATTCAATGTCTGATCCTTGGCTTGAATTTCTTCAGAGATAAGACAAATATTTGGCTGGGTCTGTAAAGCACATTCAAGCGCAATATGAGAAGCAGAACGTCCCATCAATTTGATAAAATGCCAGTATTTTCGAGCAGAATTACAATCGCGCTCAATATTACCAATAAGCTCTGAGTAAGTTTTAGTTGCAGTATCGAAACCGAAAGAAGTTTCTATCTGATCATTCTTTAAGTCACCATCAATAGTTTTAGGACAACCTATTACCTGTATACCATAGTTCTTTGCAGCATAATACTCGGCCAAAACACATGCATTTGTGTTAGAGTCATCACCACCAATAATAACAATAGCCTTTATATTGAGTTTTTTGATAATTTCAAGGCCCTTCTCAAATTGGTCTTCTTTCTCTAACTTAGTTCGACCAGATCCAATCATATCAAACCCACCCGTATTACGGTAAGCTTGGAGATTCTCTTCTGTAATCTCAATATAATTATGATCGACAAGACCACCTGGCCCCATAAGGAAACCATAAAGCTTATTTTCTGGATTCAACTTCTTAATTTCATCAAAAAGACCTGAAATGACATTGTGTCCTCCAGGTGCTTGACCACCAGAGAGGATTACACCGACATTCATGTTTGCATTGTTGGCTGAATCTGCTGGCTCAAACTCAACAAGAGGCATCCCATAAGTATTAGGAAATAGTTTCTTAATATCTTCCTGATTGTCAACACTCTGTGTAGGAGCACCTTCTTTTACCTTTACCGCACCCTGAAGAGCTTTAGGCAGCTTTGGCTGATAATTTGCTCTTTCTTTCTGTAATGCACTTATTTCCATTGTTTAATTAAATGATTAAATATAAAGATTTACTTTAAAACTATCTACTATATACGCTTTGCAAAATTACCTTTTTAATCCCATATTAGAAAATAAAAGATCTAAAATTAATTTTTTAACTCTATTTTCACTGAAGAAATACTTGCTTTTCTTTTTTTTTATTTATCTTTGAGCAATCATTAAGTACAATATAGAATATTTGGGATTAAGATGAATAGCAAAAGAAAATTAAAACGTACCATTAACTACGTTTGTAGTGATTTGTTCGCAGAAGGTATCGCAACCTCCCTCTATAGCGACATACATGATTCTAGTAATATAGAGGTTCTTTTAACATCTATTCTAGTAATACATAATAATTATATTAGAAGAGTATCGCATATAGAGCCTGGTATGTCAGCTAAAGTATACTTTAAAGACCTAAAAGAGAAGTTTACTAAAGAGATAAACGAAATAACAGATCAACTTAACAACATTTCTTAATGTTACAGACATTATCTAAATTCTTGCTTTATAAATGTATGGGGTGGAAGAAGGATGTTAGGTTTAAATTACCTAAAAAGGCTATAATTTGTCTTGCACCTCATACAAGTAACTGGGATTTCTTTATAGGTCAATTATATGCAGAGGCGGAAGGATTGCGAGGAAATTTTCTTATGAAGAAAGAGTGGTTTATAGGACCTTTAGGTATTTTTTTTCGCAAACTTGGAGGCATCCCTGTATATCGAGACAAGCATACAAGTATGACAGATAGATTGGCTGAGATGGCAAAAGAGGTCGATAAGTTTCAGCTTTGTATTACTCCAGAAGGTACGAGAAGCCTAAACTCGAATTGGAAAATGGGATTTTATTATATAGCGAAAAAAGCTAATTTACCGATTTTTTTATATGGATTAGATTATGATAGGAAGCTTATTGCCTGTACAAAATTTATTAATCCTTCTGGTGACATTGATACAGATATACAAGATATAAAGTCATACTTTAAAGATTTTAAAGGTAAATACCCAGAATTATTTACTGTAGGAGAAATAGGCTAATCAATGAAAAAGATATTTTTGTGTACACTCTTTATAATATTAGTTTTACAAGCTTATGCACAAGCTGGTAAAATGACATGGGAGAAAACAAATTATCAAGATGCTCCCTGGGTATTTAATGCATCTCGTCCAAACCAAATTTCAGAAGGATTACAGAATAGACACCTCTCTGTTTGGTCTTCGCATGGTAGATATTATGATGGAAATAAAGGCGTTTGGAAATGGCAACGTCCAGTTTTATTCGGTACGACAGAGGACCTTTATACTCAGACTATAGTTCTTCCCTACCTCATCCCTATGCTTGAAAATGCTGGAGCTATAGTTTTTAGTCCACGTGAAAGAGATTGGCAAAGAAAAGAGATTATAGTTGATAATGATGGCCATAGTAATGACTATAAAGAGGAAAGTTTAAAGAAGAAATGGAAAAACACCTCAGCTCAAGGGTTTTCTTTTCATCTGGGAAATTATAATGATGGGGAAAATCCTTTCACATCGGGCACTGCTCGGCAAGTAAAAGCTAGGACAAAAGATACAAAAATTAGTTCTGTTATTTATCAGCCAACAATACCAGAAAATGGGAAATATGCTGTTTATGTGAGCTACCAAACACAAAAGAAGAGTGTTGTAGATGCTGAATATATTGTTTTTCATAAAGGACAAGAGACTCATTTTCGTGTGAACCAACGTATGGGAGGTGGTACTTGGGTCTATCTTGGAACATTCGAATTTGATAAGGGTAATAGTATCAATAACTCCGTGGTATTAACGAATCATAGTTCTCATAAAGGGATAGTTACTACAGATGCTGTTCGATTTGGAGGAGGAATGGGAAATATATCACGTGGTGGTTCTGTTAGTGGCTTATCTCGTTCGTTAGAAGGGGCAAGATATTTTGCACAATGGGCAGGAGCCCCTTGGAACGTTGTAAGTAAAAGCAATGGCGCTAATGACTATAATGATGATATAAACTCACGTTCTTTGATGACAAACTGGCTAGCTGGAGGTTCTTGCTATGTACCTAACGTAAATGACGGTAAAAATGTCCCAATTGAGTTAGCATTAGCTGTTCATAGCGATGCTGGTGTAAAGCTTGATGGGAGTTTTGTAGGAACACTGGGGATATGTACAACACAACAAGGAACTAGAAGTTTAGGAGATGGACTATCTAGGCAAGTGTCTAAAGCTCTTGCACAACAGCTTGTTTCCAATGTAAAGAAGGACTTAGATAAGGCATTTGAGATAAATTGGGTGACTCGATCTGTGTGGGATCGTAATTATAGTGAAACCCGTTTGCCAGAAGTACCTTCTGCTATAATAGAAACGCTCTCTCATCAAAATTTCCCTGATATTAAGTTGGGGCAAGATCCAAATTTTAAATTCACAATAGCACGCTCTATTTATAAGACTATCTTAAAGTATGAAGCTAATATGCACCATACTAAATATACTGTACAACCGTTAGCACCTGATAATTTCAGAATTGAATTTATTACTCCCAAAAAAATACGCTTGCAATGGAAAGCAACTTATGATACGGAAGAGCCTACTTCGATCCCAACTTCGTATAATATTTATACTTCAAAAGGAAGAGGTGGATTTGACAATGGAGTAAATATTACTAACTCATATTATGAGATAGATCTTACTCCTGGACTTATATATAATTTTAAGGTTACAGCTTGCAATCGCGGTGGTGAAAGCTTTCCAACAGAGGTCCTCTCTGCAGTGTGCCGTGATGGTGCAACACAGACAATTCTTGTAGTAAATGGTTTTCATCGTTTATCTTCTCCTGCTATTATTAATTCTGACACAGAGCAAGGCTTTGATATCGAAGCTGATCCGGGCCTAACTTATGGGCCTACAGCTGGCTGGAGTGGTAGGCAAGCAAACTTTGATAAATCAATGATAGGTAAGGAAGGAATAAATGCACTTGGTTATGGCGGAGAAGAATTAGTTGGGAAGATTATTGCCGGTAATGATTTTAATTATGTAAAGGAGCATATTGAAGCTTTATATCATGCAGGTAAATACAACATCGTAAGTTGTTGTAGTAAGGCAGTAGAGGATGGTGAGGTTAATCTTGTTAGATATACATTAGTAGATTTACTCTTAGGTAATGAGAAAGATGATGGTCATAGCTTGTATTACTACAAATCTTTTAAGCCTGCACTACGCCAACAAATAGCTAATTATCTTAATAAAAATGGAAAGTTATTTGTCAGTGGCTCTTATTTAGCTTCAGATATGCAAAGTGATGAAGAAAGAGTATGGATTCAAAATAACCTAAAAATTGCATATGATGGCAGTAATGTTGATAATTATAATTCCTTTGTTAGTGGTATGGGTATGAGTTTCGACGTGTTTCGTACAATCAATGAACAGCATTATGGCGCATATTCTCCAGATAATATTGTACCTGTCAACAATGCTTTTAGTGTATTGAATTATGCAGATGGGCATAGTGCAGCTGTAGCCTATAAGGGACTTGATAATTGTGTCTTTACAATGTCATTCCCATTTGAATGTATAAAGGATGTGGCTGCACGCAATAGTATTATAAAGGGTATTATTACTTATATGACGAACAAATAGAATATTAGGGCACTGCCTCTTATAACAAAATAGTAAAAATCTATGTATAAAGTTAAAGCAAATGCTTCTGGTACACGAACTATAGTAGTAACGGAGAAACATCTTGAGACAATTCAAAAATATTCTCTCTTCTCTGGACTAGTTGATTCCAACGGGATAGTAGATGAAGACATCGTTAACAAGCTAAGATTCAATATTAGAGGCCTGTTAGAGTCTGAACCTGGTAAAGATAAAGATTTACTAGATTTATGTCTAGATGTAATTTATAATCAGAATATGAAAGCAATTGGATTAGATAATCTGTTAACACTATATAAGGAATGGTCTGTGAGGTAATTACCTTCTCAAGAAGTAAATAACACCCCTGTCACTGAGTAGTCATAAAAAAGAAAATTGAAAAACTCTAAACAAGATAGAATAGCCATTGTTGCACAAAAGAAAGGATATAAAAAAATAGATGTTCATCAGTCAATGTCAGTTCATTCAAAATATAAATTGACAGATTTCCTTCCGACAACAAAAAAAGAAGTAGAACTAAGAGGGTGGGATCAGCTTGATATCATTCTTTTTAGCGGAGATGCATACATTGACCACCCTGCTTTTGGGGCAGCTGTTATCGGTAGAACACTTGAGGCTGCTGGTTATAAGGTTGCGATAGTACCTCAACCAGATTGGCATGGAGATTTCCGAGACTTTAAGAAACTCGGACGACCACGACTATATTTTGGTATAGCACCTGGCGCAATGGATTCGATGGTGAACAAATACACAGCTAACCGCCGTTTACGCTCAGAAGATGCCTATTCACCTGACGGAAGACATGACTTGCGCCCAGAATATCCAAGCATAGTCTACTCTAATATTCTCAGACAACTTTATCCCGATACCCCTATTGTCTTAGGTGGAATTGAGGCATCTTTGCGTCGTCTTACACACTATGACTATTGGAAAGACCGTCTCCGCAAGTGTATTCTTTGCGATGCACATGCCGACATGATTATCTATGGTATGGGCGAGAAACAAGTAATTAGCATTGCACAGGAGTTAGAGAATGGTACTCACATCAAAGACTTGAAGCATATCCCACAGACTGTTTACCTCTGTAAGGAGGATGATATTCCTGGTGGAATTAAAGAGGATGATATCATACTTCATTCGCATGAAGCATGTCTTCATAATAAGAAATATCAAGCGGAAAACTT
>ENA-OWND01000248-OWND01000248.1-metagenome-genome-assembly--contig:-NODE-248-length-39135-cov-10.183828_pt1 | contig 39135 bp, 26 predicted proteins | sample MGYA00245342_ERZ651119 | MGnify/ENA primary metagenome ERZ651119 (study PRJEB26857, sample SAMEA4031756) | metagenome | biome: human; feature: oral; material: saliva | place: Philippines | collected 2014... | reverse complement strand
TTGGCACATCGTGCCAATGCGGAAGGGTTTCATGTCATTGCTCCTTTCCATAAAATCATCATTAGCAAGATTGATGAAATCCTAAATCTGATACGAAGATGATAGCCAAAATTATGAAAGGTTCGGGCTTCAAGGGTATTATTAATTACATCCTTGACCCGAAGAAAGGAACGGAACTTATAGACAGTTCCGGAGTGAGAATAGACAGTATCAACCATATTGTTCAAAGTTTCATCGACCAAACAGAACTTAATCCACGAGTGGGTAAGGTTGTGGGGCATATCTCCCTAAGTTTCTCTGCACAAGACTCCCCAAGACTCAGCAATGAGTGGATAGTGAAAGTAGCTCGTGAGTACTTGGATAAGATGGGAATAAAAGATACGCAATATATCATCGGTCGCCATTTCGATAAGGAGCACCCGCATGTGCATATTGCATTCAATCGGATAGACAATAACGGTAAGACGATCTCTGACCGTAACGACAGATTCAAAAGTGAGAAGATTTGCAAAGAACTGACCACCAAATATGGTTTATACTTTGCCGATGGTAAGGAGAAAGTCAAAGAGTATCGCTTGAAAGAACCTGATAAGACCAAGTATGAAATCTATCAGACGTTGAAAACAGAAATTACTCGGTGCAGGGAATGGAAAGACCTTCTTACTCATTTGAAAAAACAAGATATTGATGTCCGCTTCAAGTATAAAGGTAACTCACAGGAAGTACAGGGGATCATCTTTGAAAAGAACGGTTATCATTTCAATGGCTCTAAAGTGGATAGGAATTTCAGCTATTCTAAAATAGACTTTGCCTTGTATCAGAATAACAGGGAACACGAACAACAGATGCAAGGGGCGGTAAACCTTATATCCAATGTTGCAAGTGTTACGAGCGAAATAGCCAACGAACTCATTGAAGGAGGATTGGGATTGTTTCAGACTCATGGCACTGTCCCTGCGGAAGTTTACAATACACTCGACAAAAAGAAGAAAAAGAAAAAACGTAAAATACATTTATAACTATTATAACTATGGCAGATAATAATACATTCGTCCTCTTCGAGGAAATCAAAAACAAGTTGGAAACAATTTACAGGGAACTAAAGGAACTGAAAGAAAAGGAGAACGGTTCTGCTTCTCTCCCTGTTCCATCTACACCTGTACAACGTGACGAACAACAGGAACAAGAATTGCTCAATCAGTATGAACAGCGGACAAAAGATGTGCTCAACGAGTACATTGGTGTGCAAGTGCGCATCAAAGACGAGGAGGCTAAATCCATGGACAAATTGGTGGCAAGCGTCTTGACCATGTTGCACGAATGGCAGGAACAGAAAGAACATCCACAACCGCAGGAACTGCTTCACAGGCATAGCTTTGACATCAAGTCATCGAAAGCCTTTACTTATATGGTAGCAGTATCTGTCCTTTGTTTTGTTTCTTTGGTCGGTAATTACTTCTTGTGGCAAAGTAAACAGCAATACAAGGATGATGCCTTGAAATTTCGTATCATCAGAGTTTGGAGAGGATGTAGCCCCAAGGAAATCCTATGGCTCAATGATGTGTTTGACATTCATCGTGATGAAAAAATTGTCAAGCTTATTAAAGAGAAAGCGGATGGATATGATCAACAACTAAAACAAAAGGCTGATAGCTTGATGCAGAAGAATTTGAAATAACCTATACGAAACAAGCCCAACTAAACCGGATTATTGGGTGGGCTTGTTATGCAGTATCTTAGTCTATGATTTCCCAAAATCCATTTTTATCCGAGCCAACTCTGCGGAGGCATTTATCTCGCATAAATTCTATGTTGCGCATAATCGTACTTGCATTCAGACTTGTGATAGCAGCCATTTCATCCTTTGTAATACAGGGATTTTCAGCCTATACGATTGGCTGTAAGTTTTTCTCCTCTTACAGTTGCTTTTTCAATTAGCCTCTTAATAAGGTTCTCACTATTTACAGTTGCATTTTTGGCAATTACAGTTGCATTTACAGTTTTTTTTGAAGAATTTGCAGTTGCATTTATTTGGCTTTCTGCCAGAGATACAACCTTCGGCACTGTGATTTTCAAAATAAAATCATCAAGATGGAAAGATAGATGTGGTGTTCCGTTTGCTTCCAACTCTCTACATACACGGTCTACACCTTCACCAAATTCCTTCACAAAGTCGTATGCTTTAAGGAATTGAGCAATTTTCGGATTGCGAGAGAAATGTGTATGACGAATGTTAGAGGGTTTAACCATTCCGGGCAATCTGCCCAGCGACTCAAAAACCAAGCGATTATCAAACATCTTAATTTGGATTTCCGTACCCTTGATATTGTAGGCATGGTGACAACAAGCGTTAACTACCATTTCTTGTATCACAAACTTTGGGTAATTCCTATTGGTTACAAACTGCCCATGTTGTCCAAGGAACTTATGCTCCTCTACTTGGGTTTCAAGATAAGCTATCGTTGCTTTCATCTAATTAAGTATCGTTCCCTCAAAAGTTACATCCTTAATGGCGTTCATCTCTGGACCTTTATAGTGGATGAAGCGAATACGCCCACGAGAAACGAGCCTAAAATAATGTATAAGATTGACATGAGACAAGAGATAATATGCTCCTTCACGAGCAATAAATCGTAGCAAAAGGTATATACCAACAATGTATATACCATCTATGAAAAGTTCTTGATACGGAAACAAAGAACTACGCTAGCTAGGGGCTTGCTATATAGGTACTCGTTTTAATATTCGAGTAGGATTACTACATCGGGTAAATTAGTTACATATTATATGGTTTTTTCAATATTTATTGCTAAATTTGCGATTTAGAATATTTTATAAATGTTAAAAACTCTTTGTGTTATGAGTAAAAGTCATCTATTTTTAAAGAATGAATTTGGAATCTGCTCTGAGTTCAATCGAACACGAGGTCGAGAAAATAAAGAAGATACTTTGGGGGAGAGACAGAACTATCGCCAGCAGAGAGAGAAGCTTAATCGTTGCCGTATAGATTTTGAACAAGCTTTGGATAATCGCCACAACTTAAGGTCAAAAGAAATAGTAGTTGAGCATTTCGATATGCTGTCAATTAACTTTTTAAAAATAGCTGATAGCACGTTGATAAAAAGTTATTGTGCTGTTTATGGTCTATCAGAAATCAATTACTCCAATATGAATCAGACGGTTCTGTTTGCGATAGCTGACGAAGGTCGATTTCGTGATATTTTTATATCTCAAGTTAACTCCTTTTCTACGGAAGATACGGTCGAAAATACTAAGTATAAACTACTGACTTTAATGGATAGTTTTAGCTATTGGAATAGTGATTCTATGAAGTCTTTTGACATTACGGATGGTGATGCCCATGATGTGCTCCTAGAATTGGTAGAAACTAGACCAAGGATGGTGAAAAAGCAACTGGCTATAGTAGACGCAATGGAAGGATATCTAAATAGTAAGAAGATTGTATATAAAAAGGTAGAACCATATATATATCAGATAGATTTCATAAAAAAAGATGACTTGGCTGCGATATTGGATAATTTTGATGTGATACAAAGTATTCAATCGTTGTATAACGTTCGCATACGTCCTAACACATTCGGAGATTCTGAGATAGTATCGGATGCAACTTTGAATTTGCTTGAGGGAGCACCGACGATAGGCGTTATTGATACGGGTGTTCAGAGATTAGCCGTGCTAGATCCAATATTAGAACAGGATGGCTTTGATTTGACGAACAAGGAAGAACAGCATCCTTATGAGATTAATTTAACGTCTGATTCGAGTCATGGCACTACTGTTGCCACATTAGCTGCCTTCGGAAATAATTTCTACCATGATATTAATGCAAAAAACATAGATGCTGACGCTAAAATCTTTTCTATAAAAGTACAAAGAGGTGAAAGAGGTCCCTTGAATATTGCAGAAATAAAAGATGCTATCATTAACGCTCATCAAGATTACGGTGTTCGCATCTTTAATCTCTCAATGTCGGTGCGTGGAAAATCATACAATCAGGATATTTCTACTTACGCATACATTCTTGATCAATTAGCTTTTTTATATGACCTGCTCATTTTCATTTCTGTTGGTAACCTTAGTACAGAAGATATTGAAGAGATGCAGATTGTTGCTGCTAAACCTGAAACAAGTGAAAAAGTAAAACATTTTTTGCAGTATCCTAATCATTATTATAACCCATTTATTACACTGGTGGAAACTGAATGCCATGATGGTGAATGTATGAATCTCTGTGAACCTAGTGAAAGTATGAATAATATGGCGGTTGGTGCTATCGCTGAAAACTATAATGCAAGCCAGAGGGGTCATGGATTAAGTTTGGGCAAGGAGTTCCCGGCATTTTATTCGCGTAAATATTACATGGATTACAATTCTTTGATTAATGGAACTCACTTCAAGAACAACCAAAGAAATAAGAATCTCTTTAAGCCTGATATTGTTATGCCTGGTGGTGATCAATTGGATGTGAAGTCAAGAATGCTGGTCTTATCGCCGAGATTGGATGGAGCAGGCTTGAGAATGGAACAGAACTCGGGGACAAGCTACGCAGCTCCATTAGCAGCTAATATTGCAGCTAAAATTGTTCGTAAGTATCCCAATCTAAGCATGCAATCTGTGAAAGCGTTGATGATTAATAGTGCAGACCCGATAAAAACATATTATCTTGATAGAACTATTGATAATTTAAAAGTTTTAGATAACAATTCTTACCCAAATGTAGATCGCAATGAGAAGTCTCGTTTGTCTAAGAAGTATAGTGCAGAACGATTATCAAAGTATATTTCAGGTTATGGTGTACCCAACATTTCTAAATGTATAGATTCAGATGATGATCGTTGTACGTTTATTATTGAAGATAGAATAGATTTCGATAGTCACAAGGTAATAAATCTGAATATTCCAAATTATTTACTTCAATACTCAAAGAAAGGTACATTGCTAACTTTAACTGCAACTCTCTGCTATAAGTTCAATCCTAAACGAGGCAATGTTTTATCTTATTGCCCAATTCACATTGCTTTCAATTTGGGAAACAGTATGAACCATGATGAGCCAAGAAAGAATGCAGAAGAGTACGCAAGACAAAGAGCATCTGAAGATAAAGATAGAATGGCCATAAAGTCTAATGTTGAAGCATGGTCGGATGATTTTTATCCAGCATCTAGTAAAATATTTTCGAATGTTCAGAAGAAGATTTTAAATATTAGTCGTGACGAAATTGAAAAGGTTCACACCCAGTTGTCTATAATTTTTCGTTGTACTGGACGTGACTTTTTAGTGGGTACAAACCACCCGTTCTCATTCGTTCTGACAATAGAACAGAATCATTCTGACGAAATAGATGGCAATAGTCTATACGACAGCCTTGAACAGGAGAATACTGTCGAGACTATTGCTCAGGCTAATCTTGAAGCTGAAGCATAGTTTAAACGACAAAAGATTTGGCATTAACCAATCCTTTTGTCGTTTAAGAGTTTTTTCCAAATATCTGTTCGAATAACATTGTCGTCATACCCATCTAGTATATTCCGTTTAATAGCATTAAGCAAGGCTCGTTTAATAACGTAGTAGGATAAATTTTTACATTCGTTGTTAATGATTTCCTCTTTGGCCTTTTCATTATCAAATTTAAATCGATCTTTAATCGTATGTTGAACAAGAGTATGTACTTGCATGGGGGTTGGCAAATCTATTTTAATTGTCAAATCAAACCTCCTAATAAGTGCCTCGTCAATCATCTGTAATTGATTGGTAGCTGCTATGATGATCGTGTCTTGACTGACGAAATCAAATAGCTGTAATATTGTATTTACAACCCTTTTCATTTCACCATGGTCTTGATCATAATCCCTTATCTTACCTAAGCTGTCAAACTCATCTAGCAGAATAATAGCTTTTTCTTTATCCGCTGTCTTGAATATTTGGGTGATGTTTTTACTTGTCTCTCCTAATCTAGATGAGACAACAGTACCCAAATTTACTATAATCAAAGGACGATCTAATTCGCCTGCTAACACATAAGCACTCAGTGTCTTCCCACATCCAGATGGACCATGAAGCAATATTTTATTTGAAACAGGAATATACATTTTTGCGAGAGTATCAGCTTGCTTTCTCTCCTTGATAAAATACTCAAGTTCCTCCTGAATATTTTGTGTACAGACTAAATCCTTCATTGTAAACGAAGACATTATAGTCTGTATGATAAACTCATCGGCTTTACTCTCAAGCTCCTTATTCAATCGATACTCTCTCAATTTACCTAAAGATCTCTCTCTATCAGTATTTTTAATAATAGAAAGAATCTCTGATGCAAATTTTCCTCTGTTACTTTGCTGCGAATATTCTACATACTGATACAACAAGTCCCTCAAACGAACATTATCGTTTGCTAAAGCAAATTTTGCTATTTGCTTGATATAATCAGCCTGTTTCATAAATAGTTCGTCTCCTTTTACTTTGCAAATATAGTTAATTATAGTAGAATTACCAAAAAAATCATAAGAAAAATATTGTTCATCACAAATTATAAATGGATAGCTATCCTATATTTCCAACTCAGGCAAACTATTTATCGCCTCCGCTTTCAATTTATCTACAGCACGAGTATATTTCTCTGTGTGCTTTAATCCAGAGTGTCCTAACAAGCTTGCAACGGTCTTGATATTTGCGCCATTGTTTAGAATGTTCACCGCAAAACTGTGGCGAGCACAATGCCAACTAATGTGTTTGTTGATACCAGCACGTTTTACCCATCGTTTTACGGATTTACAACAACTCTCATACGAGGGAAGATTGAAAATGGAGGAATTCAAATCGTCAGGTGCTTCTCCTATCAGTGAAAGTAATCCATCGTTCAAAGGAATAACCACACCACTATTGGCAGAATGTCCTTTGGTCTTATTCTGCTCAAACTTCAATAGGCGATTGGTGTAATCAATGTTCTTATAGGTTAGATCTTTCACATCGCAGAAGCGCAAACCGCAATATAGGCATAGAATAAAGGCTCGTCTGACATTGGGGTTCTCGTTGTCGTAATGGCATTGAATTAAAGATTGGATTTCATCCATTGACAACACATCTTTGCGTAAAATCTGGTCATCGACCTTGCACACCACTCCCTTACACGGGTCTTTCAACATGACTTCATGCTCAATGGCATAGCGTACAACTTTCTTAAAACGCTGATAGATGCTCTTTGCCCCTTCACCCACGCTTCGTGATTGCAGATACTCCACAAAGCGTTCCATCATATCCTTGGTTATCAAGTCAAGCTTAATGCCAAACTCATAGAGTGGGTATTGCTCTTTCAGAAAATCCTTAAAACGATTCAAGGCTATCTTTATCATTCGTAGGTCTTTCTTGGTGTAACTGTCAATGTACGCCTGATAATAGTCCAAGAAATTGATATTCCTATCCTTCTTCAGACGATAGCCGAGCATGCTCTCCTTAAACTGCTGTTCACGCTCCGCTCGAATTTTGGCAGCCAGTGTAAGTGTTTCCTTGTTCTGTTGTCGTTCCGCTGGAGTACGAGGCTTAGTTATCAAGTACAACTGCAAATTTTCTTTTCGCCTGTTGTGCTTAATGTGTACCTTGGGCTTGCCCATCATCTTGCCTGTTTCGTACAAAACGGGATTGCCGTTTTCGTCTAAAACTGGTGTTTCTTCTCTACCGAGATAATACTCCAAATACAGACTTATCCGACCATCAGACAGCACATTTTGCTCCAATTTCGGGTTTTCCTTTGCTTTATTTTCTAATTTTGCCATAATTGATAGTTATGTACCTAAACGTGTATCAAACCGAGTAAATCATTAACTCGTTTATTTTCAGATGCTTTCTTATTTTGCAAAGATACTAAAAAGTTCCGAATATCAAGGTGTACTAAAAGTGTACTATCTAACAAAAAACAGGCAAAAATGGGTAAAATCGAAAAATATAAGAAAATTATAAGTCATTGATTATTAGTTTAATATATTCTTTTGATTTCTCTTATTTTCACGGCATTGTACTGGGTCTGGGTACACAATGCCACTTGTAAATACTGATTTACAGGTGGTGTTCGTTTTATAGGTACTTGATGCAGATTTAATAGGACGTGAATTTGATACTCTTGTGGTAAAAGTCAGTGTTTTTATGATTTTTGTGTGGTTGTATATGGTTTATGAATGCTGTTATTTTTTTATTTTGTTTCCGTATTTGCCTGCAACACCTTCCGCAACCATTGTTAGTTTTTCTTCAGATATTTCGTACTTTTTTATGCGATAGTCTTGTAGGAAGATTTTATTGAGCGTGAATATTAGGGACTCTAATGTTCTTTCTCTTTTAGATAATTTCAGCTCACACTCCCAAATTGTTATGCTGTGCCAGCCCATCAATGCGAGCTTTTGACAAACTTCGTGGTCTCGTTCTTTGTTTCGTCTAACCTTATTTATCCAAAAATCCGTATTGGTTTTCGGTATTCTGTAGTACTTGCAACCTTCGTGGCCGTGCCAAAAGCAGCCATTTACAAAAATGCAGGTTCTATATTTCCTCAACACGATGTCGGGTTTTCCTGGAAGGCGTGGGTGATTTAGACGATAGCGATAGCCATGGCTCCACAACCATTTCCGCACAACAAGTTCTGGCTTCGTATTCTTTCCATGAATAGCTGCCATATTTGTATGTCGCTGTTGTGAAGTTTTCGTGTCACTCATCAATACGCAATAAAGTTCTTATTAACTCACATATACTTATGTTCCAACATACGGAAGGGATATGGTGAACTCAACAAGTAAATACAAAATTACTCAATGTTTTCGTAAAATGCTTCTTTTGGTGTTTAAATTTCATTTTCTTTCAGCGTGGGTTTGGTATAATCTCTATGCAATAAGTCTGTTTTTACCTGTTGTTTCTATTAGATTTGTTGCAAAGTTATTAAAGGAACGGTGCCTTGTGTGTGTTATCTCTCATATACCTTTGAAATGGTTTATGCCTTAAAATGTAAAAGGTAGTTGTCATCACGACAACCACCTTTTTGACTAAACTTAATCTACAAACCTGAGTTTTATTCTAAATGATGAATTTTTATCTTTTACTAATCATTATTTTTTCTTAGTATTGAATTACTAAATCTTTTATGATTTAATAACTGCTACAAATATACAGTATTTCATTGAACCGTGCAAATTTTTTCAACGAACAGCCCTTTTTTTTCAATAAAAAAGCGAGAAATATGAAAAAACGAGTAAAAAATAAGCAATTTAAAGCTATTTTTTATAATTTACTCTCTCCTTCCACGTAGTCTTCGAGGAAAGTATGCTCGCCATCGAATACGAGATAGGTGAACTGCCATATCCAATCGCCAAGGATAAACATACGTGCCTTGCCGTCCAACGGTAGGTCGAGCTTTATGTGGCGATGTCCATAAACGTAGTAGTCTACATCTTTGTGCGTCCGCATATACTTTTTGGTGTATTGCACCAAGTATTCTTTGTCTTCGCCAAGGAAAGGAAGTTCTTTGCCGTCAGGACGTTTCATGCGGCTCTTTTTTGCCCAACCAAGTCCCAATTGCATTCCCCACCACGGGTGAAAGAAGTTCAGCAGTCGCTGGCAGGCACGGTTATGGAATATCTTTCGCAGGATTTTGAACAATGGGTCGGGGTCGCCAAGCCCATCGCCGTGTGCCAAATAGAATACCTTATCGTGGATTTCGGTTGTTATACCGTGTCTGTGCAATATCACGCCACACTCTTCTTCCAAGTATCCGTATGTCCAAACATCGTGGTTGCCAGTGAAGAAATGCACCTCTACGCCCATATCTGTAAGCTCTGATATTTTCCCCAAGAAGCGTGTATAGCCTTTCGGAACGACGTGTTTATACTCGTCCCAAAAGTCGAACATATCGCCCAAGAGATAGATTGCTTCTGCCTTGTCCTTTATACTGTCCAGAAAACGTACCAAGCGGCGTTCTTGCGTCCGTCGGTGTTCTATTGCCAACGAACCGAGATGGGCATCGGAAAGGAAATAAACATTCTTCATTGTCTTACAGTTTGGTTGCTTACTATGGGTGAAATCAGTCGAAACCGAGTTCTACGCGTGCTTCTTCCGACATCATACTCTGGTCCCAAATAGGGTCGAAAACAAGCTCTATGTTGGCTGTCTTCACGCCTTTCACGCCCTCAACCTTTGTTCTTACGTCCTCGTATATGTAGTCGGCTGCAGGGCACGCTGGCGATGTGAAGGTCATATCCATTTCCAATGTGCCGTCGTCCTGCAAGTCTATCTTGTAAATCATACCGAGGTCGTATATGTTTACGGGAATTTCAGGGTCGTAGACGGTTTTCAGAACCTCCACTATTTCTGCTTCTATCTTTGTTTTTTCTTCTTGTGTCATATCTTTTCACTTAGTCTGTTGAATTGCTAAATGCAATCTACTAATTGCAAAGATAACGATTATATTTTACATTCACGTGCCATTTGCTAACTATTTTCTACCCATTTACATTATTCCCGTGTCGGTATCCTTGTGCTGATTGCGCTGTTTGTCGTTATGTTTCCTATGTCCGAACTCCAAGTTCCACGACAATCTGAAGTTTAAAAGATTGCCATTTTCACGGCTACGATACACTATATCTTTCGTTACGTAGCGATTCAGTATGTGCGTATGATAGGTCTTGGGGTGCTGCATAAATGGATTTTGAATGTAAAGCGACAGCTGCAGATTGCCCAAACGGTAACCGCCACCCACGTAAACGTTGCCACCGTTGTGCGCAAGCGTTTCGCCCTCGTTGAATTTCCACCCATTGTCCGCATAAGCCGATAGTGTCCAACGTCCTAAATACGCTTGCATGCTGGCTTGAAAGTTGCAAGCCGTTAAGCTGTGTTTGTAGTCGTCGCCCTCGTTTATAAAGCGATAAATGCCTCCACTCAATGTCAGTTCGAGCACATCGGGTATGATTTTAAAGTTGAAATTGTCCATAACACAGAACATCGCAATGCGTTTCTGATTGGCTTGCATATAGTAGAACTGGTCGTCGGCTGTGCGAACGTATTTCGACATATTCGGATTGGTGTTCACTTGCAGCAATATGTCCACCATATTGTAGAAGCGTGGGCGAACATAACTAAAGCTAAACATTTGCCGAACCACCTTGTTTGGCTCTATATTCGGGTTGCCCACACGCCATTCGCGGCTGTTTTCCCTGATTTTGGTATTGCTAATCATCGCTATACGCGATATATGCTCGTGTATTTCAAAGTTGTATCGCACCGAAAAGGCTTGCGAAACTTGGTAGCTCAAAGTAAGTTTAGGACGGAAAAGCCAGTAGTTGTATTTGTCGGTGGCTTGCTTGTAGCCTGCGTGCGTAGCCCCAATACCGAACACGTAGCCCAGTTTCTGCCGCTGTCCCTTTACTTCCGAGAACATATACAGCGTGGAATAATCCATTTGGTTCAACGATTTCACATCGCCCAAATACTCGTTCCGTATGTGTTTCAACGACCCATTGATGCCCATCGATACAGTGAAAGGGCGCAACTGCTGCTCGTAGATAAGCTCGGAATAAAGCGAGCGCATTTGTCCGTCCACATTATATATATAAGGTGAAACCTCTTTCAGGTAGTCATCTGCCTTTGTTTCGATTGCCGTACCTACCAAATTGGCTGTGATGCTATTGCTTTTGCCCAGCTTCCGATAGTAGTAAAGGTCGAGAGCAGGCGAGAAACTCCGCCTCGAACCATTGCTTTCCGACAGGAAATTGCCTTCGGGGGTAAATGTCTGATAGGTTCTGTCGGCGTTAGGATTGTGGCTGAAGCTGCTCGATAGGTTTGCCTGAAACACGTAGGAAGCCGAATCGGCAAGACTGTACTTCAGTTGGAAGTTGTTGCCGAATTGCCGATTGCGGCTCGATAGGTCGGTGCGCACGATGCGGTAGCGTGTGTTGTTGTTCAGCAGATAGTCGGCTGTTTCCTTCATTCTGTTTCTTTTGAAGTCTTGAAAATCGAACGAATAGGAAAGCGAAACTTCCGAATTGCCCCGATTAAACTTAGCATACGCCGTGTTGTCGCCATACAAAGCAGTGAGCGAATTGCTCAAATCCACGCCCACTGCGCCGCCACGCTCGTTCCTTGCGGTACGAATGTTCAGCACATAGCCCACGTTCTCGCCATAACGCACGCCAGGATTGTCGATGAATTCAATACTTTTCACCAACTTGGGGTTCATACTCGTCAGCTCTGTCTTGGTTGCAACCACGCCATTAATGCGGATTTGCACGTTGCCGTTGCTGTTCAAAGCCGTTATAGAGTGCATCACTTCGTCTACACGAATACGCGACAAGCCGAGTTTAGCCAACAAGCTGTATCCGTTTACCGAATTGTTGCACTGCGCTTTCGATGGAAAAATAAGTTGTCCGTCAGGTTTTTGCACCACCCTTGCAGCCTCCACCGTTACTTCCGACAGTTCTACGGGCTTCTCTTTCCTGTCCGTTTGCACCGTGTCGCTTACTTCTTTCTGTGTTAAATCGTACTGCAATTGTGCCGTATTCAGCGAAAAAGGGCGAGCACACAAAACATTCTGCCCTGCCATTGCAATTAAAAATAAAGCAAAAAATCGTTTCATCGTCATTGAATAAATTTGGTTTCGCCCCTCTGCTGCCATATCGTGGCTTTGCAAACGAGCGGTTATTGTTTATCCGTTTATCCGACAAAGTTAGTTTCAAGGGCAGAAAGTACGGAAAAACATAGCTGACAAGTATCTGACATCTTGCTGAAACCTAACTGACAGAGTCTGTTCTGCCCTTTTTGATAGGGTAGACATTCAATAGCGACAACCTACTTTGTAAGTGAAAAGAAGGTAATAAGGTTGTAAATATTTTTTATAAGCGTAATTGCTGTGTAACTCTTTAGTTATCAACGCATTGTAAAACCTATTGTTTTGCATTCCAAAAGCGTAGGTTTTGCACGGTAAAAGCGGCTGTTTTGCAACGCAAAAGCTACGCTTTCGCAATGCCAAAGCGCAGTTATCACTTTTTAAGAGAATTATTTTTACAAAGCGGTCGTGTTTCTATTGCTTTTCCAAACGGTAGTCGCCGCCTCGTTCGGTAACGATGTTCAAGCCTGCATACTTCTGCAATATGGGCTTTATGCGCCGAATAAGCGTGTAGAGAGTTTCGGTTGCATCGGGCTTCTTGGGCCAAAGTGCGTCGCAAATGGTTTGTTTCGACAGCTGATAGTCGGCAGAAGAGATGAAAAGCTGCATCAGTTGTTGTTGCATCGGCGTGAACGGAATGGGCATTTGCTTCAAGTCGTAGAAAGTCTGCCTATTGTTTGAATAGATTAAACTGCTTAAAATGGTTATTCCCAGTTTATGTTTCCGCAACCAATAAACCGAACCGACGAGCCAGACAATGGACAAAAGCAAGAGCAGGGCAGCAGAACGCTGGTCGGAAAGCTCGTAGATGGTGAGGAAAGAGCAGGTGGCATACGACTGGAAAGCCACGTTTCTGTTGTCGTTTCCCGTCCATTTCATAGGCTGGCTGCATAGCGTTTTCGGGGTGTTGGCAAGCGCATAGGTAACAAACGACTCGTTGCGAATCGCCTCAATCTTCAGCTTTTGCCTATAATTCATAATGGTGTCGGGCGTTATCCACGCTTCCTGCTTTTCGGAAAGCGTTCTTGCCAATGCCTGGTTCATATCGTTCACAATCGTATCTTTCGTACGGTTGTAACTGTTTATGCTTGTCAATACCGATGACAAGACCAATGCTAAAAACACAATTACAGCTGCATAAGGTTTCATACGTTCAATTTTATGTTTAGTGAAGCAAAGGTACAAAATATTTTTTAATATGCTATACATCTATGATAACATTACCTTTTGTAAGAAATAAGAAAACTTTTTGTTAGTAAAATTTGCTTTTTAATAATAGTTATTATATCTTTGCAGATATTAAAAATCACCATTACTACATCACATAATACAACACATACGACATCACATAACGAAAAAAGCCTACTCATTTACATTTCTTGTATCTGTATAGTTCGTACAGGTAGGTGCGTTTAGAATATTCAATCTTTCAGAACAGCCGTTGTAGGTGCTGATGGAAGACAATATTATAGGTAACTGTAAATATCATAAATTCATCATTTTTATTATTTTATACTAACACAACATGAAAAGAAAAAAGCACTTTCTTGCCGCATTAGCCTTTGCAGGTGCAATGGCTTTGTCGGTTTCGGCTCAAACTACGCCGAAGACAGAAGTACCTTTCAAGTTCGAAAAGGTGCTGCCCGGAGCTAAGGTACCGGAGCTTAAGTTGAGGGAAACCAAAACTTTCCCGATGTTGAACCAAATGATGCTTACTCAGCTAAACTCCTCTTTGCTGCGCGAAGCAATGGACGGTGCGCAGTTGCGCCTACCGAAGCTTGCAAACAACCCACTTGCAATTCTGCCCAATCTTGAAATGTGGGCAAACATTTTGTCGAACAACTTCGTGGGAATCTGCTGGTTTAATCCGACACAAAACATTAAGTTTACTCCTTTGGCAGGGTATGAGAAGGGATATTTCAATGCAGGAAGCGGACTCGTTGAAGATGCCGAACAATTGCACGGAATCTATCTCGATACGACATATTCAGGCTGGGGAATCCTTCTTGTCGTCCACTTTGCTTTCGATACACGCACGTGGGAGTTGATAGGAGAGCCCGAAGTGGTGAGAGATTATCGTGTCGTGGCAACCGAAACCGCCAACGACCCACGCACGGGCGAAGTGTTCGGTCAGTTCTACAATGCTGACCTGACCCGCAGGGAGTTCGGTGTAATAGACTATCAGACGATGACCAGAACCACCATAGGTCAGTCTGCCCACCAATATGTTGCTATGGGTATCACAAGCGAGGGTCAGGCTTACGGTGTGGCTACCGATGGTAATCTTTACCATATCGACCGTAGCACGGGTAAGGAAACACTCAAAGGCTCAACGGGAGTGCAAGTGGCACGCCATAATGGCAATGCTTACTTCCAGAGCGGAGAGATAGATCCACGTACCGATGAGTTCTATTGGGCATCAGTAGACTCTACTGGCTTGTCTATGTTGTACACTGTTGACTTGGTGGACGGACATCTCACGCAGATTGGCGGAATGGGCAGTACCAACGTAATGGGATTGACTATACCCGCTCCAAAGGCTGCTGATGGAGCACCCGACAAGGTTAGAAACCTTACTTACGAGTTTGCGGGAGCCTCGCTGACAGGTAAAATAAAGTTCCGTGCTCCTGATGAAACCTTTGCTGGAAAGTCATTGGACGGAACCCTTACTTATAATATAACAAGCAATAAGAAAGAGGTTGCGAAGGGCACAGTGGAGGCTGGAGATTTGTGCGAAACCACTGTTACACTGCCAGAAGGTATCAATAAGATTGCCGTAACGGTAAGCAACAATGTTGGTCCAAGCCCGAAAGTGAAGAAAGAAGCTTACATTGGCTTCGACACACCACTACCTGTAAAGAACGTCAAGCTCAATATAGATGCAGCCAACCTTGCAACCGTTACTTGGAAAGCACCAACCAAAGGTGTACATAATGGTTTCCTTGGTTCGCTGAAGTATGATATTTACAAGGTTGTTGATTGCGATACCATTCTTGTGGCAAGCGATCATAATGGAACAACTTACACAGAAACCATTCCAAGTGAACTTTTGAAGAAATACAGCTACGCTGTCCGTGCAAAGAACGAGAAGTATCAAAGTACACTCACATTGAGTAATGGACAAGCTGTGGGAACATCGTTCAAGGTTCCGTTCTTCGACGACTTCCTGACAGATGCCGATGCCGAGCTTTATACGATAATCGATGCTAACCGTGACGGCTCAACTTGGAAGTGGCTCAGCGGAAGCACCAACTGCTTCTTCTATAAGCATAGTGTCAACAATGGAGACGATTGGCTCATCACACCGCCGATACATCTCAAGGGAGGAAAGAACTATAAACTTAGCTTCCGTGCACGTGCGGGTCTCGATAAATACGCTGAACGCATTGAAGTAAAATGGGGCAATGGCAATCAAGTGGCAAATATGACCAACGAACTTGTTGCTCCTACCGACTTAACATCAATTGCTTATCAGTCTTATGGCAACACTTTCTCGCCGACAACAGACGGAGATTACCACTTCGGATTCCACGCAATTTCTGATGCAGAGACTTATTTCCTCTATATGGATTCGCTGTTTATCGAATCGGCAGAGGCTTCAAGACCTGCAGCTGTAACCGATTTGAAGGCTACCCCAGACCCAACTGGAGCTCTCAAGGCTAACTTTACGTTTAAGACACCTACTAAGACAACAGGCGGTGCGGCGTTGTCTTCTATCTCGAAAGTCGAGATACGAAAGGGCAATTACATCATTAAGACCATCACCAACCCTGCTGTTGGAACCACCATTACTGCTACCGACGATAGAGCAGCAAGGGGTACTACTGGATATTCTGTCATCGCCTTTAACGGAGAAGAGCCAGGTGAGCGTGCTACGGTAAACGTATGCGTTGGCATAGACAAGCCAGATGTTCCTTCAGTACGTGTGATAGACCAGACTACCTCTGCAAAGATAACGTGGCAACCTGTCAAGGGAGCCAACGGCGGAGTTATTCTTCCATCGGAAGTGAGATACGATGTGTATAATGTAACAGACGCTGGAGCTGTTGGCGAAAAGATTGGTTCGGTTCAAGGCGGTACAGAATATCTTGTGAGCGGATTACAGAATAATGAGGGAGTACAGGACTACAAGCAGTGGGCTGTCAACGCCAACACGTCTATGGGTTCCAGCCTTTATGGCGTAGGTGCTATTGTTGTCGGTGCGCCTTACCTCCTTCCGTTCCATAATAGCTTCAAGGACCTTACGCTCGAAGGCCAGTTCTTTGCCATCGAACGTCCTAACAAGGAAACTACTTGGGACATTGTCGACGACAAGACAGTTGACAACGATGGTGGAGCCATTGCGTTCCGTCCTTCAAGACCAAGTACTGCTGCCATTGTTACAGGAAAGATAAGCCTGCAAGGTGCTACTTCGCCGAAGCTTCTTTTTGACTATTACGCACAGCCAGGAGCAAAGGGTTCGTTGGGCATTGAGTTGATAAAGAAAGACGGTTCGTCTATGAACTTCTGGTCGCACGATTTCTCTACTGAAGCTGCCGGCACGGCAAAGTGGACTCACGTAATAACCGACTTGCCGTCTGAATTCGTTGGAGAGGAGTATCTCCGAGTAAGAATCCGCGGTACTGCAACTGCTTCTCTCGAATCAACTCCTATCTACTTCGACAACATCAACGTTATAGACCCACTCAAAAAAGATGCTTCCATAGCGATGACAACTGTCGAAAGCGTGAAGAAGGGACAGCCCATCAATCTCGACATCAGAGTTATAAACGCTGGTCTTGATAATATGCGTGGCTCAAAGTTGATAGTAACAGCCAACAATGCGGAAGTATATACTTCTACTATCGACGAAGATTTGTACTTAATGCAGCAAGTAAGAATACCTGTAGTTGTGAAAACGACTTCTTTAGACGAGTCGGAAACGATGAATATTGTTGCCAGAGTAGAGATGGAAAACGACCTCGAAACCAACAATAACACCGCCAATGCGTCTGTACGACTCATTACTGCCAAGCTTACCAGTCCTACCGACCTCAAGGCTGAACCTGCGGGAGGCGACAAGGTCAAGCTTACTTGGAAGGCTCCATATATTGAAACCAATGTTGTGGAAGACGATTTCGAAGGCTACGATGCGTGGTCGACCACCTTTGGCGACTGGACAACCGTTGATGGTGACCACGGCTATGCTGGCGCACTTTCTGAAAAAGGCACTTATCCTCACCAAGACGAGAAGTTTGCCTTCGTAAACTGGCAGCCCAGCGATGTCTTTGGTGCAGGTCAAGGTCTTGCACCACACTCTGGCAAGCGTGCAGCTGTGTCTATCTATCAGTTCAATAAGGGCGGAACGGAATACGTTGCAGCCAACAACTGGCTCATCAGTCCGATACTCTCTGGTAAGGAACAAACGGTTCGTTTCTGGGTGAACAACTTCAAGTCGGATACCAACGGACGCGAAACCTTCGACGTATTGGCTTCAACAACTGGCACCGATACGCTGAACTTCGTAAAGATTGGCGAAACCTATGTACAGGAATCAGCCAAGTGTACAGAAATCAGCGTTAAGCTACCAGCAGGTACTCGTTATTTCGCAATTCATCAGAATACATCGAAAGACCAAGCTTCTATCTTTATGATAGACGACGCAAGCTTTGAAACGGGTAACATTCCTTACAGCTATAACGTTTATTGCAACAAGCAATTCCGTGGCAATACTGCCGAGACAAGCTTTACCGATATGATAAGCGATGCAGCTGTCATGCACGATTATAGCGTTACTGCTGTGTACTTCGATGGTTCTGAATCGGCACCAGTAACTATACAGGTTTCAAACGATATAGAAACTATCGAGCGAAACGAAACCATCGGCTACAACGTATATACTCTTGACGGTATCTTGGTTCGTAAGAAGTCTGAAAGTTTACGTACCTTGCGCCCTGGTGTCTACATTGTAAATGGCCGTAAGTGCATTGTAAAATAATCCTTCTATAAGGATTTAACGAACATTCTTCACATTCCGTGTGAACCTAAACAGCTAAGGGCTGGTTCTTCAAAAGGAGCCAGCCCTTTTATTATATAGTTCTTAAAACAATTGGAAGTTTTAGGTAACTATCAGTAGAACAAACCTTTTTATGCGGAAACGAAGTAACATTGCTAAATTATTTACATGTAAATAAATATTTTTCTACACGTAAGTAAGAATTTCCATACACGTAAATAAATATTTCTTTACGTGTAAGTAATTAAAAAAACAGGTGTTTTTTATAGGCATATCAGCAATAGGGAGTGTCTAAACTATCTTATCGCATCGGTCTTGATATATGTAAATAAATTCGCCAATTTGCCTTTGTAAACAATTAAATAGATATAAATTTGTAATAAATACAATATTTTTGCTTGATGTTTGATAATAAATACATATCTTTGCAAACGAATTAACCAAATCAAGGTTATTTGCTTGCAGTAATTGACAGCAAGAAATGTTGTTGCACTGCAGCTATTTATTCATTTTAATAAACAGGATATAACATTTTAAGATTAGACATTTATGAACAAAATTGCATCATTAGTACAGTTCGTTCTCGAACTGGCAGCATCGCTGAAAGGTTTAGGTATCCATTTAGTGCGTATCGCAATCTTTATTATCTTTATATGGATTGGTGGTCTGAAATTCTGGAACTACGAGGCAGAAGGCATTGTTCCTTTCGTTGCCAACAGTCCGTTTATGAGTTTCTTCTATGCCAAGGACGCACCTGAATATAAGGACTACAAGCTTAAAGAGGGCGAGTTTGACAAGGTTAAAAACGAGTGGCACGAGGCAAACAACACCTATACGTTCTCTCACGGATTAGGTTTGGCGATTATGTCGTTCGGTATTTTGACCTTGTTGGGTATTTGGTTCCCGAAGATTGGCTTTGTTGGCACAGGCTTGGTTATAATAATGACCTTCGGTACGCTATCCTTCCTTATTACCACACCCGAAGTATGGGTGCCCGACCTTGGTAGTGGCGAACACGGTTTCCCATTATTGACGGGTGCCGGTCGATTGGTTATCAAGGACGTATGTATTCTTGCCTCGGCAGTTGTTGTGCTTTCAGATTGCGCACAGCGAATTTTGAAGAAGAGATAGTTGGTTCGATACGATTCAAGAATAACAGAGAAAGAAGCAGAGTATGGTTGCTGCTTCTTTCTCTGTTTCTTATTAGGAGCAGCCGAACCCATTGGTTGAAAACGAAAAGAGGGCACATCAAAAACGATTTGATGTGCCCTCTTGGGTTTCAACGGATAAGGAATAACGCTTATTCGCCTATGCTGCTGTTTTGGTATGGCTGACTTCCGAAGTCGTCGTCCATCTCCATATTGTTGTCTTTCTTCTTGCTCTTGTTTGTGTTACCAAAGTTCCAAGTAAGTGTGAAGCGGAAGGTGCGCCCAGAACGCCAACTCTCTTGGTAGCGTGTGAAGGAGTCGCTACTGGTGTAAGTCTTCCATTTGCGTGTGTCGAGCAGGTCGCGGCAGTTTACGGATAGCACCAACAGTTTGTTGAAGAAGCTCTTTCTGAAGCCGAAATCCACACTGCCACTTGGCGACCTGTAACCTTGTGCTAAGTTCTGGCGGCTGTTGTAGTTGCCTGTCAGCTGTACCGACATGTCGTAAGGCAACATCAGGCTGGCTTGCATACGTGCATTCCACGTGAAGTTGCTGTTGCCTTGCCCCATAATGGTTTGTCCGTCGATGTCGAAGCTGAAGCCATCGAGTTTGTAATAGTAGAAGTTGGCAGAGGTAGAGAGGTTCAAGATGCGGAACAATCTGTTTCTTGCCGTAAGTTCCAAACCTGTCGATGTGCTCTTGGCAACGTTGAAGTTGGTTTGATAGAGTAAGCCGTCGGTCGAACTGCGGTAGGTAATGCGCTGCATCACGTCGGTGGTTGGGCGATAGTAAGCCGATACGAGCAAAGAGTGTTCGCGCCATGTACGCAGGTAGTTTAGCGAGAACGAGTTGCTGTATTCGGGTGTCAGCTCTGGGTTACCGAACGATATGAGGCTGGCATCGCTTGTGTTTCGGAACGAGTTTAGCTCTCCACCCCATGGTCGGCGCAAGCGACGGGTGTAGTTCAGTTGCAGTTGGTCGTTCTCGGTGAGCTGATAACTCATGAAGATACTTGGGAAAAGCTGGAAGTAATCTTTCTTGAATGGCTTGTCGCGTAAGCTTGCATCGTGTTCCTGCGCCCACGAATAGCTCTCTGTGTTCACCTTCCAGTATTCGCCGCGGAGTCCTGCCATCAAGCCGAACTTGCCAGAATTGTACGATAGGGTGGTATAGAGGGCGTGCACATCGTTCTTGTATATGAAGCGGTTGTAGTAGAGCTGGTCTTCCACAAGGTTATAGCCTGCCCAGCTGTTGCGGTCTACGAAGCTTTCTTGCGGTGTGTTCTCTTTCGACAGATTGGCTTGATAGCCTGCCTGAAGTCGCATTGCCTTTGAGATTTGGTTCTCGTAATCGAACTTTATTTCCCACGACCTGTTGTTCACGTACATAGGTCTGTATTGGTAGCTGCCACTGGTACTGGGCGTTGCAAGCGGATAGCCTGCTGCGTCGAAGTAGGTGGTGGTGTCTTGGAAAATGTTTTCGTTGTCGGCTTTCCATTTGTTGTAGCCCACGCTGAAGTCCAAGTAGTGTTTGTCGGAGAAGTTGTGTCGATAGTCGAATTCGGCGTGCATCATACGCATATCATTGTTGCTGCTTGTGCTGCGGTTCATTAAATGGCTGTTGAGCAGCGAGCCGATGGTTCCGTACTCATACGGCGTAAGGCTGCTGTTCTTGTGGTTGCCGAGCGTAAACATACCGCTGAGCGAGATGTCGTCTTTCTTTGTGGCGTGCAATGTTATGCCTGCACGTGTGAAAAGGTTGTTGCCTTGTCCGTTGTTGTCGGCTTTGTATCGTTGGTAAGTGTTTGTGTTGATGTTGTTCTGCTCGCTCCAAGAACCGCCTTCTCTCTTGCGATGATGATAGCCTACATTGGCGTAAGCGTCGATGAGAGAGCTATTGTAGTTGATGTTGAACGATGTGTTGGCTCCGCCGCGTGTGTTGGCACCTGCCTGAACGCTGCCATAATAGCCCGCCTTGCGGTCTTTCTTCAGTACGATATTGATGATACCTGCCGACCCTTCAGCCGAGAATTGAGACGAAGGATTGTCTATTACCTCGATGCGGTCGATGCTTTCGGCAGGCAATTGTTGCAGCACGGTGGCGCGGTTGTCGCTCGTAAGTCCTGAAGACTTGCCGTTTATCCATACCTCGACACTAGAATTGCCACGCAAGGAAACGTTGCCTTCGTTGTCTACCTCTACGCTCGGAATGTTTTCCAGAACGTCGGTTGCCACTCCTCCAGCGTTCGATGTTTGTTGGTCTACGCTGAAAGTCTTGCGGTCTACCTCCAATTTCATATCTGCCCGCTGTGCCGTTACCACTACTTCATCGAGTGACTTGGCGTCTTCGGACAGGTAAAGTGCTATGAAATTCTTGTTGGGTGAGGTTGCTGTAAGGCTGAATGTCCTTACAACATCTTTATATCCCATACCGCTTGCCGTGAGCGTGTAGCTGCCGTTGGGAACATCTGATATAATGAAATGTCCCTCGGTATCGGTTATAGCACCTTTTAGAATCTTGTCGCTTCCTTCTTTTCTTATCACGACATTTATAAACTCTAATCCCGTGTTAGACTTCTTGTCCAACACTCTGCCCTTCACAGAGCCTTGTGCAAACGCTACCGTTGTATTCAATACGAGGAGTAGCAAAAACGAAATAATCTTGTTCATAATATTACCTAAGACTTTTCGCGTGGTTAAAAGTTTAACAGAAAACGAAAAAAAGTATGCAAATAACTATTAAAACACTTTTTTTTGCTATCTTTGCATAAGAAATAGCTGCACTTGGCTATGTCCGAAACACAATGCCCTTGTAGTTCAATGGATAGAACGCGGCTCTCCTAAAGCTGAAATATGAGTTCGATTCTCATCGGGGGTACTCTTTACTAAAGTCTAAACATTTTGATTTAACAATTCCGCAGTATGCTTGGAGCTATCATAGGAGATATTGTAGGTTCACGCTTTGAATTCGGACCTGCACCAGAAAAGGATTTTGAACTGTTCACCGACGAATGTTCTTATACTGACGATACTATCTGTACTGTTGCTATTGCCGACGCTATCTTGAGTGGGCGTTCTTACAAAGATGCTTTGTTGGATTGGTGTCATCGTTATCCAACTCCGATGGGTGGATATGGTAATATGTTTTACGATTGGTTGCACGAAGACAATCCGCAACCTAAGGATTCGTTTGGAAATGGTTCTGCCATGCGTGTCAGCCCAGTGGGGTGGCTTTTCTCCGATTGGGAGGAAGTGATAGCGGAAGCCAAGAAGACGGCGGAGATTTCGCACAACCACGAAGAAGGTATAAAGGGCGCACAGTGTGTAGCCGAGGTGATTTGTTGGTTGCGGCACATGCGCTTTACCAAGCCCGATGTAGAACGAAAGGTTGAGAAATTCTATGGATACGAGTTGCTTTCGATGCGCGATATACGCAAGATTGGTGCGCAGAATCATTTCGATGCTACTTGCCAGGAAACTGTGCCGATGGCGTTGCGTTGCTTTATGGACGCCAATAGTTTTGAAGAAACCATACGCTTGGCTGTGCTTTGCGACGGCGATACTGATACGAAGGCGTGTATAGCGGGTTCGGTTGCCGAGGCTTATTATGAAATTCCTGAATGGATGGCAGAGAAAGCCTTCAGTTATTTGCCCGATGATATTCTGGAAGTTCTTTCCCGATTTTACGACAGAATACAGTCGGATATAAACAAATAAAGTGGCAATGTATTTGCCTCGTGAATCTATTGGTTGGGCAGAATGAAAACTATATGACGTCTCAGTTCGAGGAATATGACGTCTCAATCTAAGAAATATGACGTCATATTTGAGCGAATATGACGTCATATTCTTCCAAATATGACGTCATATTTTTTTGGAGGTTAAATCGAACCATGAAAAAAGGCTTATCGCTTGATAAACTTCACGGTCTGATTTCCGATACCTACAACATATATACCGGGAGCAAAGTTGTCGATGTTGAATGTGGTTTGCGAACCGTTTACAACAAAGCTACCCATACATGCACCTGTGGCATTGAATACCTGCAATGTCTTTCCGATAAGACTTGCAGGAAGGTCTACTGTTAGTTTATTGCCGTTGAGATGTGCTTGGAGCGACTTGCCCGAACTTGTTCGAGCATCGGTAATATTGTTGGGAGTACCAGTAGGTTCGTATGTTATTTCCGATTCGTCGCTCATTTCGCGTATCGGAGCGTGTTTGAAGAATTTCTCCATTGGCAGTTCCTTGAAGAGCGTGCAGTTGAGCGGACCTTGGAGTACCCATTCGGCTTCGGTGGCTTCGAGAGCCATGAAGGTTTCAGAAGCGAGTTTGCTCTTGTCGTATTCATACTCTTTGCCGAAGCCGTTGCTGCTGCCATGCTTGTCTATGTCGCCATCGTTGTCGTAGTGCCATGTCCAAGTAATTTTGTCTTGAGGCGTATAGTTAGGGCCGGGAACTTTCCTTATTGATACCCGACGGCCTTTTTCATCATAATTGAATTCCTCTTTCCATACGAGTTCGCCGCCAGGGTATTCCTGACTGACACAGATAACGTGTCCTGCTTTATCGTATTCCACTTTGCAGATACGTCCAACCTCCTCTTCAAGCTTATCAGAAGGATAATCGAACTGGCGAATATCGACACGGAGGAGGCGCATTTGGTCGTCGTATACGAAGTTCATTTTCACGTCCTCAGTAAGCGTTTCGTCGTTAGGTTCGGTACCGTGGCGTGTAGCGCGGGCATATTCAGTTACGTATCCGTATTCGTTACGCGTATATTCGTGCCTTGAAGAAACGGTAGATGAGCTGTGGTCAGCCTTAACCGCCACCTCTTCTTTCTTTATCATATAGCCCTGCGGGTTGTATGTGTAGTTGTAGACGAAAGTTCCGGGTTGCTTGCTCAAACCGTACTCTTCTCTGACAAGGCAACCCTTCTCGTCGTAGATGTACTGCGTAAGTTGTTCGTCTTCCGAATCCTTCCAGTCAATCACCTTCGCCATTCTGTACTTGTAGACGTTGGGGTCTGCACGGAAATAGTTGGGAGCCATCTTTACTTGCGCCGTGGCTATTTGCGCTGTGGCAAGCATTAAGACTGCCACTGTCAAACGTAATAGTTTTTTCATTGTTGTTTTAAATTGTTGTGGTTTATTAATGGATAATGGTCGTATCGTACTTGCTGTACTCGAAAGCAGTTCTTGCCTTTCGTGCCGTCCGTACGACCATTGTAAGAAAGGAACTCCCTTGCGGAGCCCCTTTCCGTGTTACTGATTAGTTCTTCTTGACAAATTTATACTTGAAGCTGACTTCTTTCTTCTTGCCTGTAGCGTCTTTAAGACCTGTGAACTGAATAACGGCATAGCTGCCATCTTTGAACTTCACCAAGAATACAGGAGCCTTTTTGGGGTCTGACTTCGACATTGTGAGCGCATACTCTCCCATTGTTCCTTTCACCTTGTGCATCCAGTAGTAAAGTCCCATGTTTACGTAGCTCTTCATGTAGCCCATTACGACAGGATTCTTCATCATTCCGGTCATGTCATAGATAAGATAAGCTTTTATGTCGCTCACCCATTTCACGTTTGTCGGCAATGTCTTGATGGTTTCTATATCTGTCGTATCGGTCATGCAGGCTTCAGCACCGTTGGTCCTTACATCGAAGACGTGGAAAGCCAAGTGCCACTTATCGGGTGCATTTGATGGTTTTCCCTCTACCGTCTTCGTTATATCGTATTTGCCAAAGATATCTTTCTGTTTGCCGGCATCAGAATATGTGCGCCATTCCTGTTCGCTGACGTCATCTTTCATAACTGTCTCACCTGTCTCAAGATTTACATATACCCACTTGTCATAACCTTGAAATGCCTTTTCTTGCGTAATAAACGAAAGTGTTTTTGTCGGTACGTCTTTCGGTTGCTCAGGCTTTGGTTTTGGAGTTGGGTCATCATTGCTACATGATGAGAATAACAAAACTGTAAGGCACGATAATGCCATAAATGATTTAAATTTCATAAATAATAGCGTTTAAAATAGTTGAATTAAATGTATCGGGTGCAAAATTACTCAATAAGAAATTGTTTTACAATACCTTGTAATTAGTATTTTGCCAATCTTATAGTAGGTATTGGCAAAACCTTAGAGTAGGTATTGGTTTGAGTTCGTCTTTTCAAACAATAGTTTTTCATTTGCAAAAACAAATGCCAATGCAGAGGAACCAAGTAAACATAGGGGAAGCGAGCGTTTCCTTATCCTAACAAATTAAGATAGAAACGCTGCATTTATCTGATTCTCAAAGATAAAAACGAATAAAAATCTACGATGCTATCTGCAATAAAACAGAATTTTAATATAAACTATACCTACTTGTGGTTAATTATTATAGGTACGTTAAAGACTATTCCGCATAGGTAAAGAAGTATTTTGATATTCCATAAAGCGGAATATTCTCCAACCAATCCTGCACATCGTAGCCTTTCATTGATATACGCAGTCCTTTTAAATCATAGTTTGGGTGTTTGTCAATGTAAGTTCGCATAGAACGCGACTTAACATTTTCTTCTGCTTTTACTTCGATAGGGATAACCCGTTCTTCCGTTTGTATTGCAAAATCTATTTCTGCTGGTGTGCTGTCGCTGCTCCAGTAGTAGGGCAGCATTTCGTTTGCCACGAGTTGTTGCAGTACAAATTGTTCGGTAAATGCTCCTTTAAATTCTTTAAAAATATTGTCGCTGATAAGCATTTGCTTTGCAGGAGCGTCCACCATACAGCCAAATAAACCGCAATCGAGCAAAAACAGTTTGAATGCACTTAAATCTTCGTAGAACTTTAAAGGCATTTGAAGTTCCTTTGCACGGTTTACTTTATGGATAATGCCAGCGTCGATGAGCCACTGAATAGCCAATTCAAAGTCTTTTGCCCGTGCACCTTGTTTTATAACGCCATAGACAAACTTCTTGTTTTCTTTTATTAATTGCGATGGAAGACTGTCCAACACCTGCCCGATACGAATGCTTTCCACCTTGCTACTATGTTTGCTGATGTCGTTTCGGTAGGCTTCTATAATCTCGTTTTGTAGTTTTCGCACCTCTGCCAAATCGTTATTATCAACGAAACGCGCAACAACTTCGGGCATTCCTCCCACAAAATAATAATAGCGTAGCTGCTCTATGAATTTCGGAGCAAATGTTTCCACCATCTTCCAATCATTTCCACGGAGTATTTGCACTAATTCGGCTTTCCCGTTTGCCTCTAAAAACTCTTCAAAATCAAGTGGGTGAATGGACAGCATATTTACTTTTCCGACAGGAAACGAGTTGCCTTGTCCCAGTGTAATGCCCAATAGCGAGCCCGCAGCCATAATATGGTATTCGGGTATTTGCTCTTGAAAGTATTTTAAGCTATGCAAACCGCGTGGTGCCTCTTGTATTTCGTCAAAGATAATAAGTGTTTTATGTGGTTCGGGCTTTACTCCCGATATGGCTTGCACCGACATTAGAATGCGTTGAATATTATAATCGGCAACAAACAACTCTTTTGCAAGTGGTTCGGCATCGCAGTTTATGTAAGCTACGTTTTCATAATGACTTTGCCCAAATGTCTTCATCAGCCACGTCTTACCTACCTGACGTGCGCCAAGAAGTATGAGTGGCTTTCTGCTTTCGCTTGATTTCCACTGCTCCAACTGCTTTAATGCTTTCCTATACATAGCTTTCTTTTTTGCAAAAATACACTTTTTCGATGATAAAAACAAAAGATTACCACATTTTTTCGATGATAAGAATAGAATAAAACTACATTTTTTCGAGGATAAACCTATTTGAGAAGGTGATGATACCTGAATTTTGATACCTACTTAAAACCGAAAAGACGCACCCATAACGGTGCGTCTTTTTGGTTTATATAATGCGTTTGCTATTATATACAATGCATTTGTTCTATATAATAATGTGAAAATGCGCTGCCAGATGCCTGTTTAGCTCACTTGACTGCCAGGCTTCACTTCGCCGAGTGTGGTGGTTACGCTGAGCGAACCATCGAAGTTTACAGCCGAAAGAATCATACCTTGACTTTCGATACCCATCATATTGCGAGGTGGGAAGTTGGCAACGAATAGCACGTCTTTGCCAATGAGCTGTTCGGGCTCGTAGAATGCTGCAATACCGCTGAGGATTGTGCGCTCGGTGCCTGTACCGTCGTCGATTGTAAACTTTAGAAGTTTCTTGCTCTTCTTCACTTTTTCGCAGTGCAGAATGTGTCCAACACGAATGTCGAGCTTCTCGAAATCGTCGAAAGATACATCTTTCTTGATAGGTTCTGCTACATAGCTGGCTGCTTCGTTCGCCTTTTTGGTGTCTTCGAGTTTCTTGAGTTGAGCGTCGATAGCCTCGTCTTCAATCTTCTCGAACAGCAAGTGTGGTGCGTTCAGCTTGTGTCCTGCTGGGATAATATCGGTGCTGCCGAGCTGTGTCCAGTCGTATTCGGCAAGATTAATCATATTGCGAAGTTCCTTACTGCTGAAAGGAAGGAAAGGCTCGAAAGCAATGCTGAGGTTGGCAACCAGTTGGAGCGAGATGTTCAAGATGGTTTCCACACGTTTTGGGTCGGTCTTCCATACCTTCCAAGGCTCGCATTCGGTAATGTAGCGGTTGCCTATTCGTGCCAAATTCATTGCTTCTTTTTGTGCTTCGCGGAACTTGAACACGTCGAGATAGCTTTCTACTTTCTCCTTCACGTCTTTGAATTCCTGAATTGCCTGACGGTCTACGTCCTGCAACTCGCCGCACGCTGGAACAACGCCGTCCCAATATTTATGTGTCAGTTGCAACGCACGGTTCACGAAGTTGCCATAGACTGCCACGAGCTCGCTGTTGTTACGCTCTTGGAAATCCTTCCACGTAAAGTTGTTGTCTTTCGTTTCTGGCGCATTGGCAGTAAGCACATAGCGCAGCACGTCTTGCTTGTTAGGGAAGTCCACCAAGTATTCGTGCAACCATACAGCCCAGTTGCGGCTTGTTGAAATCTTGTCGTTCTCAAGATTCAAGAATTCGTTTGAAGGCACGTTGTCGGGCAAAATGTAGTCGCCGTGTGCTTTCAACATACTTGGGAAGATGAGGCAGTGGAACACGATGTTATCTTTTCCGATAAAGTGAACAAGGCGTGTTTCAGGGTCTTGCCACCACTTCTGCCAGCTGCCGAACTGTTCGGGGTTGCTGTCGCAAAGCTCTTTGGTGTTTGAGATATAGCCGATGGGGGCATCGAACCACACGTAAAGCACTTTTCCTTCAGCTCCTTCAACAGGCACGGGAATACCCCAGTTCAGGTCGCGCGTCATGGCACGAGGCTGCAAATCCATATCGAGCCAGCTCTTGCACTGTCCGTAAACGTTCGGGCGCCATTCCTTGTGGTCGTTCAAAATCCATTGCTTCAGCCATTCCTGATAGTCGTTCAGTGGCAAATACCAGTTTTTGGTAGCCTTAATCACTGGCTTTGAACCCGAAATAGTAGACTGTGGGTTGATGAGTTCCATCGGACTGAGGTCGCTGCCACACTTCTCGCACTGGTCGCCGTAGGCGTGCTCGTTGTGGCAATGCGGACATTCGCCTACCACATAGCGGTCGGCTAAGAACTGCTTTGCCTCCTCGTCGTAGAGCTGTTCGCTTTCTTGCTCAACCAGTTTTCCGTCGTCGTAGAGCTTACGGAAGAAGTCGGAAGCAAACTTATGGTGGGTTTCGCTCGTGGTACGGCTATATACATCGAACGAAATGCCAAACTCCTTGAACGAGTCTTTTATCATTTTGTGGTAACGGTCGCACACGTCTTGCGGTGTAACGCCCTCTTTCTTGGCACGCAGAGTGATAGGCACTCCGTGCTCGTCGCTACCTCCGATGAATACAACTTCTTCTTTTTTCAGTCGCAGATAGCGTGCGTAAATATCTGAAGGAACGTACACTCCTGCAAGGTGTCCTATATGTACACCACCATTTGCATATGGCAATGCTGCCGTAACGGTGGTTCGTTTGAATTTCTTTTCTCCCATATATATCGTTTGTTTTTATCCAATTGCAAAGTTACGGCAATTTGCCGAAACCTACAAAATTTATTGTATTCTCACTGTTTTCGCACCTTCGTAGCAACCTATGGTGCGTTCGCCTTTCTTGTATATATCCTCGTTTCCAGGCATATCGAGCACGAAGCCAGCTGCTTTCACCTGCGCAACAAGGTTGTCGTAGGCTGCTTGGTTGAACACGCCGATAATGATAGCACCGTCTTTGAAGGCAATGTAGCTCGAAACGCCTTTGCGCAAAGGCTTCGGATAGTCTTCGTATTTGTCTGCGGTAAGGATTTTCGCAAGACGGCAATTCTTGTAGTACATCTTCGTAAACTTATCAAGATGATAAATTTCGTAGTTTTCCTTTAGCTTGTAACCATACTTTTTCGTTATGCTTGCCACCTTTTCAGGGCTTTCAAACATATCTATGGCTTCTGCAACGCTGATAAATTCAGCATTCGCCTCCACCTTTTCGGTTACAACAGAAGGCACGGGCGTTGTGTCGGTAACCGTTGCAGACTTCTGCGTTGTGCCACAACTCGCTAATACCAAAGCCATTATTGCCATTGCGGCAGTTATCCATTGTTTTTGTTTCATACCTCTCTTTTTAGTGGGTGGCTGCCGTTTTTCAGTGCCCACCCTGTATATAACAAGGTGCAAAGGTACGATATTTTTTTATACTTGTAGCATAAAAGCAAAAATCTAAGCAGCAGTAATGGTGTAGAATTTTCTTTTTGCCCCTGTCCGAACAAGTGTGAAGAGAAATTATACCAAAACTCTTCCTATATTTTACATTCGGTACAGCATCAATGTAATGGTACTATACTTCCGCAAAAATGTTTGTCAGCCAAATTACTTACACGTAAAGAAATATTTATTTGCGTGTAAGTAAATTCTTACTTACGTGTAGAAAAATATTTATTTACACGTAAATAATTTACTGGCGTCGCTTTAAAAACAATATAGGTTGCTGATAATCAGAACGGTAGGGTGGGGTTGAATTATGAGAGCGCAATCTATAAAGTTCTTAATGGTTCTGAATGCAATGCAAAACCTTTAGGACGAGCAAGAAAAAGTGTAAGGAAAAGGGTTGCAAACCGATGTGGGTGTGTGGTTTGAGAATGTGGAAGGAAGGCAGAAGAAAACAGTATATTGAAAATAAAAAGAAGGTATGCCAAATGGAAACTTGACATACCCTCTTGTATATAAATGATAGAATTGAAGTCTAATCGCCAGCGATTACTTGCCCAACTTCTGCTTTAAGAGTGTTGGAATTTCGTGTGTTTCACGAGCAACAGGAATACCAGCAGCTTCAAAAGCAGCTACCTTTTCTGCAGCAGTACCAGAACCGCTTGAGATGATAGCACCTGCGTGACCCATTTGCTTGCCCTTTGGTGCTTCACGACCAGAGATGAAAGCTACAACAGGCTTTGTTACGTACTTCTTGATGTATTCAGCTGCACGCTCTTCGGCATCACCACCGATTTCACCGATGATAGCAATGCTGTCGGTTTCTGGGTCGTTCTGGAACATTTCGAGCAACTCTTGGAAGTAGAGACCTACGATAGGGTCGCCACCTACGCCGATAGCTGAAGACTGTCCCATACCTTCTGCGGTAAGTGAAGCAACAACTTGGTAGGTCAAAGTACCTGAACGGCTGATAACACCTGTGTGTCCCTTCTTGAAGATGTTTGTTGGCATAATACCAACCATACTTTCTCCTGGAGAAATCAAGCCTGGACAGTTAGGACCGATAAGCTGTGCGCCCTTAATCTGGATATAGCGGTAAGCCTCAACTACGTCGAGTGTAGGAACGCCTTCGGTAATACAAATAATCAACTTGATGCCTGCATCAGCAGCTTCGAGCATAGCGTCCTTTGCGAAAGCGGCAGGAACGAAGATTACTGATGTGTTGGCGTTGGTTGCTTCAACTGCGTCGCGAACTGTGTTGAATACAGGAATGCCAGCTACTTCTTGGCCAGCCTTGCCAGGCGATGTACCACCTACAACGTTAGTACCGTATTCTTTCATCTTAGTAGCGTGGAAGCTACCATCACGACCTGTAATGCCTTGAACGATAAGGCGTGTATCTTTGTTAATTAAAATACTCATTTTTTCTCAATGTTTAAAAACGAAATAAATTACTTGCAGAGGTCTACTGCCATGTGGCCAGCTTCGCTCATAGTTGTAGCAACGTGGAACTTGGTGCCCTTGAGCAACTCGCGTCCTTCAGCCTCGTTGGTACCTGTAAGGCGGATAACGATAGGCATGTCGGTGTCAATGAGTTTGAAAGCTTCGATAAGTCCCTGAGCAACGTCGTCGCAACGTGTGATACCACCAAAGATATTGATGAGAACGACCTTTACGTGTTTGTCTGAAAGGAGGAGCTTCATTGCCTCAACAATCTTTGTTGGGTTAGAGCTACCGCCAATATCGAGGAAGTTTGCAGGATTGCCACCATAGAGCTTAATCATATCCATAGTAGCCATAGCAAGACCAGCACCGTTTACCATGCAGCCAATTTCGCCACCGAGGTTCACGTAGCTGAAGCCTTTGTCCTTAGCTTCTTGTTCTTTCTTTTCGTCTTCTGTTGGTTCGAAGAGTTCGAGCACGTCAGGGTGACGGAAGAGAGCGTTGTTATCGAATGTCATCTTTGCGTCTACTGCAGAGAGTTCATCTTGTTCGGTGATAACGAGTGGGTTGATTTCTGTCAAAGAAGCATCTTTCTCTACGAAGAGGCGATACAATTTCTTGAACAATGGCACAGCCTGATTAACGTACTTCTTATCGTCGAAGAGCTTGAAAGCAATCTCACGAGCCTTGTAGTCGTTCAAGCCAACTGCTGGGTCGATGGCAATTTTGGCAATCTTCTCTGGTGTTTCCTTAGCCACTGCCTCAATGTCCATACCACCTTCGCGGCTAACCATGAAGATAGCTGACTTTGACTTGCGGTCGGGAAGGATACTAACATAGAACTCAGACTTGATGTCGAGTGCTGCACAAACAAGCACGCGGTCTACGATGAAACCTTTAATATCCATACCGAGGATATTGGTTGCGTGTGTGCGAACTTCTTCGGCAGTCTTGCCCAACTTCACACCACCAGCCTTACCACGACCACCTGTGTGTACCTGTGCTTTAACAACAGCCAGTTCTACACCCAGTGTTTCGTATGCCTTTACGGCTTCTTCTGGTGTGCGGCAAACGATACCGCGCTGTACTGGAATCCCATAACTTGCAAAAAACTCTTTTGCCTGGTATTCATGAACTTTCATAGTAAATGTAATTAGTTAATACTATATTGTTATTTTAATTGTCTTTTCCGAATGTTCTGAAAGTGAAACGCCTTGCTTGGCTGCAACCGTATTGGAAGAATTGCTAACGCAGCAGAAGTCGTACTTAGTTTTTTATTGTGTAGGGCGCAATGCTCTTTTACGCAACAAATTTACGAAATTACTTTCAGTTACGAAAATAGTAAGAGCCTAAATTATGTTATATGCTTCACATTTATAATATGTATGAGTGCATATCTTTAGACTTAAACCCAAAAGAGGGTATGCCCTGGTGTCAGGGAACACCCTCTCTGGATATTTTGATATAATTCTGTCAAAGATGATTTACTTAACTTCCCAGATGTCGTTCGTTTCGAGCAACTCTGCAAAGTTGTGGTAAGGCTTCTTTGCCTTCACTTCTTCTATCTGCTCCCAAACAGCTTCGTCGTAGGTAGGAGCTTCAACATCGCGGATAATTCCCAATGCAACAGGGAAGCCGTCCTGCGTATCCATCATTGCTAACTTCAACTGTAAGGTGTCGTCTTCGCAGTGTGCATCGTGAACGAGAATATCGTCGATGGTGTAACCGTCTTCACCTATCTTCACAACCTTCAAGCCAAAACCTTCTTGTACCAAGCCAAATTCGTTGTCTACACCGAAGACTAATGGTTTGCCGTGCTCAAGATAGATAGCATTGGCTTTACGTCCTTCCTTGTTGTAAACTGCATCGTGGCAACCTTCGTTGAAGATTACACAGTTCTGAAGAATTTCGCAAACCGCTGCACCCTTGTGCTGCTTGGCAGCCTTCAATACCTCAATGGTTCCAGGAGCATCGGTAGCAACAGTACGAGCGAAGAACTTACCACGTGCACCGAAGCAGAGTTCAGCTGGACGGAATGGGTCTTCCACAGTACCATAAGGGCTTGACTTAGAAACGAAACCACGAGGGCTGGTTGGAGAGTATTGTCCCTTTGTTAAACCATAGATGCGGTTGTTGAGAAGGATAATGTTAATATCGATGTTTCTTCTCATTGCGTGAATGAAGTGGTTACCCCCGATAGCCAATCCGTCACCGTCACCAGAAACTTGCCAAACTGTAAGTTTTGGATTCGCAACCTTTAAACCTGTTGCAATCGCAGCTGCACGACCGTGAATGGTCTGCATAGCGTAAGTGCTGACATAGTAAGGTAAACGGCTTGAACAACCAATACCTGAGATAACGGCAGTTTCGTATGGAGGAACTCCTAACTCTGCCATTGCTTTATGTAAACTCGCCAAGAAGAAATGGTCGCCGCAACCAGGGCACCATCTTGGCTGACCTTTCTTATAATCTTTGTCTGTATACTGAGTCATTTTGTTTTCCTCCTTAATTATTGTAAGATTCTTGAATAGAACGTACCATATTCGTCCTTTGGTGCAGGAAGTGTCAATAAGCGTTCAAAACCTTGCACAAGTTCTTGAACAACAAATGGCTGACCCTTCACTTGGTTGTACTGATATGGAGCGAAATTGTTAATGCGGATACGAAGCAATGCTGCGAGCTGACCAAGGTTTTGCTCTGCTACAACCACCTTGTTGTAACGAGACAATACCTCTGCGGTGTTCTTTGGTAATGGGTTTACATACTTAAACTGCGCGAGCGCAATCTTGTGTCCCTTTGCACGGAGTTCTTGCATTGCTGAATACAAGTGTCCGTATGTACTACCAAAACCTACGATGAGCAAGTCGGCATCGTCCTTGTCGCCTTGTACTTCCAAGTCTGGCACAGGTATGCGTGCAACTTTGTCGAAGCGCAAGTTGTCCATAAGGTGGTGGTTTTCTGCATCAGTAGAGATAGCACCTGTCTTTCCGTCCTTCTCAAGTCCACCAAGGATATGCTCGTAGCCTTCCATTCCTGGAACAGCCCAATAGCGAACGTTGCTATATTCGTCGCGCTTGTAAGGAGTATACTTATAGCGTTGTGCTTCAGTAGCGTAGTGAGGACGGATTTCTGGAAGGTCTTCAAGATTTGGTAACTTCCAAGCTGAAGAACCGTTTGCGATGAAAGCGTCGGTAAGCAATACAACTGGAGTCATGTGCTCGAGTGCCATCTTACAAGCTGCGAAGGCTGCATCGAAGCAGTCTGTTGGACTTGTAGCAGCTATTACAGGCATAGGGCTTTCGCCGTTACGGCCGTAGAGCACTTGCAAAAGGTCGGTCTGCTCACTCTTTGTAGGCAATCCTGTAGATGGACCACCACGCTGAACGTCGATAACAACGAGTGGCAGCTCGTCGATAACGGCAAGGTTCAAAGCCTCACTCTTCAAGCAAATACCAGGACCTGATGTAGATGTGGCAGCCAATGCGCCTGCGAATGCTGCACCGATTGCAGATGCTGCACCTGAGATTTCGTCTTCACACTGCACTGTAACAACGCCCATTGACTTGTGTTTTGCCAATTCGTGAAGAATATCTGTTGCAGGAGTAATAGGGTAAGAACCCAAGAAGAGGGTTAAACCAGCCTTTTCAGCAGCAGCCATCAAGCCGTAAGCAGTAGCCTTGTTACCTGTGATGTCCATGTAACGGCCTGCTACTTTTTCTTTAGTTTCAATGCGGTAGGTGTTAGGAACCGATGCATGAACATTGTGTCCGTAGTCGTAACCAGCAGCTACAACCTTAATGTTAGCTTCAGCAACAGCTGGTTTCTTCTTGAACTTCTCTGTCAAGAAGTTGTTAACCAACTCAAGGTCGCGGTTGAACAACCAGCAAACCAAGCCGAGTGCGAACATATTACGGCACTTCAACATCGCCTTGTTGTCCATTCCTGTGTCAGCAAGGCAGTCCTTTACCATCTTTGTAATAGGACAAGCAACTACACGGTCAGGGTCAATGCCCATTTCTTTCAAGTAGTCATCGGTTGTAAAATCCGCTTTCTTCAAGTCGCGTGAGCTAAAAGAATCGGTGTCAATGATGATAGTTCCTTGTGGTTTGCAGTTTTTGTACTGAGTTTTAAGGGCAGCTGCATTCATCGCTACCAACACATCGCACTTGTCGCCTGGTGTGTAAACCTTACCAGCACCGATGTGTACTCTGAATCCACTAACTCCAGTGAGTGAGCCTTGCGGGGCACGGATGTCGGCAGGATAATCTGGGAATGTAGAGATGCCATTACCCACAGTAGCAGAAACATTTGAGAAAATGTTACCAGCCAGCTGCATACCATCACCCGAGTCTCCAGAGAATAACACTACAACGTGTTCAAGCTCTTTCACTTCGATTTGTTCTTCCATAGAATTATTTCTTTGTTTTTATTTATGGTTATATTTTGGCGTCAAAGGTCTATATAATTATTGAATTGGCAAAATATTTCGTGAAAAAAAAACAAAATATAAGTATTTCGCCCTTGAACGTCTGCTCACGATATGTATATCATTCTGCTTTTAAACTTACAGAATGGTGCTAAAATGTTGATTTTTAACGCTAAAAGCCCAACGCCGCATAGAATAACGTCAAGTATGTAAAGTTTCAGATGGTGGTGTGTTTTCTTCTGACTTATACCGAAAACGGGTGTAAATGCATCTGTGCTTTCATTGTAATGGTATTGCAATGAAACGGCAGATTTGTCGCAATGATGAAGAAATGCTTTCTCTGAATTACAATGAAATGGTCTTTAGGTTTTCTTTCATTTGGTTTTATATGCTCTTACAAATATTTCCGTAGGGCTTTTAAATTAATACAGCCCCACGGAAACTAATTCTTTGCCAATATACTACTTACTTTCCGTTTAGTTTGAAGCTCACAGGCAACATGTAATGCACGGCAACAGGTTTTCCGTTTGCCTTGCCTGGATTCCATTTGGGCATTGACGATACCACACGAAGTGCTTCCTTATCCAACGATGGAGAAACGGAACGTATAATCTTAGGTTCCATTACTTCGCCTTCTTCTGATATGATAAACTGCACAACAACATGTCCTTGTTCCTTATTTTTAACTGCCTCCGATGGATATTTCATATTTTCTGCCAGCCATTGGTTAAGATTTCCATTGAAAGTAGGCATTTCTTCAACAACGGTAAACACTTTCTTCGGAGCTTTCTTTGGTTTCTGCTCTGTTGGCTCTTCGTTTGCAACTCCAGTCGTATTTTCTGCTTCTTGAGCCGCCATTTCAGCATTTTTACTGTCCGTCAATGCTTCCACCTTATTGCCTGTGCTTTCAATTGCTTCGGTAGGCTGCACGTTTTTCGGGCTTTCCTGCACTGTTGTTGCCTTGTTGCCAGACGATAAATCCACCATCTTTTCCTGTTTAACACTTGCCTTTACCATTGGTATGGCTTTCGCAACGTTTGCTATATCGCGTGCAACAGTTTCGATGTTGCTCACAACAAGCAGCATTGCTGCCAACGGAATGTAAAGTGCATACTTTGCTTTCGCTATTTTCTTTGTTCGTTTTTTGTTCATCATTTTAATACGCTTTTTAAGAGGTAAAACATTAAAATTATTTGATATAGTAGCTACATTCTTTCTATATGCCAATCCAAGCAAATGGTATTGGTATTCCTTGCTGTCTGTTCCGTTTGCCAAGACATTGTTGTCGGCAAGATATTCGAGGTTCAATCGTGCTTCACGTTTCAGCAACCACACGAATGGATTTACCCAAAAGGCAATGGCAAACAATTCTGTAAAGAGAATGTCTACGGAATGTCGCTGCCTGCAATGTGCCAATTCGTGTGTCATTATCTCGTCGATTTCCTGCTTGCTGTGCTTCGTTGTGTTGATGAAAATCCAGTTGAAGAACGAGAAAGGTCCCTCGTTGCTTTCCAACAGATACACCTTTGTGCCATTTATATCGGTTGTTTTGCATTGTGTCTTCAGTCTTACGATAGAAGCCAACTGCCACAAAAAGCGTAGCAACAACAGGCAAACCACCATATTATATATAACCATCGCTGTGGTTTCCCAGTTCATTGCGCCTCCGCTACCCTGTGTTATGGTTACAACAGGCAGGACAATGGCAGCATATTCGTTTGCCACCGACACCATTCCCACGCTCTTGTTTATCCAATAAGAGCAGTTCAGGCCAGGCACCAACATCGCAACAAGATACATTCCGATAAGCGTTGCTCTGCGCCACGAGAAGAATGTATCGCCCGAAAACATCAGCTTGTAAAAGCCGAAGAGTACGATGAGGGCAATGTTTAGTTTCAATAGGTACATCGTCATATTCGTTACGTGTTAAGTTGAATGTTGTTGAAGATATGTATGGAGGCAGATTCAGAAAGTTACCTTTATGGCTTTTGCCTTTTATTCGGTATCTTTTCCTTTCTCTATCTCGCTGATAATATCTTTCAAATCCTCTGGCGAAATCTTGTCTTCCTTCGCAAAGAACGACACCATCTCGCGGAACGAGTTCTTGAAGTAGTTGCCTACGAAGCTGCTCATAAAGTCCGATTTGTATTCAGCTTGCGCTATCTTCGGCGTAAAATGATAGACCGCGCGTTGCTGTTTCGATTTTATATAGCCTTTGCGCTTCAGGTTGTTCATCACCGAAGCCACTGTTGTGTAGGGTGGCTTAGGTTCTTCCAGTTGCTGCAGCACCTCTTTTGTTGTGCAACTGCCAAGACGCCATATATGCAGCATAATTTCTTCTTCTTGTTTCGTCAGCTTTTCCATATCCGAATTTGGTTTATATGTTTCTGTCGCAAACTTACGATTATTTCGTAACAGTTGCAATTTTATTGCGCTAATAAATGTTAATTATGCGATATTTTCTATTGTATGACAGTGCGATACGAATAATTAGTAATAATAACCCCTTTATATAAACAGACAAATGGCTTAGTTTTTCTGAATAAAAAGAACTTTTTACTCACTCACGTAGATGCTTCTACGTACCTTATTATATAGGTGAAAATAAAGCGATACAAGTGTAAATATTTTTCACAAGCGCGACTATTGTGTAACTATCTTGTTATCAATGTATTACAAAATCTATTGTTTTGCATTCCAAAAGCGTAGGTTTTGCACGGTAAAAGCGGCTGTTTTG
>ENA-OWND01000246-OWND01000246.1-metagenome-genome-assembly--contig:-NODE-246-length-39236-cov-4.735637_pt1 | contig 39236 bp, 34 predicted proteins | sample MGYA00245342_ERZ651119 | MGnify/ENA primary metagenome ERZ651119 (study PRJEB26857, sample SAMEA4031756) | metagenome | biome: human; feature: oral; material: saliva | place: Philippines | collected 2014... | reverse complement strand
TCATCGGAGATTAGTTATGATCGTAGTTCGCTCTATGGTGAGTTTTCGCTGACGGCCCAGCATAAGGGGCTACAGCTCTACTACAAGTACGCCCTCCCGACTTATACCTATGATTCGGGCTATGCCTCTCGTATGGAGCCAAAGCATACTGCCTCGATCTCCTACCGCTTGGGGAACTGGAAGTTCTCTGCCTCGATGCTATTCATCGGGACGCCGGCCTATTATCATGACTATACGCTCGGTGAGCGTCTCGTCCAGAGGGATAACAAGACGTGGATCCATGACAATAAGAATATGATCCTCCTTGGGGTGGCCTATCACTTCTCACGAGGCAAGGACAAAACCTACTCAAAGAACCTTCAGAACGAAGATACCTCATCTCCTACGCTATAAGTAGCCGAGATACCCTCACCCCTGCGGGCCCATCTCTATAGAGCCCCCCTGTATGCTCCTTTTAAGGCGCATGCAGGGGGCTTTCTTTTCGGCAAATGCGACGAAGCATAGAGAAAGCGCTCCCGATCCTATGCATACCACAAGATCAAAGAGCTATTGTAAGTAGCTGGATACGCATACAGATAGAGTCGTAGATCTACAGAAAAGAAGTCCTGCACCAGTAGCTGTAATCCGCTATCTACGTGGGTAGTCCTAAAGTCTACGTGCATAGATGATAAGTTCTCTGTACATAGATTTTAAATCCACGTACGTAGATATAACTTTTCTCGTAGAGCTATGAAGGAAAAGCAGCTTGAATATGGAGGAAATGCACCTCGACGTGATATGATTAATCAATGCTCCAGCACCCATTATTAGGTATATAATAGAGGTACTTACATCTGCCCTATACCTACATCTATGTATTTTGCAAAGGAGTAAGAGGAGGGGGCTATGAATAGCGTATTTTTGCTCACGCGATATAGCAACTTTACTCACTATAAATCATAGTAATAACCATGAGTAAGCTTTATGCCCTCATGCTCTCACTGCAGATCCTTCTGGTCTCGGCCATCGGTCTCAGCGGTGAGCTGGCAGCACAAGAGCGGCCGACTGATGCCAACATTATTGGGCACGTCACAGATGCGAAGACTGGTGAGCATCTCGCAGGTGTCACCATCGCTATCAAGGGGACGACCTTCGGTACGGCTACCGATGCCACAGGGCACTACTTCCTCAAGAACCTCAAGCAGAAGAGCGTGACACTCGTCATGCGCGGTCTCGGTTATCTCAGCCAAGAGCGCACCGTGGAGATCATCCCTGGTAAGGTCGTCGAAGTGAACTTCGATGCAGAGCCAGACAACATCCGTATCGATGAGGTCGTCGTCTCCTCCAACCGTCAGGCTACCCTACGCCGTCTCGCTCCGACGCTCGTCACCGTGCTTGACACCAAGCTCTTCGAGAGCACCAATGCTACGAACCTCGCCCAGGGGCTGATCTTCCAGCCAGGTGTGCGTGTCGAGAATAACTGCCAGAACTGCGGCTTCAATCAAGTACGTATCAATGGCCTCGACGGGCGCTACTCACAGATCCTCATCGACAGCCGTCCCATCATGAGTGCACTGGCAGGGGTCTATGGTCTGGAGCAGATCCCCACGAACATGATCGAGCGTGTCGAGGTCGTACGTGGCGGTGGCTCTGCCCTCTTCGGTTCCTCTGCTATCGCAGGGGTGATCAACATCATCACCAAGGAGCCTCAGCGCAATAGCTTCTCCTTCAATGAGAGCCTTGGCTTCTCGGGCTTCAAGGATCTGGACAATAACCTGAGCTTCAACGGCTCACTCGTCAGCGACGACAACCGTGCTGGCGCCATGGTCTTCGCACAGGCTCGCTACCGCAAGGAGCACGACGTCAATGGCGATGGCTACAGCGAGCTTGGTCGTCTTGACTCCCGCTCGCTCGGCTTCCGTGGCTACCTCCGCCCCACGGACTACACGCGTCTGACTGGCGAAGTCCATACCTTCAGCGAAGCCCGTCGCGGTGGTGACCACATCGACTGGCCCGAGCAGGTAGCCGGTGTAGCTGAGTCCATTCGCCACTCCGTATATAGCGGGAACCTGAAGTTCGACGGCTACAGCGAAGACTACAAGCACCACTTCCAGCCTACGGCTCCGCTCAGCACGTCACCCGTAACAGCTACTACGGTGGTATCGGTGAGACGAAGCTCCACAACAAGGCCGGCGACAAGTACATCGATAAGGATGGCAACGAGACGACAGATGAGGGCAAGGCTGTGAATGCAGGCTCTATCGGTCGCCCCATCCACACCTCTGACTACGGGAAGAACTTCGGTATCACCCGTGGGATGACGTGGGTCGGTGGTGCACAGTACACCTATGACTTCGACCACTTCCTCTTTATGCCTGCTCAGCTCCTCGCTGGTGCTGAATACAGCTATGACCGCCTCGAGGACAAGATGCCTCTAAGAGAATGGGAGACCGAGAAGACTGTCACCGATGGCTTCGACCTCAGCGCTAACCCCGTCTCCCTCTCCCCCGCCCTGCGTCAGGTCATCCGTAACGCCAGCCAGTTCGCCCAGATCGAATGGAAGAACGACCGCTGGAGCGTCTTGCTCGGCACGCGTCTCGATGAGAACTCCGCCGTCAAGAAGGCTATCTTCAGCCCTCGCGCTACCCTGCGCTACAACCCCACGAAGAATATCAACATCCGCGCTACCTATGCCAAGGGCTTCCGTGCTCCTCAGGTCTTTGACGAAGACCTTCACGTCGGGGTCGTCGGTGGTGAGGCACAGCGCGTGACCAATGCTGAGGACCTTCGTCCTGAGATCTCCCACTCCTTCAGCCTGAGCAACGACATGTACTTCACCCTCGGTGGTGCACAGGTCAACGTCCTCGTCGAAGGCTTCTACACCCGTCTGCTCGACGTCTTCACGAACTATAAGGACAAGTCTGAGAACGGTATCTCCTACTACACGCGCCACAACTATGGGATCGATGACAATGGTCAGCAGGTCTCCTCGGGTGCCAAGGTCCTCGGGCTGAACCTCGAGGGTAAGATCGCCTATCGCTGGCTCTCCCTCCAGGCCGGCCTCACGCTCACCAGCAACAAGTACGACGTCAACCAGGAATGGGGCGTACGTCAGAAGGTCCAGGGCGACCACGATGCGGCCTACTACGAGTCCTTCGTGCCTAAGGCTGACGGCTCTGACTTTGACAATGTCGCTGTAGACAATGAGCCTCAGACCATCTCGATGACCTCTAAGGAGATCACTCGCACGCCCTCTACCTACGGCTACTTCACGATCGGCATCAATCCCGTCCGTCCGCTGAACATCTCCCTCACAGGTACCTTCACGGGCTCAATGTACGTCCCTCACGTAGTCAAGTGGGGGCAGAACTCCGCAGTCACCGACCGCACGGCTATCGCTGCTGGTCTGCGCACCGAAGGCTATAAGCTTCCTCTCGTAGACGCTACGGGTGCTGCTATCCTCGAAGATGGCGCACAGAAGGAGGTCGATGTCGAGTGGAACGAGCTGGTCAAGACCAAGAGCTTCTTTGACCTCGGCGCTAAGATCACCTATGACCTGCGCCTCTTCTCTAAGAGCAATGTCCAGCTCTACTGCGGTATCAACAACCTCTTCAACGCCTTCCAGAGCGACTACGACTTCGGTCCAGACCGTGACAGCGGCTATATCTACGGCCCCACGATCCCTCGCTCAGGCTACTTCGGGATGAAGTTTACCTTCTAATCCCACCCCTATCGCCCGAGGGCAAGACGTCCCGAGTGCGACACGATTTAGAGGCTGCCCCTACCTTCTCCATAGAAGTGTAGGGGCAGCCTCTATATATAGGTATATAGACTATGCACCGAATATCTTAAATTTGCGGGTGAGTATATGCTGGGGCACGTACGCTCTGGCACAATCAAGACAAGCGAATGGACACTGAGACCACCTACCTCTTAGCCTCCCCAGACACGCTGGAGCCCGTAGCGCGCCAGTTCATCGAGGAGGTCCTCCCCTGGGGGGATATCTTCGCCTTCTATGCCCCCATGGGGACTGGCAAGACGACCTTCATCAAGACCCTCTGCGAAGCCCTCGGCGTGCAAGATGTCATCAATAGCCCGACCTTCTCTATTATCAATGAATATCGCGCTGAACGCTCGGGAGAACTCATCTACCACTTTGACTGCTATCGCCTGGAGAAGCTCAATGATGCGCTGAACCTCGGAACCGAAGATTACCTCCAGAGTGGCGCACTCTGCTTCATTGAGTGGCCAGAGGTCATGGAGGACATCCTACCAGCCGACACGGTACGCGTTACTATAGAGGAGATCGAAGGCGGGGCACGACGCCTCACCGCACGCTATAATAAGACGGAGGACAAGTAATGCTTAATCCATTTGAGACGGGTCAGGCCCGTGTACGCGGTAGCATCGAGGTGATCTGCGGCTCGATGTTCAGCGGTAAGACAGAGGAGCTCCTTCGTCGCCTGCGCCGTGCCAAGATCGCAGGGCTACGCGTAGAGATCTTCAAGCCCTCAGTAGACACCCGCTATGATGAGACCGAGGTAGTCTCCCACGACCGCAATGCTATCGCCTCTACGCCGATAGATAATTCGTCGAACCTTCTCCTCTTAGCTTCGGACGTCGACGTCATCGGCATCGACGAGGCACAGTTCTTCGATGAGCACCTCCCCGAGGTCGTCGAGCAGCTGGCTGACCAGGGGATCCGCATCATCCTCGCTGGACTGGATATGGACTTCCGTCGCCAGCCTTTCGGCCCTATGGCGCAGCTCTGCGCTATAGCAGACTCGGTAGACAAGATCCACGCGATCTGCGTAGGCTGTGGGAGCTGGGCGAACTACTCCTACCGCCTCGTCTCTGGTGAGCAGCAGGTCATGCTCGGCGAAGCCAAGGAGTACAGCCCGCTGTGCCGTACCTGCTACCTCAAGCACACACAAACCAACAAGGAATCCTAACCCCACGACGATAATGAATACCAATAAACTCCTCACTCTCGGAGCTTCTACCGCACTATCACTCACGCTCCTCTCGAGCTGCGTCATCGCTATTGGCTCAAACAAAGAGCAGAATACGACCTACTCTCCAAGTGGGAAGGTAGCTTATGCGATGAGCCCTACCCTCGGTGGTAAGCTCTTCTCGGCAGCCTGGATCCAGCGCTCTGCCGAGTACAAGGCACTCTGCCAGCAGGCCTACAATATCGCGACCGAGCGTCTCGTAGCAGCGACATCAACTCCCTTAGCCTCGGGCGAAAAGCGCTGGGCTATCGTCACCGACATCGATGAGACCATCGTTGACAACACGGCGAACTCCGTCTACCAAGCACTCAAGGGCGAGGACTACTCTCAGCCTTCGTGGGACCGCTGGTGCGATCAAGCTGATGCCGTAGCTCTGCAGGGCGCTGTCGAGTTCTTCCGCAAGGCCGATGCCCTCGGTGTGGACATCTACTACATCTCCAACCGTGATGAGGTCAATCGTGCTGGTACGAAGAAGAACCTACGTGATCTGGGCTTCCCACAGGTAGAGGATAGCCACTTCATGTTCAAGGACAAGTCCTCCGACAAGACCTCCCGTCGCAATGAAGTCCTCAAGACACACAACATCCTGATGCTCCTCGGTGACAACCTCGGTGACTTCGACCACTTCTTCGATGTACGTAACGAGGCCGTGCGTGATCAGGGCGTCTTACGCTTCGCCGCTGAGTTCGGGAAGCGCTTCATCGTCCTACCCAACCCCAACTACGGTGCTTGGGAGCCTGCGATGAACGGAGGCTATCCCGACCTCAAGACCAAGGACGGCAAGCTCACTACGATCCTTCGCACTCAGCGTAAATAACACACTCCCCTACTACACTACTTACCTTAGACCATCAGAACCCCATGCTTACACCCACACAGATACGGCAGATCACTGCTCTCATGCACCGTGAAGTCGTACCCGCTACTGGCTGTACCGAACCAGCAGCCGTAGCCCTCGCCGTAGCCTATGCTGCGGCACAAACGACCGCTGAGCCCCGCTCAATAGAAGTCCTACTCAGCGGCAATATGCTCAAGAACGCTATGGGCGTCGGTATCCCCGGCACGGGGACCTTCGGTATCCCCATCGCGATCGCTCTCGGTGCTATCTTAGCAGCACCCGAGAAGCAACTGGAGCTCCTCGACACCTTCACTGAAGAGGAGCTTCATCAGGCCCAGAAGCTTGTAGCAAGCGGCTGCATTCAGATCGGGCTGAAGGAAGGTGACGACGTCGACCGCCTCTACGTCGAAGTACTACTGACCGATACAGAGGGCCGTCTATCGACTGCCATCATCCAGGCTACTCATACAGGGCTCACAGCGCTCACCTATGATGGTGAAGACCGCTTCGTGCCACGTACCGCCGACACGCCCTGCACGAAGTGTCCCGAGAGTAAGGACGAAGAGGAGACGATCGCCTTGAACTTCGACCTCGTCTATGAGTATGCTCTGCATGGCCCGCTGGAGGAGCTTGACTTCATCTACGAGGCTGCACTACAGAATAAGCGTGCCAGCGAGTTCTCCTTCACTCACAGCTATGGCCATAGCCTCGGCAATCTCATCAATAGCGATATGGGACGTCGCTACCTCGGCAATACGCCCCTTACGCAGATGCTGGCCTATACCAGCTCTGCCTGCGACGCCCGTATGGATGGTGCCCCCATCACGGTGATGAGTAATTCGGGTAGCGGTAATCAGGGGATCTCCTCGATGCTCCCCGTCCTGACCTTCGCCGAGGAGCAGGGCGCAAGTCGTGAGGTCACCACTCGAGCTATCATGCTCAGTAGCCTCCTCGTTGTCTATATCAAGCAGCTCTTAGGTCGCCTCTCCTGTCTCTGCGGGATGGTCGTCTCAGGGATTGGCTCCGCCTGTGCTATCACCTACCTCATGGGTGGCACGAAGGAGCAGTCTATCGGAGCTGTGAAGAATATGATCGGCAATGTCTCCGGGATGATCTGTGACGGTGCTAAGCCCAGCTGTAGCCTCAAGGCTTCGACGGGTGTGAGCTCTGCACTCATCTCCGCTATGCTCTCTATGCAGGGACACGTCGTCACCGCTACCGAAGGTATCGTAGACGATGATATCGACGTCTGCATCCGCAACCTCGCAGACCTCGGTCGTGATGGCATGGCCCAGACCGACCTCAAGGTCCTCAAGATCATGACGAGCAAGGGCAAGCGTAATGCTTAGCCCCCGCTATTTAGGTTCACCGATAGTGTCCCGCTCGTCTCACATATGTAATCAGCTACTATTGGATGAACCCAAATAGAACGATGCACTTTGCGCTCAGCTTCCTGGCAGGATCCCTCCTGCTATGGGGCTGTGCGAACCAAGGTACACCCGAAGGTGGCCCCTTTGACACGGAGCCACCTCGCCTCCTACAAGCCTCACCTGCGGTGAAGGCTACAGGGGTCAATACGCGCCACTTTACCCTGACCTTCGATGAGAACGTCAAGCTCTCGAGCCAGACGGATAAGATCATCGTATCCCCTCCCCAGCGTGAGGCAGCACGTATCACGGCCAACGGGCGCCACGTCTCCATCGTGCTCTCCGATACCCTGCGCCCCAATACGACCTACAGCTTCTACTTCGATGATGTCATCGTAGACAACAACGAGGACAACCCACTTGAGGGCTTCAGCTATCTCATCTCCACTGGTAGCCAGATTGACTCGATGCAGCTGGCTGGTCGCGTCATCGATGCCTTGACCTTCGAGCCTGTCGAAGGGCTCATCGTGGGGGCTTATCCCACTGCAGACATCAACGACAGTACGCTCCGTAAGCGTCCCTTCCCCTTTGTCAGTAAGACCAATAAGCTGGGCTTCTTCACCATGCGTGGACTCCCCAATAGTACCTACAAGGTCTTTGCGACGAAGGACAACGATGCTAACTATCAGTACAGCGACCGCAGCGAAGGCCTTGCCTTCTCTCGCGAGAGCTTCCAGACGACGCTGCGTGACAGCATGCGTACCGACACGATACGCATCGACTCCATCGTGCGCCGTGACACGCTTCACCGCGACTCGCTCGTCACCTATCCCTTCACCTACTACTTCCCTCGCGACATCGCCCTACGCTATTCGGTAGCGAAGGTGCAGCAGTACGGCCTCGAGCGCCACAGCCGTCCCGATAGCCTGATCTGCCGACTGGAATTCCTCGCTGAGCCCAAGAAGCTGCCTCGCCTCCGCTCGCTGGACAAGCCAACCGCACCAGCCGAATCCCTCTACTGGGCTACGGCTAAGGGCAAGGTCGTCGACCTATGGCTACGAGACAAGGAGCTCCTTGCACGCGACTCGGTGCGCTTCGCTCTCACCTACGAGAAGACCGACTCACTACTCCGCCTACAAGAGAAGACCGACACGCTCGTCTTCATCAAGCCACAGGCACGAACTAAGAAGCACGACAAGGCTGCTGAAACGGAGAAGTCACCTCTACAGATCACCCTCACCGGAGCTTCGGGGACTTTTGCTGGTACTCCAAGTGATAGCCTCTATGTGACGGCCTCACGTCCCCTTGCAGCCCTCCCCACCTCTGCGATTCGCCTGGAGGTACAGGAGGACTCACTCTACAAGCCTCAGGACTTCACCATCGTGCAGGACTCGCTGGATCACCTGCGCTATACGCTCCGCTTCCCACGGGCCTATGGCAAGAGCTATCGGGCGCGCATTGATTCGGCTGCCGTACGCGACATCTATGGCGCTGCCTGCGACTCTGTTGCCTTCACGCAGCAGATACAGAAGGAGGACGAGTTCGGTCAGCTCACCATCACCCTCCAGGGTATCCGCTCTCACGCCCTCGTCCAACTCATAGACAAGAGCGACGCTGTCCTCCAGCAGTTCTATGGGCATGAAGTCAAGGCGGACACGACGCAGAAAGCACAGCCCACAGCAGCATCTGCCGAAGGCGATAAGGTGCTCGCCGAGCTACTCTCTAAGCAAGCTCCACAAGCCGCTAAGGCCGATAGCCTCCCCGAAGCAAAGATTCCCGAAGAGTCCTGCCAAGTCTCCTTCCACGACCTGAAGCCTGGTGAGTACTTCGTCCGACTCATCGTCGATACGGACGACAATGCCGCCTTCACGCCTGGAGACTACCCTGATCGTGCCCCCGAGGAAGTCTACTACTACCCGCAGGAGATCTCCATCAAGAAGGGCTTTACCTCCGAAGAGCGCTGGGACATCCGCACGCAGTCACCTCTGGGCAGCAAGCCCGATGCCCTGCGCAAGGTTAAGCCCGACGAGGCGAAGAAGAAGCGCGAGGATAAGAACATTGAGTACTACAAGCGCTGGGGACGCAAGCGTCGCTAAGCCCTCGCCTCTCCGCCCAAAGCAGAAGCGGTACAACTCCCATCGGGAGCTGTACCGCTTCTGCTATTAGACCACTATACCGTGGTAGGCTGTTCGCGTCTATCGCCTTGGGAACATATCCGAGTTAATCGCTACGAAGATCCGGTCATCATACTCCTTTTGATTTCCCTCCAAGCCAAGAGCTTTGATAAGGTGCTGACGCGCTCGTCTCTCCTTCCGCCTATCAAACTTCAATGCAGAATCGGCAGCTGGATCATAATGGAAGTAGAGCAAGATGACCTCTGGATTATCAAGAAAACGCTTCTTGATAGCCGTCCACCACATCTGATCCGTGGGACCGAGGGACAAGCCAAAGAGGCAAATCACATCAGCCCCAGCAATGAGACTAAGGCACTCCTCATCGACAAGCGTTCCCCGACCCTCATTGGCTTGTGGCTTAAGTAAGAGGTCTGCAACATCATCACACCGCCTGCACTGCTCACTTCCGATTTGCTCGCCATGATCTACACCAAGCAGAATTCCACCCTGACCTAATGATCCATGCACATGCTTCACCCCTTGATATATCACAGGGTGACCTTCATGCCCTTCCGCATAGGTAGACTCTCCGACCAGCAAGGCATCTTGGCAGAGGCTCTCAAATGATGAAGTATAGTTGAAGGAGATGACGTCAATATACCATGCCTGAGCAATAGTCAGAGCACGAAGCTCTTTCTCTTCTCTCGGCTTGAAGTAGCGATAAGGGTAGGTCAGGTCTTCACGGAACTTCTCAACCTCCTCGGGAGTAGGCTCAAAACTATTGCACTGCGACAGATAGGCCTCTAAGGAGCGATTCATATCCTCGTAGAAGTCACAGAACCCATCAGCATCATCACCAAAGGCTGTAGTAAACTCACCAAGAGCTATCTCTAAGTCCTTCCACTGCTCTTCGCCACGCTCCTCTCGCTCCGCCATCTCGGCAAAGAAGCGCTCCTTATACTTTTTGATAGTCTCCTTTTGCTGGCTACGATCAGCACCAAGCTTCGGGGTTTGCCCCTTATAGAACTCTAAAAAGTCTGCATAGCGAGTGGGGAGCCCAAGTCTAAGGTCAAAGCCATTGCCGATAAGGTAGAGGACATTCATAGCGATTCTATCAGTAGAGGGTCAGCGTGATGAGGTATACTGTGGTAGGCAGCATCCCGAGGGGAATGTGCGCATAAAGGTACTAAGAATGTGCGCACGCATAGCGAAACGAGAGTGAACCAATAGTGGTAGGTGGTATGAACCTATATTGGTCACTGAGCGAACCTATATTGGTCGACGCGTGAACCTATATTGGTCCGCACGTGAACCAATAGTGGTCGGAGCACGAACCAATATAGGTTCGCACCCCTACCCGATATTGACTCAAACTATACACCGATATTGGGCGGCTCATAACTATCGTCAGGCCTACGCTGTTAGTAAGTCAGTAAACTACCATCAACCCCTACACAGTCTAAAAGAACAGGCATTATGAAACGGAACAGTCTCCGCACACTGACCCTTCTGCTACTACTGGCAGCTGGAGCCTTAGGACTTCGAGCTATGCGCATGCAGACACACCCTTCACCCAACACTCCATCCACTTCACCTATGAAAGAGATCTATTTGGCCGGCGGTTGCTTCTGGGGCACCGAGCACTTCTTCAAGCAAGTACGTGGCGTCATCTCCACAGAGGTCGGCTACGCCAATGGCCATACCTCCCGCCCCAGCTACGAGGAAGTGTGTAGCCACACGACAGGCTTTGCCGAAGCTGTACACATCACCTACGCTCCCGATCAGGTGAGCCTCAGCAAGCTCCTTGAGCTCTACTTCCTGACGATTGATCCGACGTCGCTCAATAAGCAAGGTGGCGACGTGGGTGATCAGTACCGCACGGGCATCTATTACACCGACACCGCAGACCTACCGACGATCAAGAAGGCGATCGAGACGCTACAGCGTGAGCACACACAGCCCATCGTCATCGAGGTAGAGCCCCTCCACAACTTCTACGATGCAGAGACTTACCATCAGGACTATTTGGACAAGAACCCTTCCGGCTACTGCCATATCCGCCCCGAACTCTTCCAGATCGCTCGCGAGGCCAATGCCTATGTCAAGCCTTCGGACGAAGAGCTACGCCGTCGGCTCACCCCCACTCAGTACGCTGTCACGCAGCATGCCGCCACGGAGCACCCCTTTGACAACGACTATTGGGACGAGAAGCGCGAAGGCATCTATGTCGATATCACGACGGGCGAACCGCTCTTCATCTCTACGGATAAGTTCGACTCCGGCTGCGGATGGCCCAGCTTCTCCCGCCCCATTGACTCCGCCCTCATCAGCGAGCATCAGGATGACTCCCATGGCATGAAGCGTATCGAGGTGCGTAGCAAGACGGGGAAGGCTCATCTCGGCCATGTCTTCGAAGACGGCCCGCAGGAGCTCGGTGGCCTACGCTACTGCATCAATAGCGCAGCCCTGCGCTTCATTCCCCGCGAAGAGATGAAGCAAGCCGGCTACGCCAAGTACCTCCCCCTCCTCGAGAAGAAGCAGAGCAAGGCGGGGAAGTAATAAACCATGACCTCCCATTTATCGGGAAGAAAAGGGGACTATACAATTAGGGTAACCTCAGAAGTAAAAGACCTCCTCCCCAGCCTTATGACAAGACATTCTTACCTAGTCGGAGACTCATATAATCTCATCCTATTTCCATATATTCAATTAATGAAACAACCCCACGTATGCATTTAAATACCAACTGCATTGAAACCCCATATTTATCTTCTAGAGACAGAGGCAAATTAATTGTAAAATAGCCCGGCTGTGGCTCTCCCCCATTTATAGCTATATTATCGGCATATAAGTATGTTCTATGCTGAGAATCTAAAATTGGATTTAATCTCCCCGCAAGCCCAGGAATATACCCAGTCCCAGCTATTATGATTGACCCCTTCTTTTCCGAAGAAGATAATAATATATTATCGATTCTATCTCCAGGTATAACTCTCTCGAGAGTAAAAGAGGCTGTCTCAGGGTGAGCTACAAATAGACTGTATTCCCTTTTGGGGGCGACCTCGAATACAGCAGATCCATTCACGTCTGTTTCAGCTTGAAAATAGGTATCATTATCTGCCACAAGAAATACTTGAGCATTCGAAAGTAACTCCTTGTTGTCTCGCATTACAATGATCTCAATCTTGGGCAAACTAGACTTCTGAATAACCGCTTCTTTAGGTCCGCTTGGCCGCACAGGTTTGATAGAGGATATCACTCCTTTAGATCGTAGTTTCTGCGCTATAAGATCACTAAAATTTTCTGGGGACCTACCTTTCAAGCTGACATAACCGATCGTTGGAAATAAGCCTGGGACTTCCGTGTCATCAAACCTAGCTGGAAGTATATACTCTTCTGCCTTTAGGTCAATAGCACGGCTCATCATACTCTGTCGCTCTACATTAGTCCATGCTTTTTCAACATAGTATTTAGAGATAAACATGACTATAAAGTATGCCTTATTTCTATATACATCTTGAAAATAATCATAGAGATTCTTACCCCACAAATTAACCTGCTCAAAATTGTCATAAAAGACGCGTATTCCTTTTTCTTTTAGAGATTCTGCGACATGTTCAACATAAACTCGATTTTCTCCAGCAAAAGACAACGCGACATCAAACTCTATTCCTTCTCTCATATTAATCCTGTTACTGATCTATTAAATTTTAGTCATCTAAAAACTCTATTCCGGTGCGACACAACAACCTCATTCATATAACAATAACATCAAAGCAACCTATCAGTTATATAACAAAGTGTGCAATGGGGGTATGGGCTATGATACAAGGGCAAGTTGTCTAGAACGCAGCATCAAAAAGATAATCATATACATACCCACTATGTATCGAATAATATGTGATATGCAATCTGAAATCTTACTTACCGATGCAACATCTCGACCTATCTGTCTCTTAGGCGTTTAGCTCTTTAATCGGTACAAATAGCCCCTCAAAAAGTGGGCAGCCAGTCATATAATACTCTATAATAGAGCTATATACACTTGTACCTCAAGGCTCATCTAGCTATTTGAAAGTCAGCTCGCAGGAGGGGCGTACGCCACAAATACACTATTTATCAGTGCTTTAGCTCTATCCTCGTGCGATGCTTAGCACGCTTGCTCACTGCAAAATTACCCATTTCGGTACAAATTCAGGCACTCCAGAGGCAACAAAAACACTCCTCTCGGGAGCCGTTCCCTCCCCTCCTAGAACGAATAGCCCCGAAAGGTTGTACTTCGCTCCATTCTTCGTATATTGGCTATTGATAAGGTATAAACAGACTCGGAGAGGCATCCTTCGGGCAGGGATAATATATACCCGAAAGTGGCTTTTCGGGTACATATCCCAAGAACGTGTACCCAAAACCTCGTTTTCGGGTACATATCCATTAGTAGGCAAAGAACAGAAATATGGCAAGCAACAACGACAACCTAAACGAATCATTCAAACTAATAGCCCTCAAAGTGGGGAAGGATTGTCACGAAGATATCCGCAAGAATCTCAAAACAGAAGAGTGGTACTTCTTTGACCAAGACTATCAAGAGGATGCCAATGGCAAGATAGAGCGTAAGAGCAAAAGGGTACCCGACAACTTCTACCAGCTGTCTAATTATAAAGGGCCAGCCATCAACATCCATGCCATCGTCGGGAAAAACGGCTGCGGCAAAAGTACGCTCATCGACATTGTCCTCATGCTCATCAACAACTATGCCTATGATTCCCTTGGAAAGGATCGACGAGGAAACCTCAGTAAGGAGAACGAGCTGAGAGCTGAGCTATATTTTACCCTTGGGGGAAAAGAATATATCCTCACCCAAACCGATGCTCCACACACTCAACTAACGATGGTGAGTCAAGATGGAGTCAGAAATAACAGTTTAGATTTAGATGGGTCTAACTTCTTTTACACAGTTCTCCTAAACTACTCCCTTTATGCCTTCAATACAAAGGAGTGTTATAGCAAGACTGAGGACGAGGAAAAACATTGGCTCAACGGCTTATTTCATAAGAACGATGGCTACCAAGCACCTATTGTCATTAACCCCAAACGAGAAGAGGGTAATATTGATACTAATATTGAACATGACCTTGCCAAAGCACGCTTTCTCTCGCTAATTCTTCGAGAGAGCCAAGAATCCCGTACTGAGGAAGATCAGCACCTGGGATTACTTGATGAGAGCTATAGTGTTGGTTCTTTGCTTATCGGGGTTCACCGTAAGTACCAAACGATAGATTCACCGAAAGAACTCAAATTATTCGCTTACAGTTTTTTAGACAAAGTCGGCATACAGGTATTACAAATGAGGGAAACGCCGGAGTATGGCGAAGAAGTAGAGAAAATTATATCGGCCTGGGGAAATTATGGGCTAAACCTAGAAAACACATTAGGACTCTCATCTGTCTCCCATGATTCACTAAAAAGAAAGACCGTCTGCAGGGCCTATGCATATCTCTACTATAAGACCATCTCAATAGCGTGGAAATATGGGCAATATCTAGACTGGTCAGGAGACTGGAAAGCATTCGTTCAGTCTCTGATATCGGACCGAAGCCATGTGACATTCAAACTACATCAGACCATCAACTTTCTTCAAGGATTTTATAATTCCACTATTATTGAGTATTACACAAAACTGCTTCCAGATAAGGATAATCTTGAAGCCCCTATTCATATACTTCAGGGTGTCTTGAATCTACCACATAGTGGACTTAAAGATGGATGGATCGATTATACTAGCGAAGAGCGAATATACCGCCTTCCTCCACCGATTTTTGATATAGATTTCCGCATAAGCATAAGCACAAGCAGAAACGAGCAATTCCTATTCTCTAGGCTTAGCTCTGGAGAGCGTCAGTTGATGTACACAATAGCTTGTGTACTTTACCATCTCCGCAATCTAAACTCAGTAGAAGTAGGGAGTAAGAACAAGGGCAACAAGACTAAGCGTGTAAAGTATAGAAATATCAATCTTGTATTCGATGAGATCGAGCTATACTTCCATCCCGAGTATCAGAGACGATTCATCGAGAGATTGATCAAAGGTATTGAATCGATGCACTTCCATCAGATCGATAGTATCAACATCTTGTTTGCTACGCATTCACCTTTTATTCTCTCAGACATCCCCAAGAGCAAGATCTTGTTTCTTGACAATGGCAAGCTTGCTGACCATGGTGTAACAGAGGAGACCTTCGCGTCTAACATCCACACACTCCTCCGCCAAGCATTCTTCCTTGATGGAGGCACGATGGGTGAGTTCGCAAAAGAGAAAGTACTCTCCCTTGCAAAACAGGTGCAACAGAAAAAGATATCAAAGAAAATAGAGAAAGAGCTATCTGTGCAGATTGCTCTCATAGGAGAACCTATCCTCCGTCGAGCACTAGAAACTAGTTTTTGGGGAAGAACATCTGATAAAAAAACCGTGCTTAAACGACAGCAGGAGCAGCTCAAGCAAAGACTGATGGAAATAGAACAAGAACTGAATAGAACTAAATAATGATCAAGATCAGACACCCTAAGCTTGAAGAGATAGCAAGGGACTATACGGAGTTTCTTACCGACCGACTTATCTCCGACAAGATGTTTTCGCCAGAAGACAAAGACATACTCCAAGGACTCATTAGTTGTAAGGTAGAGGATCTTCGTTCAACCGATCAGTCCCCTCAATTAAATGGGGCTATTGACCGACACACATATAAGGCCTACACTGGCTCCCAAAATGAATATGACCTAGACGGCAAAAGACAGCGTCTCAGTTACTGGCTTGTTAATCAGCTAGGTCTAACTGTCTGTCCATACTGCAATCACAATTATGTATTTACTCGAGATAAGGACAAACTGAGCGGACGCGCCGAATTAGATCATTTCTTTCCCAAGTCGACATCAAAAAGACAAAAGAAAGACGAAACAGACAATGAATTCTTAGAACGAGTCTACGGAGATGTAGAAACTAAGCCCTACCCACATCTGGCATTATCATTCTACAATCTCATTCCAAGTTGTCCCACTTGTAATCACCTGAAAGGATCCAAGAGGATTGGTCTTAATCCCTACGAGGGAGGATTTGAAAATAGCCATCTTTTCATTGTCGAGAACCTTGTTAAGCTGATTATCTCTGGAGAACAGAGCCAGGTGAAGCTTGTGAAAAATGTGCTTTACACGGGCACACAAGAACCTGATCCTCATAAGAATATCGAAGTCTTTCGACTCAACGAACTGTATTCGCAGCACGGGGCACTCGTACGAGACCTGATAACCAAGGCAGAAGCGTATCACGAGGGTTACTATGAGAGCCTTCGAGATAGCTTTAAGGAACTAGGGATTGGGAGCAACAAGGACTTAGATAGGCTCGTCTTTGGGAACTATGTCGCTCCCGAGGACTTCGGAAAGCAACCGCTCAGCAAGTTCACAAGAGACATTTTACTACAACTTGGAGTTGATCTGAGCTAATAACAAAAACATCGTCTAAAGGTAGAGAAACCTCTCCCTTTACTCTTCGTATATTTGCTACTGATAAGGTATAAATTAGCTATCCCCTGACAAGGATTCCCCCTGGAATGCAGAGGGGATATGTACACGAAAGAGGGCTTTCGTGTACACGTTAGCAGGATGTGTACATGAAAGGGCTTTTCGTGTACATATTACGAGAGTACGAAAACAAGCAAGAAGACAAGCAAAGATGAAAGCTAAGACAGTCATAGCACAATACGTCAAGGAGATGCGTAAGAAGTATCGCCTGACGCAGGTAGATCTATCAGAGAAAGCGGGCGTAGGGCTCCGCTTCGTTCGAGAACTGGAGCAATGTAAGACCACGCTACGCCTCGACAAGGTGAACAAGGTCTTCGAGCTCTTCGGCTCGGAGTGTGGTCCCGTTCCCCTCCCCCGCAAAGAACTTGAGTTCTAAACCTGAGACAACCTAAACCTATGCCAGCGAACAAAGATGCAGAGATGCGTTACCGCATCCTGGACCGTCTCCTCGGCGATAAGCACCGTAAGTACACCATCTACGACCTCCTAGAGGTGGTGAATGATCAACTTATGGACTACACAGGCAAGAGCGTCAGCCTCCGCACCCTGCAGAAGGATATAGAGGAGCTTGGCTATCGCCCCTATTGTGCCCCAATAGTATCAACTAAGAGCGAAGGCCGACGGAAGTACATACACTACTCCGACCCTGACTTCTCCCTCTATAACAACGACCTCTCTGTTGAGGAACTGAAGACGCTACAGGCTCTGATTGACACACTGGGGCGCTTCAGAGGTAGCAGCACGCACGCTTGGCTGGAGGAGATGCTGTCCAAGCTGGAGTTTCGTTTTGGTATCAAGAGCGACAGCAAGCGTCTCATAGTCTTTGAGGAGAACGAGCAGTTACACGGCCTGGAGCATCTCTCTAGACTCATCGATGCCACTCTACACCAACAGACACTAGCCGTAGACTATGCCCCCTACCACGGGGTAGAGCGCCGTTGCCACGTGCATCCTTACTTCATGCGACAGTATAATAGCCGTTGGTTCCTCTTAGGGTATAACACCCTGAAGGGGCGAATAGAGACCTATGCTTTAGACCGCATACAATCACTTCGTCCGCTTGAGGAATCTTTTATACCTAGCGAGCGTATCGATTTCGCCTCTTACTTCGAGCATGTGGTGGGCGTCTCCGTACCTTATGGGGAAGAGACTCCAACAGAGGTGCAGCTACGCTTTACCGAGCAGCGCTACCCCTACGTACGCTCTAAGCCGCTACATTCCTCGCAGAGAGAGATAGAGGCTTGTACCATCGCCATAGAGGTTATACCTACGCTTGAGTTAAAGCAACAGATACTCTCCTTTGGGGCTGATGTAGAGGTGATAGCACCGCAAAAGCTACGCGAAGAAATAGCGGAGCAACTGAGAGCCGCTATCCTCGCCTACGAAACTATGTAGTATGGCTGCATAGTTTCGTATTACCTTTGTATTAGAATCAGAAAATATCTACATATACATATATGAATCCATCGCAGTACAACCAGCTCTTTGCCTTCATTTGGGGCATCGCCAATGATGTGTTGGTGCACAACTTCAAGAAGGGTGATTACCAGAAAGTTATCCTCCCTATGATGGTACTTCGTAGGCTGGATCTCCTCCTGGAGCCTACCCATGAAGCCGTACGAACGCTGCGCCAACAGCTCAACAAGACTGGCATCCCCGAGGAGGCACAGGAGAAGATATTCTTCCAGACGACGGGCTACCCCTTCTGCAACACCTCGCCGTTTACTATGCGCAGCCTTCGTGGCGAAACCAACGCACAGAGACTGCGACAGAACTTCCTCGAGTATCTCGACGGCTTCTCGAGCGATGTACAGGACATCATCGAGAAGTTCAAATTCAAGCAACAGGTCGACAACCTGCATGCCGCAGAGCGCCTAGGGGCTACTATCGAGAAGTTCACCGATGAGCGCATCAACCTAGGCATACAGCCTGTACTCGGCAAAGATGGCGAAGTCTTACTCCCTGGGGTGGACAACCATACGATGGGGACGCTCTTCGAGGAATTACTGCGACGCTTCAACGAAGAGCATAGCATCACAGAGGCGGGGGAACACTTCACCCCGCGTGACTATGTGCACCTGCTCACAGACCTCGCTATACGCCCCGTGGCTAATAAGCTAGAGTCTGCCACCTATAGTATATACGACGCTGCCTGCGGTACAGGTGGTATCCTCTCCATCGCAGAGCAGGATATCTCGGAGGTAGCCGAGGCTGCAGGTAAGCAGCTCAAGATAGACCTCTATGGGCAGGAGTTACAGCCCGAGACCTATGCCACCTGCAAGGCTGATCTTATGCTTACCGCCAGCGCTGGGGGCTTTACCTATAAGCACGCAGGTAGCGAGCGTCAGCGCTTCTCTTGTGGCTCAACCATTAGCCGTGATGGGCATCCAGGGATGAAGTTCGATTTCTGCATCTCTAACCCTCCCTTCGGGACCTCGTGGAAGGAGGAGCTCAAGGCTTGGGGACTCAGCGAGAAGGAGAAGGGTAAGATCACGGACAGCCGTTTTGTCCTACCCGAGCTAGCCGAGGACGGCAAGCCTCTGAACTTTGTGCCAGGGATAGGTGACCCACAGATGCTTTTCCTCGCAAATAACCTCTCTCGTATGAAGCACGACACAGAGCTGGGGACGCGTATTGTAGAGGTTCACAATGGCTCGAGCCTCTTCACGGGTTCTGCCGGTGGTGGCGAGAGCAACCTGCGCCGCTATATCATAGAGAATGACCTTCTTGAGGCCATTATCGCCATGCCCGAGAACTCCTTCTACAACACTGGTATTGGCACCTTCATCTGGGTACTGACCAACCGTAAGGAGACTCGCCGTCGTGGCAAGGTACAGCTCATCGACGCTACAAGCATCAAGACCCCTCTGAGAAAGAATCTAGGGGACAAGAACTGCGAAACCAGCGACTCTGATAGAGCAAGGATTATGGAGCTCCTCACCCGCTTTGAGGAGACGCCAGAGAGCAAGATCTTCCAGAACGAAGAGTTCGGCTATTGGGAGGTAACGGTAGACCGGCCTCTACGCTTGCGCATCGTACCCGAGGCAGAACTGATGGGGCTGACAGACAAGGAGCTGGCAACCTGTCGTGAGGCGATGGCACGTGTGCCTGCTGGGACGCCTCTTGACAGTTGGGATGCTTACGCCCATGCATTGGGTAAGATGCCTAAGACACTTCTGGGTAAGCTCCGTAAGCTGATTACCGTGGTAGACCCCGCTTGCCAACCTGTCGCTGGCGAGGAGGATCCAGACCTGCGCGATACGGAGCAGGTAGCCCTCACTTATCCTGGAGGCGTGAAGGCCTTCATGCAGCAAGAGGTACTCCCTTATGCGCCCGACGCCTACATCGCAGAGGATAAGGATAAGACTAAGATAGGTTATGAGCTATCTTTCACGAAGTACTTCTACCAACCTACTGTTTTACGCTCAATCGAGGATATCACAGCGGACATACGCCAGATAGAGCAGGATACGGAGGGGCTTCTCGAACGCATACTTAAGCTCTAAGACTTGCCTAGTATGAAACAATACGACAAGTACAAAGACAGCGGTATCGCTTGGATAGGCAAGCTCCCCGAGCATTGGGAGACGAGAATCTTATCTCAAGTCGCTACCGAGTATTTTATTTCTAACAAGGAGATAAAACACCAGAATCTCCTATCCCTAAGCTATGGTCGCATCATTAATAAAGATATAATGACGACAGAGGGGCTTCTTCCAGCTTCGTATGACACCTATCAAGTCATAAGAGAGGGGAATATTGTACTCAGGCTTACAGACCTACAGAATGACAAAAGAAGTCTGAGAGTTGGCTTGTGTACGCAAGAAGGAATAATAACTTCGGCATACTTAGCTTTATTCCCTAGAAAGGGGATACTCTCTCCTTATCTCTATCAGCTATTACATACAGCTGACATAAAGAAGGTTTTCTATGGTATGGGGAGTGGGTTAAGGCAGAATCTTAATTGGCAAGAGCTTAGAAAACTTGTTCTTCCCCTCCCTCCGCTCTCGGAGCAGGAGGCTATCGTAGCCTATCTAGAGGAGAAGACGAGCGAGATGGATGCGCTTGTAACGAAGAAAGAGGAGCTGATCGTACACCTCCGCGAGCTCAAGCAGTCTACCATTGCGAAGGCTGTTACGCAAGGGCTAGACGCCACCGCCTCACTTGTCCCCTCGGGCATTCCTTGGCTCGGTGATATTCCCAAGCACTGGGAGGTGAAAAGGATGCGACATTTCATCGAACTATTTTCGGATAAGGGGCATCCAAACGAGACTCTTCTTTCAGTCGTTCGAGACCAAGGAGTAATCATTAGAGATGTCGAGTCGAAGGATGAAAATCACAACTATATCCCAAGCGACTTAAGTGGCTACAAGCGCGTAGAGGCTGGAGATTTTGTGATCAATAAGATGAAAGCTTGGCAAGGCTCTTACGCTGTATCTGAATATCAGGGAATTGTAAGCCCAGCTTACTATACCTGCAAGCTAAACTTCCCCAATAAACAGTTCTTTAATTTGGCTGTCCGAAGTAAGGCTTATGTACCGTTCTTCGCTCAGTGCTCAAAGGGGATTAGAGTGGGACAGTGGGATTTAGAGCCTACTAGTCTAAAAGAAATCCCCTTCTTTCTCCCCCCTAAAGAGGAGCAGGAAGCTATTGTAGCCTACATAGAGCAGAAGACGGATGAAATAGACCGCCTTATCGAGTGCACCGAGCAAGAGATTGCCCGCATACGTGAGCTAAAGCAGAGCCTTATTGCTGATGCAGTTACCGGTCGTTTCAAAGTGCCTACACTTAAATAACTAACAACTAATCCCTAACATATGATCCCGACATTGACCGAGAGGAGCCTCGAGAGCCTTATAGTAGCCCATCTTACCGAGCGTGAGAGCTACGAACTCGGGCGCAGCGAAGAGTTTGATAGAGACTTCTGTCTAGACCTTGGTCGCCTGAAAGCCTTCCTCTGTGCTAGCCAAGCAAAGCTGGTAGAGGACTCGGGCATCCTACGCAGTGAGATCGCGTGGCGCAAGTTCTGTGAGCGCGTGCAGAGCGAGGTGACGAAGCGAGGCGTGGTAGATGTCCTCCGCAAAGGCATCAGCCATTCGAGCAACCACTTCGCCCTATACATGCCCCTCCCCTCAGCGCTGAGTGAGCAGGGTGAGGCGGACTATAGGCAGAACAAGTTCGCCGTAGTGCGTCAGCTGCACTACAGCAAACGTGATCCACACAAGTCTGTCGACCTGATGCTGAGCATCAATGGGCTCCCCGTCCTTACGATGGAACTCAAGAACAAGCTCACCAAGCAGAGTACAGCACACGCAGTGGCACAGTATCGTAGCGCCCGAGACCCTAAGGAGTTACTCTTCATCCCTGGGCGTTGTGCTGTGCACTTCGCCCTCGACGATGAGACAGTAGAGATGTGTACTCAGTTGAGAGGTAGGGACAGCTGGTTTCTCCCCTTCAACAAAGGCTGCGATGGTGGAGCGGGCAACCCAGTGCGTGTAGGGGGTGTACGTACGGCTTATCTGTGGGAGGAAATTCTCACGAAGCGTAGCCTTAGCGACATCCTTGAGCACTTTGCCCAGTCCGTACAAGAGGGCAAGAACCAGCGTGTCATCTGGCCTCGCTACCACCAGCTAGAAGTGGTGCGTAGCCTCCTCGCCTCTACAAAAGATCAGCCTATAGGCAGTCGCTACCTCATACAGCACTCGGCAGGCTCAGGTAAGAGCAACAGCATCACATGGCTCGCCTATCAGCTGGTAGAGCAGATGCAGGGGCTAGAGCCACGCTTCAACAGCGTTATCATTATCACCGACCGCAAGAACCTCGACGAGCAGACGAGAAACAATGTGCGCTCCTTCACGCATAGCGAGCACATCGTTAAATGGAGCGACTCCAGTCAGGATCTGAAAGAGTTATTGGAAGCTGGTACGAAGATCATTATCACTACGGTTCAGAAGTTCTCCTTCATACTCGGTGTGATGGGGCAGAACCTTGCAAACCGTCACTTCGCTGTCATCATCGATGAGGCACATTCTAGCCAAAGCGGTAGGATGAGCGCAGCAGTAAACCAGACACTCTCGGGGGCTAGCAGCAACACGGTTATAGAGGATGAGGACGAGGTTAACAGCCTTATTGAGGCACATATTGCGGGGCGACGGATGGCAGCGAATGCTAACTTCTACGCCTTCACAGCTACGCCCAAAAACAAGACGCTAGAGATATTCGGTACGCCCTTCAGTCGCGAAGACGGCGAGATGGGACATCATCCCTACCATCTCTACTCTATGCGCCAAGCTATAGAGGAGGGCTTCATCGAGGACGTACTGCGTGGCTATACAGTCTATGATAGCTATTACAGGATACGCAAGGCGATAGAGGACGACCCCGAATTTGAGCGCAAGCAAGCTATGCGCAAGCTACGCTACCATGTAGAGAGCCAGCCCGAGACCATCGGTCAAAAAGCAGCGGTAATCGTGGAGCACTTCCATACAGCCGTAGCCCATCGCATAGGAGGTGAGGCACGGTGCATGATCTGTACAGCAGGCATCCGGCGCGCCATAGATTACTTCCATGAGGTGCGACGCCTTCTCTCAGAGCGAGGTTCACAGTACGAGGCGATTGTAGCCTTCAGTGGCGAGGTGGACTACAAAGGGACGAAGGTGAGTGAGGCTAGCCTTAATGGATTCCCCTCGAGCGAGATAGAGGTGCGAGCACGCACTGGGAACTATCGCTTCCTCATCGTAGCGGACAAGTTCCAGACAGGCTACGACGAGCCTCTCCTACACACGATGTATGTCGACAAGCCTTTGGCAGGCGTCCAAGCTGTGCAGACGCTCTCACGTCTCAACCGCAAGCGCCCTAGCAAAGAGGAGACCTTCGTCCTCGATTTCGTCAATTCAGCCGAAGATATAGAGCGAGCCTTCCAGCCCTTCTACCAAGCAACTATCCTCAGCCGAGAGACGGATCGCAACAAGCTCAATGAGCTTCTCTACGAGATAGAACAGCACGAGCTATACCTAGAGAGCGAGGTGGAGAAGCTCAATCGGCTCTATTGGTGCAGAGCTGACCATCAAAGTATCAGTCCACTCATCGATAAGATGAAGGATCGATTCCTTGCCCTAGAGGATGAGGCTAAGGTCATAGTCAAGAGTGCGATCAAGGCCTATGTGCGTACCTATGACTTCCTCTCGACCGTGATGGCTGAGAGTAGCACCATGTGGGAGAAGAAGTACACCCTGCTTAGCCTCCTCCTTCCCAAGCTGCCTAGCCTAGGTGCCGACGACCTTACTCGTGGGCTACTGGAGGCTATCGATTTCGACGCCTACCGCCTACAGAAGCAGGAGGAGCGAAGCATCCAGCTACAGAACATAAATACTGAGATAGAGCCTGTGCCTAGCGCCGCTGTAACAAGCATCAGCGAGGATGATATGCAGAAGCTCAGCGAGATTGAACGAGGGTTCAACGAGCTTTTTGGCGCTATAGAGTGGCAGGATAGCGACCTCGTACGCAAGCAGATTGATGAGCTTACCGAGCGCGTCAAGAATGATGCGTCCGTACGTAACGCTATGCTCCGCAATGACGAAGCGACAGCCAACAAGGACTGCGATGCATCTACAGAGCAGACGGTGATACAGATGATGAGCACACACAGCGAGCTGATGGTGACTTATCTGAAGGATCCAGCCTTCCAGGAAAGGCTCAACGAGATAGTACGTGACCGTGTGCGTGCTGCCGTTAATCCTATCTACGACGAGGAAGCGCTCAAGGCACACCTTCGAGAAGAGTTCAAGGCCGACTTCGCCGACTTTGCTGGCGGCGAGCATTACCCTGAGTTGGAGGGCGTGATACAGCTCTTCTTCGAGATTGTGCGTGCCGAGTGCTCAGACGAGAACCTAGCAGGTCTACGCAAGATCTTACAGCATACGCTCAACTGCCTCTACCGTGCGGAGCATCGCGAGGAGGATTATCGCACCTGGTATGCAACGCTGGTGACACGCTTCGAGGCCTTCCTCAAGAAAGTCTACCTTCTTCGCGAAGGGCAGACCGTTCCTCCTACTGATAAGGGTAGAGAGGCTGCACTCCTCGACACAGTGCGACAATTCCCTGAACTGGAGTGCCTGTATTACAATCGCAAGCCTAAGTACGAGACCTTTGCCCAGAGCTATCGTGTCGTCTACGACTGGCGTAACAGAGAGAGTCACAGCGCACAGGAGATTCCGCCCCACCTCCTCCCCACGGCTCTGCATGCTGCCGTAGCCCTCTACCTCTACACTACCATGATTAGTGCAGAGGATCTGAGGGATAAACTATAGGAATTTTACCACCACACACAAACTGCGAAGATAGACTGCATAGTTGCGGTCTATCTTTGCAGAGTAATCTAAACATAAAACTAATGACTATGAACTTTGACAGCAATCAGCATCTAAAAGATGTACTCGACTCTCACAAGATGAGACACATTCAGGACTTCAACGAAAAGGTCCTAGCTAAGAAGAATGAGATCGTGGATGAGCTCAAAGCATATTACAGCACCCAAGCCTATCCGTGCTTCAACTCAGGTAGCATGGCTAAGCACACAGCCATCAACCTCAAGTTCGATTACGACATCGTTCTCCCATTCAAGTACACCGCTTTCAAGCGGCTTGAGGATATGTTTGAGGGTGTCTTCTCATTCCTATCTGAGAGGTACAAGGACAAGGCTACCGTGCGGAAGCAAAAGGTCTCGATTGGGATTGAGTTTCCTCAAGCCCTAGGCGATCGTAGCCCTATAAGCATCGATGTAGTCCCTGGGCGAGAAATGAGCGAAGGTAGTTACGGAAAAGATTCTAAGGCTCTCAATCTATACTGCAATGAAGACGCTTGGGGGGAGAAGAAGGGTAGCTTCCAAAAGACTGACATCTCAAAGCAAATTGATCACATCCGGGGGAGGAAAGAGGAAAGACAGATTATCAGGCTTCTGAAGATCTGGAAGAAAAGCTGGGGGAAAGACTATAAATCTTTCATGCTCGAACTTGCCTGCATCAAGGCTTTCGAAAACTATGCAGGGAGCTCATCACTTAGAGATCGACTAGTATTCGCAATGGAGTATATCCGCGACAACATCACAAGCTCAAGCTTTCATCTCTATGACCCAGGGAACAGTGGTAACGATCTAATGGCGTCTATGGAAGTCAGCAAAAAGGAACAGCTGGAGAGTGAGTTCAGAACAATGTTGATTAATATAGATCAGTCTCCTCATGTTTTTCTACCCTACTACTTCCCTGTAAATAAGGAGTTTGCCCCCAATAAGGGTGACGGCTATCAACGAAAAGATTCAGCAGACGCCGTCTCATATCCTAGGTCTATCCAACGCTTTGGCTGATGATTGACAAGCAAGTTGTTGTCGAAATACTGGAGAGCCTCCCCTTCACAACTCTCGACGGAGAGATCACAGTATCTGCAGAGGCGATGGCCTTCTCCCTTCTGATTAACACTCAGGAGGGAGAAGGTCCGCTGAAATGGGAAGCATGTATATTCCCGCCTTATCCTATGAAAACGAGAGGACATGAGGCGATCCAATTCTGTAACCTAGAGTTACTACCCTACCCACATATTATGGAGGGAGGGATACTTTGTATGCATACGACAGACTGCCTTACTCCTGAAGGCCAGCTCCGACAAGACCTAGGGCAGCTAAAAAACTGGGTCGACAAGTATTATGTGAATAAAGAGGCGGACGAGCACTATGAGCATCTTGTTGTGAATTCAAGCCTAGTCGAAGGTGCAGAGCATCACTACCTCTTCACAGACTTAGAGGAAGAACTTCCCGATAATGACTATGGAACGGTTCGCCTATGTCCTCTTCTTAAATCGTCAAGAGGGAATGTAAAGACAGAGACATGCCTAGCTTGTGGGTTCACTTCCGACAGAGCATACAAGAGCAAGGAGAGGCTCTGCGATTGGAACGAGTATTATCGAGAGTATGCCCCCCTAGAGCCTGAGGGATTATATTGTATGCTTAAGCAGGCGCCAGCAAGCTACAACAAGTTTATCCTGAAGAGTTACCAAGAGCTAGATGGCCTATTTACCCAAACACAGAAGGACTATATCCACAAAAAAGTCAAAGAATATCAGAGAGGTACAGCCAAATGGTGTCCTGTATTCTGTGGCTACACCACACCACAGGATAGAGTCCACTGGCAAGTCCTTCTTCTAGATATAAAGCATCCACCTCTGCAGGGGATAAGCTGTTCAACGCCACAAGGGAAAGTATGGCAGTCTATATTTACAGACGCTAAGATTCTGTGGGCGAACTCGGATAACGCTTCTTACAAGTACTTTTTTGGACGAGGAGCTATGCCCTCAGAACTAGCACACAAAAAGATCTTTATAATTGGTTTAGGTGCTGTTGGTAGTATTCTCGCCAAAACACTAGTACGATGCGGGGCTAGGCATATCGACCTGTATGACTATGATGTCAAGGAGCCAGGCAATATATGTAGATCTGAATACGAGATATTTAATGGGATTGGAGACAAAGCATCAGAGCTACAATACCTACTATATCGAGTATCTCCATTTGTAGACTGCAGGATAAAGAACATACTATTCGACTATCTTGCGAAGAGTCTAGCGCCAGAAAAAGTCCAAGAGGCTCTCGATGAGTACGATGTGATTTTTGACTGTACCACAGATAACCACTTAATGGTTCTGTTGGATAGCTTGCACCTGAAGGCTCAAGTCGTCAACCTGTCTATAACAAATCATGCCAAAGAGCTTACGTGCGTCTTCTCTCCTCAAGTAGCGAAATGTATAGAATTACTGTATAGTCATCTCCTCGAACAAGATAAGAGTGACATGTTTCATCCGTCTGGGTGCTGGAATCCAACATTCAGAGCATCATATAACGATATCGCTTTGATGGTCCAGTATGCCTTGAGGCATTGTATCAGAATGCTCTCAGGGGATGAACCTATCTCAAACTTTTATCTTGACGATAACGATGACTGCTTAACGATGCATCGCTTATGAAGTACTACCTCCCAGCTAAAGGGTTATTTCTTGAGATAGACGATCGCTTGCTCCAAGATATGCACAAGAGAGCATTAGATGCCTATCCCAACGAAGTTGGAGGAATGCTTGCAGGAGTATACAAAGGCAAAGACCACGCTATAGTCAAGCATATTGTTATGCCTCAAAAGGCCTCAAGTACTACACATAGCTTTACTCGTGATCCAGCAGGACTCGAAGAAGTATGGAACAAACTACATCTAGATGGTCTTGAGTATCTTGGAGAATGGCACACCCACCCCAACGGCACAGCTAAGTATAGCTACACAGATCTGACAGCAATGAGACAGATTGCGAGGGATAAACATGTGGCTATTCTCAATCCCATCCTTCTAATCATCTCACTTCAAAGAGATGGTATCTCAGAACAAAGAGTATATCTATACGATAACCGTGAGTTATTTTCATACCATGAAGTCAAAATGCTCTAGGTTGGCGGAATCACACTCTACCAAATATTTGCACAATAATAGAAGAATGAAACAGATAGATCTAAAAGGGCTTTTTACCAAACTCCAAGAGCAGATGGAGCTTCGGCTAACCACAGCTCGAGAGTTTATTGACCATCCAGGGACCAAAGGAGATGCCCTAGAATACGCTTGGATTGAATGGCTCAGATGCTATCTGCCAAGTAGGTACAGCGTAGATAAGGCGATCGTTATCGACTCGGAGGGGCAGTTAAGCGACCAAATAGACCTTGTGATTTACGATCGCTGGTTTACTCCGTTTATATTCAATCAGGGAGGGCTGAAATACATCCCCGCAGAGGGCGTTTATGCTGTCTTTGAAGTAAAACCTGACATTCGAGGCTCCATAAAAAAAGGGGAGACAAGCATATCCTATATCCAGTATGCAGCAAAGAAGATAGAAAGTGTTCGACGATTGAAAAGAACTTCTACTCATATGGTTAACTCGGGGAACGTCTCAAGCGCTCGAGCTCTGCCTCCAATTATAGGAGGTATTTTATGTGGATCCAATGGATACTCGCATAACAACAAGACAGAGAAAGTGGAGGAACTCTTGTCTAGATTATCTGGGTTAGAAGGGATTGACTGTGGCTGTATCATGGAACATGGTAGCTTTGTTGTCGATTATGAAGGGTGTGAGGATAAATCCTTACCAGACTTTGACGAGCGCATCAAGAGCTACTACAATGATCGTATTATCAAAGGTATCACCTTCAGCAAGGCCGAGAACTCCCTCGTAACATTCTTTATGCAACTGACCCGATACTTGCAAGCCATTGGAACCGTTCCTGCCATCGATATGAACGCTTACCTCTCTTCTATCGATGAACAGATTGATCCCAACCCATTAGATTAACGTCATAGCAAAGAACAAAGAACTCTGAGAGGCTAACTATTGATAAATATTGTGTCGGCTAGAGCATCCGAGGGGATGCTCCTAGCCGACGCTGTATTTGGCTTGAGAGAGGGTGTGTTTGATGGTTCCGCTTAGGGGTGGAGGTGGGGGGGAGAGGGCGGCTTGCTCTTCGGTGAGGCGTTGCTGTTGGAGCTGGAGTTCGGCTTGGTGCTGGACGGCTCGTTCGTAGCTGGCGACCCGCTGGCGAAGCGTGCGGAGGCTATCGGCTGCCCCTTCCCCTTCGGCGGAGAAGAGGCTGTCGAGGCGGGCAACGCTCGGGGCGCGGTAGCCCAACTCCATCCGTAAGGCGCGGTAGCGGAGGGCGTAGCTATCGAGGTTTTGGTTCGTGCCGTAGAGGTAGACCGCCCAGCCTATGACGGCGGCGAGTGCCGCAACCAGCGCACCCCATACTATCCACTCTATCCAGCGTTTGGCGTCGAAGAGGTAGTACTTCGACAGCTTCACCTCAGGTGGCGTCTGCGCTGCCTATGCCGTCTGTATCTGCCCGACGAGCGTGGCGAGGGCTTCATCCTGCGCCTCGCGCAGCTCCCCGACGCCCTCCTTCATCTCTCGGATGCGCTGCCCGAGCTTCGACAAAGCTCCGATTAACTCCTCTTTGAAGCCGTTATTGCCTTGTAGGACGGCGTCGAGGACTTGGGCGATGGCGTTAAGCTCTTCCTTGTTTGTACTACTGACCTCGCCTTGCGTCGGCTGGGGCTGGCTCGTGAGGCTGGCCTTAATCTCTCTGTTCTGTTGCTTAATCTCCTCGAGTAGCTCGAGGAGGATATTCATCTGGTCGTTCATAATCTTCTTCTTTTGAGTTTCTTGTTTGCTTGATTTCTGAGCTTGCGTTGGAACGCTAGTTCGGCGACATCGACGGCTGGCGAGGTGCTATCGAATAGCCCGTCAGTCAGTTCGTCCACGACGGCATCGAAACCCTTGGCGACAACCAACGCAGGATTGGGGACGGCTTGCTTCTCCTCCAGCTTCGAGGCTATCAGATTCTGCCCGAGCCTAGCCGACAGCTTAGAGTAACTGCAGGAGCGGTCGATGTGCGAACCGCTGAAGCTGGTGCCGTCCTTCGTGAAGACGACGCCCTCTACCTGTTCGGTCTTCCCCTTCGTCTTGAAAGAGGCCTCGACGCCTTGCTTCTGCAGCTCGGCAACGAGCATCCGCCAGTTCGTACACTTCGGAAGCGTGGCTTTAATAGCATCGAATATCTGATACTTCAGCTGGTCGTTACCACGGAGGCGATGACGCTTGACGGCATCCTTCCCCTTGCCCCACGTCAGCTGGTGCGCTTCGGTCAGCTCCTTGCAGACAGCCGTCGAACGGTACTTCTCGTTGCTGTCCGTGATGGTCTTGCCGTGGTTATCCACTCGGTTGATGCAGATATGCAGGTGCGGATGCTCTCTATCGAGGTGCCGCACGATGAGATACTGCGTCTCCCCGTAGCCCATCTGCTGGAGGTAGGCTTTGGCGAGCTTCGTCATCGCCTCGTCGGACAGGCGCTCTGCATCCTCTGCCGAGAAGCTAAGGATGGTATGGCAGACGGGCTTCTTGACATTCGGTCGCATTGAAGCTTGTAGCTCGAAGTCGTGGGCTGTCTCCCTCGCCTCGGCATCCGCCCGCACGCCCTCGGCAGACAAGACGCGCGCCTTCCCTTCCGCCTTGCCGAGGATGTAGGCGAGGACGCCAGAGAAGGAGCTTCCCTTGATAATCTTCGCTATCATGTCCGTAAGGTTTTGAGCTCTTCGTCGACCATCAACTTCAGGAGCCGTAGCTCTGTCGAGACGGTGGAGACACCAAAGATGTGCAGGCGGTGCGCTATCTGGTTGATGTTGTTCGCCATGCCCGAGAGCTTGCGTATCTCCGCCATCTGCTCGGGTGTGATGCGCGCCTTGACCTGCCCCTCGGTGATGAGCGTGCGCAGGTACTCATTCTTGCCGACACCAGCCTCGGAGGCTCTCGACTTGAGCGTGAAATACTCGAGTGTATTGAGCTTAAGGAGGACGGCGTAGCGCCTCTTCTCGGATAGTTTCTTGGCGGGTCGCCCGCCTTTCTTCTTCGTCGGATTTGCCATAATTAGGGGTGTTTGAATGATGAGACCATCGGGATTATGTCGCCCACGCTTGGGGGCGATGAGGAGGTTTTGGGTTACCCAAAACACAAACTTGCTTCCCTACCTACGGAGTCCCTTCCTCCTCGGAGGAAGCCTCGGCAAGCTATGCTCTTTCACCTCGCGTAAGCCGAGCTTACCCACCAAAAGCTGGACATTAGGATTGAGCTTGATGAGCTCCTCGAGCGCCGACGCCTTGGGCTTGATTTGCAGGAGGTAGTCGGCGATGTCGTAGCCCTCCTGCTGGTCTTGGCTCGGGGCGTGCTTCTCGAGATAATCGAAGAGCTGCACCTCTATCTCCATAGACTGCATCATCGCCATCTTCTCACGCCAGTAGTCCGTCGCCCCGAGGTCGGGGAAGAGGACGACCTGCCGCCCCTTCAGCGGACTGAGACTACTCCGCTTGAAGCATCCGTGCTTACCACCCGTCGCCAGCCACAGATACTGGGGCAGGTAGTGCGCAGCGATGAGCGCCGTCTTCTCGCTCTCGACGAGGGCAACGGGCTTCGTCCTCTCCTCGGATAGGCGATGCTCCCCGAAGAGGCACTGCTGTAGGTTGTAGTTCGGGCGACCCAGGAGGCTATGCACCCATGTGATGTGGTTGAAGGGCTTCTTGACACGCTTGCCCGTCTCGGGGTCGTAGAGCATAATCTTGCCCGCTCGTACGCCACCATCGGAGTCTATCTGCCAGAAGACCGTCGCCCCTGCCCAGTGCTTGGAGGTGCCGACGCGGTAGTCTTTCATCAGTTGCGCTGCACTTGCCGAGCTAATGCGACTGCTTAGGAAGCAGTAGAGGTTGTTGCTCTCGTAGCCCTTGAGCGTCTGCTCCATCACAGCCGTATCGATGAAGGACGGAGGCGCCGGCTCGCTAGGCTTGAAGACCACTTCGGGCGAAGTCTGTAGCCTCTCCCGAGCCGTAGGATTATCGGCGAAGTACGCCTTAGGTGTGTAATGATAGCCACACCTCTGCTCGTGGTCGCACCGCCCCACGTGGTCGGGGAAGGCAAGCGCTCCCTCTGTGTCGATGTAGCGCGCGAAGCACCGAGGGCGCTCGCAAGCGGGACAGGTATGGCGCGTCCTGACGCCTTTGTAGGGCTCTAACTTAAATCTGTAGGTACTCATAGTTTAGGATGTTTAGTGTTGCACCCCTCGCACTATCCGCACTTTGCGCACTTTCGGAGCCGCCCGAGCGGGGAAGTGCAGATAATGCAGAAAGTGCGGAGGGTTTATACTTGATGTTTGCGATAAAGTCCGTGGCGCTCCCTGCTGAACAGCGTCCCAACACTGCGACTGAGAAAATCCTTGAGCGCACGCTCCTTGATGCCTAGTCGCTCGGCAATCTTGAGGGCATCAGCCTTCTGGAACTCCTCGGGGAGTTCGGCTAAGAGCTGGCGTTGTTGCTGGGTGAGGCTGTTGCCGTCCATCACGGCTTGCACCTGCTGGGCGGAGAGGCGGAAGTACTCGGTCAGCGTGATAGCACGATCGACGGAGACGAGGTCGATACCTGACCGCTCGCCCTCGCCGCATACCCAGCGGGCAAGCTGTATGATGAGGCAGAAGCGGATGATGTAGATCTCGAGCTTGCAGTAGATGCCGACGAGTACCTCGTTACTCTCTAGGTCACAGAGGTGGGCGTGCTCCTCCTGCCAAGCGTAGAGGCGTGCTTTGGCCTCATTCTCGAAGGGGAGGACGGTAGGGATAATCTCGCCCTCCTCGTCTTGGATGCAGGGGAGGGCTATCAGCCGACTTATCAGATATTCCCAGCGTCGCTCTGTGTCTTCAGGCAATTCGGTCTTGTTCCAGCGGGCTTTCTGCTGAAGGTTGGGCATCACGAAGAGGATGCGGTCGATGAAGCCATTGCTCGAGCGCTCGCCCTTAGATAGCTCGCCGAGTATCTTCTTCTGAATAGTCCCGACGACAGAGATATAGGGGCGCTTGATGAAGATGGAGCTACGGCTACCCTTGCGGTCGCTAATGGTCGCCTTTGCGCTGAAGACCGAGAGCCAAAACTGCTCCTCCGAACCGCTGTTGTAGCGGTTGAAGTTCTTGAACCACGCCGACAGCTCATCCGTCCAGAGGCAAAGCCCTCGCTTGTTCTGTGCATGGATGAAGCTCAAGCCCTCGGGCGTGATGTCCGACACGAGGAAGCGCTTGCGTATTGGCTCGGTCGGTTGCTCATCGAAGCCCCCTTCGAGGCGCTCCTTGCGGTTCAGGAGCATGGCGTTGTCATACTCGGCATACGAGCGTTCGTAGCTTTTGTTCTCTTGGTAGTCGTACTCGAGGAAAGGCTTCATCGCAAAGCTGAGTGGATGGCTCTTGTTCGTCCCTGGACGCCCCACGAGGGCGGCATAGAGCATAGGGCTCTCCTGCCAGCCACGCTTGAGCTGTGCGAGGTGCGTGTTGCCTATGCCTACGGCGATTGCTACGAGCATGGCGGAGGCTATGTAGTCGATGGGGAAGCCTTGGCACTCGTGTACCTCGGCGATGATGTGCCGTATCTCTGTGGGGAAGATGCTTGTCGGGAAGGACGAGTCCGAGAACGATAGCCCTAACTCCACAGCCTTGTCCAGCAGGACTTCTGGCACGATAGCTGACTCTGCCATAACTCATCAGCCTTTGAATGACTTGGGTTTGTGCCGAACGCTCGCCCGCATAGCAGCTAGATGCTCTTCGGCGGAGAAGGTCGGGGCGTGAGTGTGGCTCTTGCGCCCCGACTCCACCCACGCGAGAAGCTCCTCACGGTAGAAGTAGAGCTTCTTCCCACGCTTGTAGGCGGGAATAATGCCCTTACGCACGAGGGCGTAGATGGTGGGCTTAGCTTTCTGAATGACCTCGCAAGCCTCCTCAATGCCGATGAGGGACTTCTCTTCGGGGGCTGGGGCTTGCAGAGCCGACACCATCTCCTTGAGGCTGGCGACTTGCTCGGTGAGGTAGCTCACGGCTTCGGGTAGCCGCTCGAATGTGATTTCCTTGTTCATAGATGCAAATAGTTTGAGCAGGTCTCCCTGCGGTTCGTGATTATTTGCGAGCAAAGGAAATCGGTGTTTCCTCGGTGTCCTACGGCACTGAGGAGTAACTGCGAAATAACTTCGCTATGGTGATAAATGATGCTGGGCGAGGAGGTCTGGCTGTAGGCGGATGAGGTGTTTGCCCTCGGTGTTGGTCAGTTTCCGCTGTAGGGTGCTGACCTCTACATCCGCTAGGGTTTGGGCGAAGGTCTGCTTGAGGAAGGAGGCTATCTCCTTGCGGGACTTCTTGAAGGGCTGGGCGATGTTCCAGCCGAAGTGCATCAGGTCTATGCTCTTAATCTCGGGCGATACCTTGACTGACTCTCCCCTTTCGTTCGCCCAGTCGTAGGCAAGAAATAACGAGACTTGTAGGCAGAGCTTGTTTAGCTCTGCCTCGCTCATATAGGGGGCGAGCGTCCTCTGCGTGTACTCCGTTACGACCTCAAGCTTCGCCTGCTCTTCTTCGGCTCTTGCCTGCAAAGCCTCTTTGCGGTACTGCTTGTAGGTGGAGGGGACTGGGGGCGGAGTAAGCTCGGGGCATTCGACGACGGGAGCCTCAACGGCTGGCTCTTCTTCAGCTTGTTCGACGATGGGTTCTATCACTAGGCATTCGGCGGAAGGAGCTAGTTCGGCAGGCTCGGGCGTAGACTCTGCTTGGGGGATCTCTGCCACGCTAGGCACGGCATCCTCACCTCCCTCATTGGCGGTGATAAGCCACCTCTCGCACAGCTCGAAGAGGAGAGACTGGAAGGCAAAGAACAGCGCCGTAACAATCAGCATCGTAAGGGCGAGTAGCCCGAAAGCGGTAAAGCCGTCCGCCCCACAGCTTAGAGCTATGGAGCGAACGGCCAGCGACAGAGCCATGATGCACCCTAGGGTGATGGTCTGCGGTATATAGCGGTCGATATTGCTCGATGGTGTCATCCTTATCTATGCTTTGATGCAAACATAGACAAGTATTCATCACCACCTATCACACGAGGAAGTATGAGGAAGTGGCGGGAAGTATCGGGAAGTCTAAGCCTACTTCAGCGAGATTTTCTCGGCGGTCTCGCACTACGAGGCAATCACTGATTTTAGGGAGACTCATTCATAGTATTCCCTTTGTTTATCATCTCCAATAGCTAGCACGCCCTCCATGGATAAAACAGGCACTGCAAAACATAAGAATGAGTCTGAATCCCGATATAGCCTAAGGACTTCAGAAATACAATCGGTCTTAGGAACAAACTTGTAAGAATCACCATTCTTGTCTACAGGGAATCTAAACACAAATGAATGGTTGTCCAGTGATTGAACTATCTCTTTGTAGATTTTCGTGATTGCAGATAGACTGCAACTCTGGCTCTTCAATTCCGAGTCAGCCATTTTCTCTATTGCTGGATTAATCTGCTTAGAGAAGATTTTATACACCTCCTTCACAGAATGGGTGTAATACTTACGATCTGACTTTTGCTTTGCTGTAATGTCCTCAAGTGCAATTATAGCAGCCTTAAGTTTTAGTTCTAAGTTATGCCTGAGTAGGAAGAGTAATGACAAGTATATATCATTGATTGATACAACCCGCTCCTTTATCCCTCTTAATAGGCTTGCAATGGCAGAATCATATTGAGTTCCCATAAGGCCTAGTGTGTTGTTGCTCTCTTTAGGATGAAATGTTAGCTCATCTTGAAGTTCTCTGTCGCCTCTGTCCATGGGGCTAACATCCTTCCCCCAGAACTCCAGATAATAAGCACAAGCATCAAATGCTTCGATAGTCCCCCCTAAGCCAAAAGGCAACTTAGCGTTGTTATTTAATGGATATCGCCAGCAATCGCCTTCTGAGTCACATTGCAAGCAAGCAAATTTCTCTAAGAACCTATCGTCTTTAAATAGGGAAAGACTATATAACTTGGTAATGTTATGTCCCAACTCCTTCGTTTGAAGCCCTTCTGCCGCTGCGAGCCCTTTTAGATGCAACTCTAGAGAGTGCCGCATCAAGAATAGAAACGGTCTAAACTGTCTATTAATTTCGTAGCGTTTCTGTTGAGCTATATTAAGTAGAATGTTGGTTGCTTGGCGGTATTGGTTACAGTAATACTCCCAAGTTGGGAGGTGAACACTTGGATCTACTGGAAGAAGATCGTGTAGAAAGAAGTTCTCAAGCAGGTCTTAGTTTAAAATCATAGGATATTATTCGTTGTCTCAGTTTTTATGAGGAACGAAATGCAAGCCGTAAGGACTCGCCCGATCCCCCTGATTACTCTTCACAAAGATACTCATAATCATCTCTACTTCAGCGAGATTTTCTCGGCGGTCTCACGCTTCTTGGCGCTGACGAGGTCGGCGTAGATCTGCGTGGTCGTAACATTTTTGTGCGTGAGCATCTTCGACACGGTGTAGATGTCCGTACCGAGTGAGATCTGTATCACAGCGTAGGAGTGGCGGAAGCAGTGGAAGGTAATATGCTTCTTGATGCCCGCCTCCTGAATCCACTTCTTAAGCGGATAGTTGACCATACTACGCCTTAGCTCTTTGAAGACCTTACCTGTAGAGGGTTCGCCACACAGCTCGTAAGCCTCGTAGCTGATGGGGAGTGTCGCCTCGGTAGAGGTCTTCTGCGTCTTGATGCGGATGCAGTAGCCGTAGTCGGGCGCTAGCTCGAAGTCTTCCCACTTGAGGTTGAGGATGTCGCTGATGCGTAAGCCCGTCAGGCAAGAGAAGAGCGAAGCACGCCTCAGCACCTCGTGCTCGCACGGCGTCTGCGCTAGCTGCTTGACCTCGTCGAGCGTCAGGTACTCTTTCTTGACCTGCTTAGCCTCTATCTTATCGAGGAAGTTGTTGATGTTCTCCTTCAGCCACTTGTCTCGGTAGGCTAGCTTGAGCACAGCTCGGAAGGTGGAGAAGTAGGCCGCCGCCGAGTTGTGCGACACGAGCCCCTCTCTTCTCAGTTTCTTGGCCTTGAGGAGATACTCGGCGAAGCCTTGGCACAGGTCTATCGTCAAGTCTCCGAAGGTGCAACGCCCCTGCACATAATTGCTGAAGTGCATGTAGACGATGCGCCACTTCTGCTCTTTCTTACGACACTTCTTGAGGAAGTAGGCGAGGAAGTCCTCCCGCATCTTGTTGCGGTCGAGGAAGCTGAAGTCCTCGTTGATTAGCGCCTGTACCCGAATACATCGGATAGCCTCAGCCTTCGCCAGCATCTCACCGTTGAAGGCTCGCTCCATCTCATTCTTCGGATTGGCGTAGATGTAGATGCCGAGGTACTCACGGCGGCTCATCTGCATCGTCTCGGGGTGGCGCACTGCAGGGTAGTAGTCTAGGTAGAGCGAGATGCGCCCCTTGCTGATCACTCGCTGGCGGAGCGTTACCTTGGTACAGGTATGACTCATCATAATACTGCTGTTATTTGGGGTTATACTGATTTGTGATTGTTTGTAGGCAAAGGAAATCGGTTATCTCTCGGTGTGGTCTCCCACCCGAAAGTAACTTATCGAATGATGGTCGGTGGGCGTAGTACTTCATCGAGTTCACGCTGAGAGATGAGCATATTACGCCCCTGCTTGACCTTGGGGATATTGTATTGCTTGGTGTAGTGGTAGAGCTGGTCGCGGGTCAGCCCATACTTCTCCATCGCCTCTTGGATGGTGTAGTAGCTCGGGGCGGTGCTATCCAGCACGCCCTTAGCCTCCTCCACATGCTTCGTGGAGTAATAGCTCCGCCCCTTGACTTTCTTCTTCGGGATGTTGTGGTCGAAGGCTAAGCTGTAGACCGCCGTAAGGGTCATCGCAAAGCGTTCGGCTATCTCCTCGGCTGTGCACCACTCGGTAATCGTGGCGTCGGGAGCTGTCTTCGCTCGGTAGGCGTCGATGTGTTGCTTGCTCCAATAGCTCTTGCCTCGGTTGTAGGTGCGGGGGAAGCGCTCGCGCTTGGCGATGGCGAAGAGCGTGGCACGAGCTACGCTCAGCACCTCGCTAGCCTCCTCTGTCGTGTAGAGCTCGCTGATGACGGCCGTATCTCGGGGCTGTCGCTTCTGATAGGGACGCTCTGCCAGCATCTGCTCGATGTCCTCACGCCTGACGATAGAGCGCTGGGAGCTTAGCTGATAAGCCCTCAGTTGCCCCGACTTGATGTAGCGGTATATAGTATCTCTACTGATGCCCAGCAACCGCCCCGCCTCCGCTATCGTAAGGTAGGGCTTGTCTACTAGGTCGCTCACCCGCTTTTCCTGCTGGGTGCGCTCGGTCTTGCGTACCCTAGCCTCTCGCTTGAGGGCTTTGTATGCTCTGCTGTTGCACTGGTGGGAGCAATACTTGGTCGTCGTCTTCCAAGCCGTAAACTCTTGGTTACAATGCTCGCACAGCTTCTTGATGGGGGTTTTACTCGCTGTCATCTCACTATCTATTTTGTCGCATACTGCATCACAGTGTTGCACTGTGTCTTATTTGTCCAGCATCTCGGCATATACGCGGAGATCTGAACACGGAGCGAAGAGGCGTGCGGTACAAATAGGGGACAAGAATAGGATGTAGATAAAGCGCCAACGGTCTCTAACGAGCGGAAAGGGCAAAAGAAAAGGCGTTCATTACGAACGCCTTAGAGATGTTTGATGATTGATATTTATCGTTAGTAATCGGCTCTTACTTGCCAATGCAGAAGTGAGCAAAGATATTGTGCAGGACGGAGTCACTTGTGATGTCGGCTCCGGTGACTTCGCCAATGGCCGTGATCGCACCACGCAGGTCGGGCGTCAGCAGGTCTGTGGGAAGGCCATCCGTCAGCCCCGTACGCACGGTCCTTAGGCTATAGAGTGCCTTTGTGAGAAGCTCATGGT